>ENA-OPWR01003436-OPWR01003436.1-human-gut-metagenome-genome-assembly--contig:-NODE-3436-length-9799-cov-1.926519_pt1 | contig 9799 bp, 8 predicted proteins | sample MGYA00241507_ERZ502006 | MGnify/ENA primary metagenome ERZ502006 (study PRJEB25962, sample SAMEA2043041) | human gut metagenome | biome: human gut; feature: human-associated habitat; material: faeces... | reverse complement strand
TTTTTTAAGATAGGCATTGATTTCTTTATTATTTTCTATTTCTACCCGGTCTCCAACCGCAATGGGATTGGTACTGCGGATTCCTTTTAAACGGAAATTACCTTTTATTTTACATTTGATCTCTTTCCCATCATCCGTTTTTACGATATACCAACTACCGGTGTTTTTTATTACGAGTCCGTGTTCCATATTAATTTGATAAAACTATATCCTTGTCCGGGTAATTTTAAAAAAGAAAAACTAAAAGCAAAACAAACCGTTCTGACTTTTAGTTCTTCCAATATGTTTTATGCTGTTCAAAAAATTCTTTTTACAACGAAAATAAATGTGAGATTCAGGTTATACGGTTAAAATCTCTTTTTCTTTTGCATTGAAAATATCGTCTATCTTTTTAATGTATTTATCGTGAATTTTCTGAACACTGGCTTCTCCGTCTTTTTCAACATCTTCGGGCATTCCGGCTTTAATAGCTTTTTTCAACCCATCGATAGCATCTCGGCGTGCATTTCGTACACTTACTTTTGCGTTTTCAGCTTCTTGCTTTGCTTGTTTGACTAAAGCTTTACGTCTCTCTTCTGTCAATGGGGGTAATCCTAAACGGATAATTTCACCGTTGTTCTCGGGAGTAATGCCCACTTCGGAATTTTGAATAGCTTTTTCGATCTCTTTGAACATCGATTTTTCCCACGGTTGTATGGCGATGGTTTTAGCATCGGGAGTGGTAATAGCTACATTACTGATAGGTACCATACTGCCGTAGTATTCTACCCGTACCGGGTCAAGAATGCGGGCACTGGCTTTTCCTGCACGGATTGTAGCCAGAGCTTCATCTAAAAACTCAACACTCATCGCCATTTTTTCTTCAGCGGCATCCAGATATGTTTTTACGTCTGTCATAGTGGTTTTATATACGATGGTTTATAAAATTCGGTTTTCAGTAGGAATAAACGGTTTCGATCTTATTTAACCGATATGTTAATGTATTATCGAAACGATAATTTATTTCTTTATGGAACAAATATAAAATAGTTTCGGCAAATCTCAAAACGTTTCTCGGATTAATAGACTAACGTGCCTATATTCTCGCCGGTGAGGACTTTTTTCAAGTTACCGTTGGTGTCCATATCGAATACGATGATCGGGAGGTTGTTCTCTTTACACATCGTGGTAGCGGTCAAGTCCATTACCTTCAGGCCCCGGGTATAGATCTCATCATACGTAATATCGGAGAACTTGGTAGCCGTAGGATCTTTCTCCGGATCAGCGGTGTAAATACCGTCCACACGGGTACCTTTCAGCATGACATCCGCCTCGATCTCGATGCCTCTCAAAGAAGATCCGGTATCCGTAGTAAAGAACGGATTACCCGTACCGCCGGACATGATTACCACGTTGCCTTGTTCCAGCAACTCGATCGCACGCCATTTATTATAGAACTCGCCGATCGGTTCCATACGGATAGCCGTCAGTACCTTCGCCTTCACGCCTTGAGCGACCAAAGCGGAGCTAAGCGCCAAGCTATTGATCACCGTTGCCAGCATCCCCATCTGGTCTCCTTTTACCCGGTCGAAACCTTTGGAAGCGCCGCTCAACCCGCGGAAAATATTACCTCCACCGATCACGATACCGATCTGTACACCCATCTCGGCGATCTCCTTGATCTGTGCCGCATATTCATTCAAGCGAACCTCATCGATCCCATATTGTTTACCACCCATCAGCGACTCCCCGCTTAATTTTAATAAGATACGTTTGTATTGAGCCATGTTTTGTATATATTTAATATGTAATTCCGCAAAAGTAACGAATAATCCGATATTCGCATAAAAAAGATCGCCCCAACCGGTGTCGGGGCGATCTAAACACTAATCCCGTGTTTTGTAAGCTGCGAGGATTAGCTAAAATTATATGAAACGTTACTGGTTACTTTTTATCTAAGATCTCCAAGGTATCGGCAGCGATCATGAATTCCTCATCCGTAGGAACGACGATGATAGTCACCTTACTGTCCGGAGTGCTGATTACCATCTCCTCGCCACGCATGCCCTCGTTCTTCTCAACATCGATCTTCATGCCCATGTATTCCATGTTCTCGCAAACCGCACGACGGGTCGCCCATTGGTTCTCACCGACACCACCGGTCCAAACCAAGATATCACAACCACCCATAGCGGCGGCATAAGCGCCGATATATTTCTTGATGCGGTAGTTATATACGTTCAAGGTCATGATCGCACGCGGATTTCCGGCAGCTACGGCAGCCTCGATCTCACGCATATCGGAAGAGATTCCGGAAAGACCGGCAACACCACTTCTCTTATTGATCAAGTCGGAAAGGCCGGCACCATCCATGCCTTCCTTATCCATGATGAAAGACAAAGCACCCGCATCCACGTCGCCGCAACGAGTACCCATCAACAGACCCTCAACCGGAGTCAAGCCCATGGAAGTATCCACGCTCTTACCATTCTTGATAGCGGTGATAGAACCACCGTTACCTACGTGAGCCGTGATAATCTTCTGATCCTCATAAGGAACACCTAAGATCTCGCAAGCACGACGGGATACATATCGATGACTGGTTCCGTGGAAGCCATAACGACGTACGCCATATTTCTTGTACATCTCGTAAGGCAAACCATACATATACGCATAATCCGGCATGGTCTGGTGGAAAGCCGTATCAAACACCGCTACTTGAGGAATACCCGGGATCAAAGCCTCCATCGCCCGAACACCCTTCAAGTTAGCCGGGTTATGAAGCGGAGCCAAATCAGAGCACTCGATTACCTTATTGATTACATCCTGATTGATCAATACGCTAGAGGCGAACTCCTCACCACCATGTACCAGACGATGACCTACAGCGTCGATCTCCTTATAATCCTTGATACAACCATAAGTAGAGTCGGTCAATACGCTCAAGATAAACTCGATACCTTGTTGATGGCCGGGGATCTCTCTCTCGATAACCACCTTCTTGCCATCCTTATCCGTCAATTTCAGGAACGCGCCCGGCAAACCGATTTTCTCGATACCACCTTGAGCCATAACCTCACCGGAGGTCATATCGAATAACTTATATTTGATAGAACTACTACCGCAGTTCAATACTAGAATCTTCATATTATTAAGTCGTTAGGATTATATATTATTTTGCGGATTTCAAACCGATGGATTGATTACAAGCGATCGCTACCATCTTATAAATATCGTCTACGGAACAACCGCGAGACAAGTCATTCACCGGAGCGGCCATACCTTGAAGGATAGGACCGACAGCCTCAGCGCCACCCAAACGTTGAACCAGCTTATAAGCGATATTACCCACCTCCAAAGTCGGGAATACCAAAACATTCGCTTTACCGGCGATCTCGCTACCCGGAGCTTTCTTGCTACCTACAGCCTCAACCAAAGCGGCGTCGGCCTGCAACTCTCCGTCGATCTTCAAGTCCGGAGCCATCTCCTTAGCCAAACGAGTAGCCTCCACTACCTTGTCTACCATCTCGTGAGAAGCGCTACCCTTCGTAGAGAAGCTCAACATAGCCACACGAGGCTCAACGCCTACGATATTACGGGCGGTAGCGACAGCGATGCTAGCCAACTCTTCCGCGTTCGGGTTTGGCATAACCGCACAATCGGCAAATACCAAAATACCATCATCCCCATATTGAGGAGTCTTCGTGAACATAAGGAACGCACCGGAAACACACTTCATGCCCGGAGCCGTCTTGATAATTTGCAAAGCAGGACGCAATACATTACCCGTCGTATTCTCAGCGCCGGCGATCTCACCGTCAGCGTCACCCGCCTTAATCATCAGGCAAGCCAAGAACAAAGGATCTTCAACTAAAACCGCAGCCTTCTCGGAAGTCATACCCTTCTTTTGGCGAAGTTGGAAAAGCAAGTCTGCATACGCGGCTTTCTTCTCGTGATTTTTCGGATCGACAAGAGTTGCCTCACCGATGTGGTTCAGTCCGAAACCAGCCGCCAACTCCTTGATCTCAGCGGGGTTTCCAATTAAGATAATGTCTGCTACACCGTCGGCCAGTAATCGGTCGGCAGCTTTAAGAGTTCTTTCCTCGGTACCTTCGGGAAGAACAATACGCTGCTTGTCAGCTTTAGCGCGCGCAATAATGTCTTGCATTAAATCCATAGCGGAAGATATTTTATATTATTTAATAATTGTACTCGTAATCCGGCTACAAAATTAGGCATAATGCAATATAGAGTTTACAAAATAGGCAAAAGAATTACAGGTAGAGATACCAGTTTCAGATCTTTTAACAGTAATTCGTCACTTCCCGCTCCCCGGAGAGTATTTGTTGCAGTTCTTCCGCTGTCACATTCACACTTAACTTACCTTTATGGGCCACGGAGATCTTTCCTCTCTCCTCCGAGACAATAATAACCAGCGCATCTGTCTCCAATGACATCCCTAAACCAGAACGATGGCGCAATCCCATATCCTTGGGAAGGGTAGCGTTCTGGGCGACCGGCAAGATACAACCGGCCGCCTTGATCCGGTTATCGGCTATGATCATGGCACCATCATGCAACGGGCTGTTCTTAAAGAAGATGTTCTCGATCAAGCGGGCATTTACATCGGCGTTGAACATCTCGCCCGTATGCTCATAGATCGCCAAGTCCATATCTTGCTGGATCACGATCAAGGCACCCGTCTTTTTCCGGGCCATATTCATACAGGCCAAGACAACTGGGGCGACAAACTTCCCTTCTTTCTCCGGATCGCCTCCTCGCTTGGAAAAAAGTTTCCCTAGGAATTTCCAGCCCCGGTGCGAACCTAACGCCAACAGGAAACGGCGGATCTCGTCTTGGAAGAGGATTACCAAAACCACGAAACCTACGCTAATAAACTTATCCAAGATGGCCCCCATCAACCGCATCTCCAATACCTGCGAGATCAAGATCCATACGACGATGAATGATACGACTCCACTGAATATAGCCAATGTGCCCGAGCTTTTCATCAACTTATAGGTCTGGTACAGGAAGAAAGCCACCAGCAATACGTCAATCAAGTCTTTTATACCGAAATGCATCCACATAGTTAATTGAGAATTGAAAGTTGAAAATTGAAAATTATTTGTTGGTCATTTGACCTATGACGCGAATGGCTTCCACTGCTTCCCGCACATCATGTACACGAAGGATATTAGCGCCGTTCAAGAGAGCGTACGTATTCAATACAGTCGTTCCGTTCAGGCTATCCGCAGGGGTTCCACCCAGTAATTTATAAATCATGCTTTTACGGGAGACTCCAACTAATAAAGGCAACTCAAAAATAGAGAACTCCTTTAAATGGCTCATCAATTCGTAATTCTGCTCCAACGTCTTACTAAAGCCAAAGCCGGGATCGAGGATGATATCATTCACCCCTAAAAGCCGAAGCTGGCGTACCTTCCGGGAAAAGTACAGCATGATCTCCTCCATCATATCCGGGTAATCAGTATGCCTCTGCATAGTTTGAGGGGTTCCACGCATATGCATCATGATATAAGGCACCTTCAAATCCGCTACCGTTTGGAACATATCCGCATCCAACTCACCGCCGGAGATATCGTTAATGACAGCCACTCCATATTCCTCTACGCAACGACGGGCAATCCCCGCACGAAACGTATCTACGGACACCGGGATATCCGGGTAATGCTTATTTAATATATGTAAGGCAAACTCCAAACGGCGCATCTCTTCCTCCGGCGTAACCTCAGCGGCATCCGGACGGGATGAATAACCACCGATATCGATCCAATCCCCTCCCTCCGATAAGATTTCCCGGATACGGTCCTCGATAGCGGTCTCGGTCTGTTTGCGGCTGCCCGCATAAAAAGAATCAGGGGTAATATTCAAGATTCCCATCACCAACGGTGTCGCTAAAGAAGTAAGTGTCCCTCTAATATTGAGCATTTTATCTAACATGATCTTTCCTTATTTCCAGCAAAGATACAGGTTTCTCTCTTAAAATCTCCTTCTAGATTCTTCATTCTTTATTTAATTGCTACATTTGCGCCGAATTAGACAGGAATAAATATTTAACGCGATACAGTCATGAGTATTATCGACCTCTATGATTTATTTATACATAACCCTCAAATAACGACAGATAGCCGGAACTGTCCGAAGGGTTCTATCTTCTTCGCCTTAAAAGGTGATAAATTCGACGGAAATCAATATGCCGGGAAAGCCTTGGCATCCGGCTGTGTCTATGCCGTCATAGACAATCCCGATTATTATATAGGCGAACGCACGATCCTTGTTGATAACGTGCTGAAGACCTTGCAACAATTAGCGCACCATCACCGCAAGGTACTGGGGTTGCCGATCATCGGGATTACCGGAACGAATGGCAAGACCACGACCAAAGAGTTATTGGCCGCCGTGCTCTCAACGAAATTCAATTTACTATATACCGAAGGGAATTTCAATAACCATATTGGCGTTCCCTTGACCCTGCTCCGATTGACTCATGACCATGAGATGGCGGTTATCGAGATGGGCGCCAGCCATCCGGGAGACATCAAGGAATTAGTGGATATCGTCCATCCTAACTATGGCATCATCACGAACGTAGGCCGTGCCCATCTGGAAGGCTTCGGTTCTTTCGAGGGTGTGATCCGGACAAAAGGGGAGTTATATGATTATATCCGTCGCTCCAAAGGCAAGATATTTATCAAGAAAGAGAACGAGTACCTTCAGTCTATCGCCAAAGGCATCGAACAAATCACATATGGAAACGGGGATGATGCTTTCGCATCCGGACAGGTAGTCAGTTGCGATCCTTTCTTAGTGTTCAATTGGAAGCAACAAGGAAAGTTGCATACCGTCGAAACACATATGATCGGTAGTTATAACCTAGATAATGTATTGGCCGCCGTCGCCGTAGGCCGCTTCTTCAAGATCCCGGCAGAGCGTATCAGCCGTGCTATCGCCGCTTACGAGCCTACCAATAACCGTTCTCAGTTCAAGAAAACCGATAATAACGAATTGATTATCGATGCTTACAACGCAAATCCGAGTAGCATGAAAGTAGCTCTGGACAATTTCATCACCATGCCCGTACAGCCTAAAGCTATCATCCTTGGAGATATGCGCGAGCTTGGACCAACTAGCGACGAATTACACGCAGAGGTTGTCGAACAGATCAAGAAAGGCCAGTTCGACAAGGTGTTCCTCTGCGGCGAGCATTTCTCCAAGGTAGGCAAAGAGTTCTCCCCCTTCGCTACCACGGAGGCAATGGTGGAAGAGCTTCGGAAACAGCCGTTAAAGGGCTATCATATCTTGATCAAAGGCTCTCATAGCATGGGGCTGGAGAAACTAGCGGATATCCTATAAGCTATCATCGAACAAGACGGTTTTCAACTTCTGGTACAAGAAGGAGAGAATCAATAAGATAACTCCCAAGATTATAAAGACGACCACCTTCCCGATCGTAGGCAAGAGCCACAGATCCACCATCACCAACTTTAGCAATACGATCGAGAAGGTGGCCAAACTAATCATCCGGACAACTTTCAGATGCAATCGCATTCCCACCGCCATTTGCATAAAACCGGCAAGACTCAACGAGATAGAGAAACCTGCGCTTAATTCATCCGGCAAGCCCAACTGATTCAACAAATTATTCGTTCCCACGGCTAGTAATATCGTAGACAGCAAACAAATATATAAGGTCATCCCATGCGTACGCTTTTCTCTTGCGTCAAATGACTTATAATAGTACCGCCCCAAGACAAAAATATGCCCCCCGATTAAAAGCAAGGAAACCCATAGCAGGAACCGGGGAATAAAGAGATCATCATACCCGACCCACAAAGACATTCCTCCGAACAGGGATAAAGATAGCCCCAAGAGTAGTCCGTATCCCCCCGCATTTCTTGACACAGGCAAATAGCTTTTCCCTAATAAAACATTCGCAGCAAATAAAACCGCCACCGTAAATGTCTCGATATAGCTAAAGGACACGATCGAAGGATCTACATATGAATAGAAATCGAAAACAAAGGCTATATATAATACGACACATCCCGTCAAGAGAGGCCCTTTCGTCGAGATCCTTGTCGGACGTACCAACCAAGCGTCTACCCAATACGATAGCCCCGTAAAAATACCGGTAGCGAACAAGCCATTTATAAATAGGGAAGAATCTCCGTACCGAGCCTCCATACATCCGTGGAAGACATCCATTCCGTAAGAGCCCAGCGTCAAGACCGGAAGTACCCAAACGAATATCTCGTAAACCCGCAGACGGAAACGACTATAGAACCAGAGAATAATCATTACCTCTGAAGCCCAAAACAAGGTAATAAAGGTCCCTTCCAGTTGGATCGGGATCGTCACCGATACGAACGTAAGAGCGATACCCAATAACGTATGCATCAAGAAAGTGAAAGGTTCCCCTTTCCGTTTGATCCAAAAGAAAAGAGCGAAGTTAATAGCCGCAACAAAAAGGGTTACCAGACCTTTGTAATTCCGCTCAAGCTCCATATTCTGCAGGAGACAAAGGGCAAAGAACAGGAATACGAAATTGTTCAATCCGATCACTCCTAATAAATATTGATTGATCCCCCGGATATTGATTCGCACGATGGAAGCGACCGATAATAAGAAGATCAAATAGAAGGCGATAGAGAAAATAAGTAAATGCGTTAATTGGACACTTCCCATCAAATCCAGATCCGCAGCATACGTATAACCCGCAAAGACGATCCAAGTCAAGGCAAAACAAATTACAGGCAATTCCCCCCACTTCTTATAGATAGATAGCCCGAACATCCCTAGGTCCAAGATCATGACATAGGTAAACAGCACCCAATAACTTCCATCCCCGCTGCCCACTAAGAATGGAGCGATAAATCCACCCACCAAAGCGATAATCGCCAGTTCCCTACGATTATAGAGTATAGATAAAGACGACATAAACCCGGTAAACAATACAAGCAAGATAAAAGCGACCGTTTGGCTGAACAGCCCGTAATAATGATAGGCGATCGCCACCGTTACATAAAAGATCGCAAAAGCGCCTCCCGCCAGCAAAGAGCTAAAGGTACGATAGGAATCCTTCAAACGCCAAGCCACGAATAGAAGTAATCCGCCCATCCCAAAGCCAAGGATCGTACGCAAGGTCTCGTTTATCCATTCCTTATCTATCGCATACTTCACGAAAAGACCCATGCCCAAGACGAGTATCAGGATACCGATTTTACCGAATAAGTTCTCACCGATATATTTCTCATAATTGACAGGCTTCCGTTCCTTCCGGGGTTGAAGATTTCTCGCTGGTTCGACAATCGCCCTTACCGGTTCAGGTTGTACGAAAACTTCCGACTCTTTCAAGATCTCAGGCTCCGGTTCCTTTATCTCGTCCGCAACTTCCGAACTATTCTCCAAACGTCTACGCAAGGCAGCGATCTCTTTCGATAATTCCTCCGTCTTCTCCTGTGATTTGGATATCTTATTACGCAAGTTTATCCAAATCATGATCAGTAATAGAAGTATCAGTAAGGTATATTCCATAAACTCTAAAATTATAAGCTTACCGCAATATACGCATTTATTTATATAAAAGCTTTCCGAACCATAAAAAAGTCCCGACGATACGAATATCGCCGGGAGCAATTTTTTATCCGGTTTCCTTCCTCACGGAAATACTATCGGAAGAACTTTTTTACTTTAGTATTAACCACACGTTCCCCCATCACGGGATACTTTGTTGTGTGGAAATTATTTAATTAACTAAAGTTTCCCACCCTAATAAATAGATGGAAAAATAACAGTT
>ENA-OPWR01003434-OPWR01003434.1-human-gut-metagenome-genome-assembly--contig:-NODE-3434-length-9801-cov-10.838703_pt1 | contig 9801 bp, 9 predicted proteins | sample MGYA00241507_ERZ502006 | MGnify/ENA primary metagenome ERZ502006 (study PRJEB25962, sample SAMEA2043041) | human gut metagenome | biome: human gut; feature: human-associated habitat; material: faeces... | reverse complement strand
CATCGAGGGGATCACGGGAAACCTGTCGGGCATGTTCGATACGGTCAATACCAAAGTAGGCGAGATCGCCGGTGAAGTGGGACAGACGCCGCTGGCATGGAACAGCGGCGTCTTTTCTATGATCCGAAACCTCTCTGAAACGGTGATCGTTCCAATCGCCGGGGTTATCCTGACATTCGTAATGTGTTATGAGCTGATCCAGCTTGTGACAGAGAAAAACAATCTGCACGATGTAGATACCTGGATGTTCTTCAAGTGGATTTTCAAGACTTTCTGTGCCGTTCTTATTGTGACGAACACATGGAATATCGTCATGGGTATCTTCGATGTGGGGCAAAGCGTTGTGAACAGCAGCGCGGGCGTCATCATCGGGAATACCTCCATTGATATCAGCAGCGTCATCACGGATATGGAGGCGCAGCTTGAAGCCCTGGGCACGGGAGAACTGTTCGGGCTGTGGTTCCAGTCCCTTTTCGTGGGGCTTACCATGAACGCCCTTTCCATCTGTATCATGCTTGTCATCTACGGCCGCATGATCGAGGTGTATTTGACAACTTCCGTTGGACCAATTCCGCTTGCCACTATGACAAACCGGGATTGGAGCCATACAGGACAGAACTACTTGAAATCCCTGTTTGCATTGGCGTTCCAGGCATTTCTAATCATGGTGTGCGTGGGAATCTACTCTGTTTTGGTACAGAGTATCGCCACGGACGGAAACATCTCAGGCGCGATATGGGCTTGCATGGGCTACACGGTCCTGCTGTGCTTCGCCCTGTTCAAGACCGGCAGCCTCTCTAAGAGCCTGTTCGGAGCGCATTAAGGAGGCTTGATAAATTGGCGTATGTAACCATTCCAAAGGATTTGACGAAAGTAAAATCCAAAGTGCTGTTTGGGCTTACCAAACGGCAGCTTATATGTTTCGGAGCGGCGGCACTCATCGGAGTACCGCTTTTCTTTTTGCTCAGACGCACGGCCAGCAACAGTGCCGCCGCGTTCTGCATGATTATCGTCATGCTCCCGTTCTTTCTGCTCGCCATGTATGAGCGGCACGGTCAACCCCTGGAGGTGGTGGCCGGACAGATTATCCGCTGTATGTTCCTGCGGACGAAGGAGCGCCCTTACCAGACAAACAATTTCTATGCAGCCCTGGAGCGGCAGGCCCAGGCGGAAAAGGAGGTGAAAGCCATTGTTCAGAAAGCGAAAGCCAGAGCCGCAGGCACGGCAGACGGCAAAACCCGCAGTAAAGCTGACCGCCGCAGAAAAGCGTGAGATCAGCCGTATCCTGGAAACCGCCAGAGGCGACGGCAAGGTACATTCCGCACAGGACACCTTACCGTTCCGCCAGATGTACCCGGACGGTCTGTGCAAGCTGGACGACCACACCTGGTCGAAGTGTATCGAGTTCGAGGATGTGAATTATCAGCTTGCAAAGCCTGACGACCAGACGGCGATCTTTGAAGCCCTCTGCGATATGTATAATGCCCATGACGCTTCTATCGGAATGCAGCTATCTCTTGTGAGCCGCCGCATGAACCGGGAGGATTTTGTGAAGCGTATCGAGATCGCAGCGCAGGGAGATCACTTCGACCATATCCGTGAGCTTTACACGCAAATGCTCCGCAAGCAGCTTGAACGGGGCAACAACGGTCTTATCAAAACAAAGTACCTGACCCTCACCATCGAGGCACGGGACAGCAAAACCGCACGGGCACGATTTTCCCGGATCGTCATGGACGCCCTTAACCATTTCAAGGTCATGGGCGCCCTGGCAAAAGAACTTGGCGGCAAAGAGTGGCTGGAAATGCTCCACGGCATCCTGCACCCGGACGGGGAACGGTTTGCCTTTGAATGGAGCTGGCTTGCCCCTTCCGGCCTGTCGATCCAGGATTTTATCGCACCTTCTTCTTTCCGCTTCGGTGAAGCAAGGAAGTTCACGATGGCGGATAAATTCTGTGCCGTGTCCTTTCTGCAGATCAGCGCACCGGAAATGGATGACCGTATGCTCACCGAACTGCTGGATACGGACAACGGGCTGCTTGTCAGCCTCCATATCCGTAGCATGGATCAGAACGAGGCAATCAAAACGGTCAAGCGGAAGATCACCGACATTGACAGTATGAAGATCGACGCACAGAAAAAGGCGGTGCGGGAAGGTTTCGATATGGATATCATCCCCACTGACCTTGCCACCTACGCAGGCGAGGCAAAGAATATCCTCCGTGATCTGCAAAGCAGAAATGAGCGAATGTTCCTGATGACCTTCCTGGTGGTGAACTTTGCGGACAGCAAGCAAAAGCTGGAGAATGACCTTCTCCGTGCGGCAAGCGTGGCGCAGAAATATAACTGCTCCCTGGTGCGGCTGGACTTTCAGCAGGAGGACGGCTTCGTGTCGGCTCTGCCCCTGGGTGTCAACCGCATTAAGATACAGCGCGGACTTACCACTTCGGCGGTGGCGGTGTTCGTTCCCTTCACCACACAGGAGATTTTCCACGGCGGCGAAGCTCTCTACTACGGGCTCAATGCCACTTCCGGCAACATGATCCTTGCTGACCGCAAAAAGCTGAAAACGCCCAACGGCATGATCTTAGGTACGCCCGGCAGCGGCAAGAGTTTTTCAGCAAAGCGTTCCATCGTGGGTGTGTTCCTGAATACAAAGGACGATATCTTGATCTGCGACCCGGAGGCAGAATATTTTCCGCTGGTGAACCGGTTGGAAGGCCAGGTCATCAAAATCTCGCCTACCAGCACGCAGTATGTGAACCCTATGGATATCAATCTCAATTACAGCGAGGACGATAACCCGCTGGCGCTGAAATCCGACTTTATCCTGTCATTCTGCGAACTGGCGGCAGGCGGCAGGAACGGTCTGGAGCCGGTGGAAAAAACGGTCATTGACCGTGCCGTGCGGATCGTGTACCGCCCATATATCGCAGACCCCCGCCCGGAGAATATGCCGCTGTTGGAAGATTTGTATGACGAGATTAAACGGCAGCCGGAGCCGGAGGCGCAGCGGATCGCGGCGGCACTGGAACTGTATGTGCATGGTAGTTTGAATGTTTTTAACCACCGCACCAATGTGGATATCAACAACCGCATTGTCTGCTTCGATATCAAGGAGCTGGGAAAGCAGCTCAAAAGCCTGGGTATGCTGGTGATCCAGGATCAGGTGTGGAACCGTGTTTCCCAGAACCGGGATCAGGGTAAATCCACCTGGTACTTCGTGGACGAGTTCCACCTTCTGCTGCGGGGCGAGGTTGGTTCCTGGAGCGTGGAGATTTGGAAACGCTTTCGCAAATGGGGCGGTATCCCCACTGGAATTACGCAGAACATCAAGGACCTGCTTTCCTCCCCAGAGATCGAGAACATCTTTGAAAACAGCGATTTTGTGTACCTTCTGAACCAGGCCAGCGGAGACAGGAAAATCCTCTGCGAGCGCCTGAATATCTCCAGCCAGCAGGCGGCACATATCAGCAATTCCGGCCCCGGACAGGGGCTTATCTTTTTCGGGAACGTGATCCTGCCCTTTGTGGATGACTTCCCCCAGGACAACGAGCTTTACAGTATCATGACAACCAAACCCGGAGAATCGATAATATCTGACTCAAATTGACAAATGCAAACTATATTTTCAGTAAAGGGTGTGATATAATTGTAAAAACGAGGTGATGAAATGGAAGAGTTGTGGAGCAAAATAAGTGGCCTTATCACAGCAGATAATGTTGCATTGCTGTCCGTAATCATAACGGTGCTAATTTTCGTGATTAGTCGTCGGGCGGAAATTAGATATAAAAAGCATGATGATAAGAAAGTACAGTACCTAAAACTCATTGACCTCATGCAACAGACGCTCTCTAACCCCAAGAAGGATAAAAAGGGAGAGCTTGTTTTATCCGATGAAACAAGGCGACTGTTTTTCGATACGGGAGCATCATTGCTTTTATATGGATCAAAGAGAATATATCGCCAATACCTACTTTTTCGGGAATTCACAACTAATCCTCTGATTAAGCAATGTAAGTATTATAAAGACAGCATTGTGATGTTCATTATGGCTGATATCTTGAGGACCATGCGTAAAGAAGTAGGACTCAGCTACTTTAACAGCATTGGCGACAACGAAGCACTTGCATTTTTTGTCAATGACATTTCAAGTAATCCGGTCGCAAAAGAAAATGCTATGGATGCCAAATTCCGTATTAGGATGATTAGATTTGAACTTGCAATGATTGATAGAACTCGGTTCATCTTTATAAAGCAGTTTTATGTGGGTTGTATTAAGCCAATTTTTGCAGGAATTTCAATCGTCCTAAAGTATATTGTGGTTATCCCATTTGGTCGCCTGATTGCAAAGCTATTTCCCAAATTTGCTCAAAAAGTGCAAGAAGAACGCAAAATTTCTAAATAAAGCTTACACGAAAACCCGCCTGTAACAAGGCGGGTTTTCTTACACCCAAAATCAGGAGGTGACCAACAAAATCAACGCTACATTGACCCACCTGAGCCTGTTTTCCGGCATTGGCGGTCTGGACCTGGCGGCGGAGGCTGCCGGGTTTGAAACCGTCTGCCAGTGCGAGTGGGCGGATTTTCCGCACTCCGTCCTCTCCGCACGATGGCCGGATGTTCCCAGGTTCCGGGATATTACTACTTTTACGAAGGAGGCGTTTTTTGAAAAAACAGGACTTGAAACAGTTACCGTTATCTCAGGCGGCTTTCCCTGTCAGCCCTTCTCCACCGCCGGAAAACGGAAGGGCTTTGCGGATGAACGCTACCTGTGGCCGGAAATGTGCCGCGTTATTACCGAGCTGCGGCCCCGTTGGGTGCTTGGGGAAAATGTTGCTGGCTTCATCAATATGGGGCTCGACAAAACGATCTTTGACCTGGCAAAAGCGGGATACGCTGTTCTCCCATTCGTATTTCCGGCTTGCGGCGTCGGCGCATGGCATGAGCGCCAGCGAACTTTTATCGTCGCGGCTGATGTTTCCCACACCCCTTGCCTCCGACAACAACACCGCCAGGGACGCGGCAAGCCTGGATGTGTTCCTGTCGGACAATGGGATATTCCGCAAGAGGAACCGAAACGGGGCAATCTGGAGCCTCAGCCTGTCGACGGCGGTATTCTATCTGACCCCGGTGGCGTCGGACGGTTTCCGCTCAACCTTGAAGCCGTCGGCCTTCGATCCGGCGAAGAAGGACGGAAACCTGTCGGCGCAGATCATCTCCCAGGAGCGGCCGGTGTCCGAAACAGCGGCGCTGAACCCGGATTGGGTGGAATGGCTCATGGGCTTCCCGAAAGGATGGACGGACGTATCCTCTGGGCCGCCGAACCGGAAGGAATCCCCCGCATGACCGAGCGCATGGATGACCGGGCGCTGCGGCTGAAAACATTGGGAAATGCGGTCTGCCCGCCCCAGGCATATCCCATTTTCCGCTATATCGCCATGATCGAGAATGGCACCTGCGGCGACTTTTGCCCCTATGGAAAGGAAGGTGACTGCCTATGAGGGAACTGAAAGCGACCGATAAGATTACGCAGAAAATGACCCGTGACGGTGCGGTATCGGAAAATCTTGCCACGGGCGAGGTGAAACATATTAGCAGCCGGGAGCCGGAAACGGAACTGTCCGCTTCTTCGGAAGAATCCGCTGGCGCTGCGGCTGACCTTGCCCTGCGTGCGGCGGAACACCATGAGAAGAAAAGTGCACGAAAGACGGAAAAGGCTGACACCCAGGCGGTGCGGGATGGTTCTTCCGCAAGGCAGCGCCCGTCCTCCCGTCTGCAATTCACCGAGGAAGAACGTGCCAATCCCGCACTTGGGAAATACATTGACCGTTCCGACCGTGCGGCGGACAGGCTGGACGCGGCAAAGGCCGCTATCCCCACAAAGAAAGTTCTCCGTACCGAGCGTGTTTTTGACGAGACAGCCGGAAAAGGCAAAACGCAGCTTCACTTTGAAGAAGTGGAGAAACGCCCCAATGGACGCCTGCGGCACAATCCGCTTTCTCGACCGGTCCATGAGATCGCCCACGCCGCCCATGCGAAGGTGCATGAGGTGGAACAGGAAAATGTGGGTGTTGAGGCCGGACACAAGGGCGAGGTACTGACGGAGCGTGGGATTGCCTACGGAAAAGGTAAAATCCGTGCCGCCGTCCACCATCACCGCACAAAGCCTTGGCGTGACGCGGCGAAGGCAGAGCAGGCTTCGGTCAAGGCAAACGCCGAGTACCTTTACCAAAAGGCACTGCATGATGATCCTGCATTGGCAGCTTCTAACCCGGTATCTCGCTTTCTGCAGAAACAGCGGATCAAGCGAAACTACGCAAAGGAGCTGCGGCAGGCAGAGAAAACCGCAAAGAACACAGCGGCCACGGCGAAAAGTGCGGCGCAGAAAGCAAAGGACGCATTCAAGGAAACATTCCTCTACATCAAGCACCATAGCCGGGCGGTGCTGCTGGTGATCGGCATTGGTACCTGTGTTGCTCTGCTGTTTGGCGGGGTATCTTCCTGTTCCATGATGGCGGGCTCCGGCGTGGGCGGTGTATTTACTTCCTCTTATCTCTCCGAGGATGCGGATATGCTGGCTGCGGAGGCGGCCTACTGTGAACTGGAGCAGGAACTTCAATATGAACTGGATCACTATGAAGCTCTGCACCCCGGATATGACGAATACCGTTTTGATCTGGACGAGATCAAGCATGACCCTTATGTGCTAATCTCCATTCTCACGGCGTTCCATGAAGGGGTGTTTACCATCGGCGAGGTTCAGGAGGAACTGCAAATGCTCTTTGAAAAGCAGTACATCCTGACGCAGACAGTGGAAGTGGAGGTACGCTATCGAACGGAGACACGGACAGACAGCGAGGGAAATGACTATGACGTGGAAGTGCCGTATAACTACTATATCTGCAAGGTGAAGCTGGAAAACTTCGACCTTTCCCATGTGCCGGTCTACATCATGGACGAAGAAACGCTTTCCTTGTATGCGGTCTATATGGCAACGCTGGGAAACCGGGAAGATTTGTTCCCCGGCTCCGGCTATGTGGACAAGTACACCAAACCGCCCACCACCTATGATATTCCGCCTTCCGCAATGGAAGATGAAACCTTTGCAGCGCTCATTACCGAGGCGGAGAAGTACATCGGCTATCCCTATGTATGGGGCGGCAGCAATCCGAACACTTCTTTTGATTGCTCCGGCTTCGTGTCCTGGGCGCTGACGCAAAGCGGCGTCTGCAATACGGGCAGGCTGGGAGCCCAGGGACTCTATAACATTTCCACCCCGGTATCCTCTGCCAACGCAAGACCCGGCGACCTGATCTTTTTCGTCGGCACTTACGATACACCGGGCATTTCCCATGTGGGTATCTATGTGGGCGGTGGAAAAATGCTGCATTGCGGCGACCCCATCCAGTATGCAGATATTAACACAAGCTACTGGCAATCCCACTTTTACGCTTTCGGGCGACCGCCCTACAACTAAAAAACGATATGGAGGTAATTTGATTTATGGCAACGACACAGAAAATCCGCAATGACATTGCGAAAACCAAAGAAAAGATCGCGGAGCAGCAGAAACGCCTTCGTGCGCTGGAGGCCCAGCTTGCGGAGGAAGAAAATCTGGAAATCGTCCGCATGGTGAAAGCCGTGAAGATGGATAACAAGGAACTGACCGCCTTTCTGAAAGCCTATGCCAGCGGTATGATCTCCCTGCCGGAAGGTATGCTGCAGGAGGGAGACACCGAGAATGAGGAAACGGAGGGATACGAGGATGAAGCATAACTTTATGACAAAAATGGTATCGGCTCTTTTGGCGGTGGTGCTCAGCACTGCCGCTTTTTCTGTCACCGCCTTTGCCAGCGGCGGTGAGGAAACCACGGAGTCCGTGGCTGAACAGGCAACGGCTGGGGATGTCTCTGATCTGCTTTCCGCTCTGGCAGGCAGCCAGGTCACGGTATCCGTCACCGAGGATGGTATCCAGTTCAGTTCCGGCGAAAATGACTCCGGGCAGACCGGCACCGTCACCACGGGCGGCGGCAATCTGAATGTCCGCACGGGTGCGGGAATGGACTACACCGCCTTCACTCAGCTTCCCAACGGAACGACCGTGAAGGTGATCGGCACGGACGGCGACTGGCTGAAGGTCATCCTGCCGGAAAAGGTCGGCTATGTCTATTCCGGCTACATGACGGTAAGTGACGGCGAGGCTGGCTCCGGGGAAGGCTCTTTCTCTCTGGATGCGGAAACACTGGAAAATCTGCTGGGTATGCTGGGCGGCGGTCTGAATGGCGGTGCCGCCTTGACGCCGGACGGGAACCTTTCGCTGATTGACGATATTGGCAGCCCGACCGCCAGCGGCAAGCAGTTTATTACAGTAGAAACGAAGAACGGCAATGTGTTCTATCTCATTATCGACCGTGACGACGAGGGCGAGGAAACCGTGCATTTTCTGAACCAGGTGGATGAAGCCGATCTCATGGCACTCACGGAGGACGGAGAAAAGGCGGAAACGCCTATTGTCTGCACCTGTACGGAGAAGTGCCAGGCCGGAGCGGTCAATACCGCTTGCCCGGTCTGCGTAAAAAACCTTAGTGAATGTGTTGGCACAGAACAGAAAGCTGCGGAGCCCACCGAGCCGGAGAATCCGGAGCCTGAAAAGAAAAGTAATGCCGGGGCGATCCTGGCGGTGCTGCTGATCCTTGCAGCCGGAGGCGGCGCGGCGGTCTATTTCCTGGTGCTGAAACCGAAGCAGGGAAAGAAAGTTCCCGCTGATCTGGATGATTTCGACCTGGAGGATGAAGAAGAATATCTGACCGAGGACGAGGTCTTTTCTTCCAATTGCTTAACCGAATATTTGGAAAAGTAGTAAAAACACCTCCTCGCCTTAAATGGCGAGGAGGTGAAATCACTTCTCTTCTTTTGAATAATCGTTTGTTTCATCCTTCGTCTTTTTGTAAGACTTTGTCATCATCAAAATAACACTATATAGCGCAGTAATGACGGTTGTAGTAAGTATAATAATAACAATCGAAATCTCAAATTCGTTTGTGGAACTGTGTACATTAAATACATCAGCATCCACAAATGTAATGAGAGAAATAAGGATTGTTGCCATTGCGGCAAAAACAGACATTAATGCACTCACCATAGTTGCAGTCTTGCGACGATAATTTGATTCCTTGAAGATAGTTAGATTTTTGATTTCTTTTTCAATGTCGGAAATCAGAAAATCTTTGCTCTTTTCAGAATCTAATTTATGCAGATACTCTTGAAGCTGCTTGGCGTATTCTTGCTTTTTCTCGCTGGCAACATATACATTTTCAACTATTTCACGAATGAGTTCTTCGCAAATAATACGAATAGAATACAACTCATCGCATTTTACTTTATATTTTCTAGCCGTCGAAACAATGATTGCATCTACTATTTCCTTTTCTGGCAAACCTCGTTCAGCAACATACGGTTTCAGTGCTTGAATAATATCCATATTTGCCCGGTTAATTTGTTCTAAATACTTTGAATTGTCCTTGCGCTTGTACAACCAATTTGTAATGAAATAAACAATAATGCCACTGACAATTCCACCGCCAATACCAACGACCCATGAATTTTGTAAAAAAGCTAACATTATGAACTCCCCGCAAAGTTTTTTCAAATTATACAACAGAAATCGACTAAATACAACAGTATCAAGAAGGTAATAAATGAAACTTGTAATCTGTGAAAAACCGAGTGTAGCAAAATCTATTGCGTCGGCCCTGGGTGCTTCATCCAGGGCCGATGGCTTTTATGAGGGCAGCGGCC
>ENA-OPWR01003430-OPWR01003430.1-human-gut-metagenome-genome-assembly--contig:-NODE-3430-length-9813-cov-1.525620_pt1 | contig 9813 bp, 5 predicted proteins | sample MGYA00241507_ERZ502006 | MGnify/ENA primary metagenome ERZ502006 (study PRJEB25962, sample SAMEA2043041) | human gut metagenome | biome: human gut; feature: human-associated habitat; material: faeces... | reverse complement strand
GAAATTACATCAGAAAATAATATTTTATATACGGATAAAGATGATATAAGTAAGTTTGTTAAATTGAATAAAGAGATAGAAGAAAAACGATTAAAGTTAGATGGGGATTCAACCTGCGGTGTCAGCTTTTGCTACAGATTAAAAAATGGAATTAAGAGAGAATTTTCGTATGAACTTCCGACAGGTCAGGGGACAATATCTGATAAGATAGTCCAGTGTGCAAACAGAAGCAAGCAAAAATATGAGGCGATTTTTTCAAAGGCGTATAAAGATGGAGGCTATAAATTACAAAATGTAGAGGTACAGGATTGTGATGGAAATGCTGAAAGTACAACATATGCTTCAACAGAAGAAGCAAGAGAGAAAATATATGAAGCCGTCTTAAAAGACATCGAAGCAGGAAATATAAATATATTAGATTTGTCATATCAGGGGGAGTCTGATGACAAGAAGTTGAACTTTAGGACATATGTAAATGAGACGATGGCAGATAAATATAAAATGGGGGCTTATGAAAGAATAAGTTTTTATGTAAACAATAAAAATCAATTTGCGGAAAAAAAGATGTTAAATATAAGTTTTAAAGCAAAACACACACGGAGAGTAATAGAAGAACTGACGAATGACGGTACGCTTAAGTTATTAGACTCAAAAGAACAATATTATGAATAATAAAAAAATCCGCATGATTGCCCGGATTAAAATGCAGTTATAAAGAACAGGCAGTAAAAAATATAAAATATAAAACCAATGATTTATTGACAGACTAAATTTCATAACTTATAATTATTTATTAGACTTCAACCTTTTATGGTCGGTCTGCAGACAGATATGGGTTTTGAAAAAGATTCTGACACTATATGCGATAGCCGCTAATAGTGTTATGAGCAGGGAACAAAAAGGAGTAAGAATATCTACTGGACTGATTATTTATGTTTATGGCATGAAATAATATTATTATATAAATAAATCATTTGAGAAGATAGAAACATACTTGCGTAAGAATAATATGCATATTATACTATAAAGTGTAAATGCTGGAATTTTCAGGAGGAGAGGTACAAATGAAGCAGTTAAAAGAAGAACTGGATTTATTGGTGAAGAAAACAGGAAATGCAGAAAAAATAATAGAAAAAGCCAGTGGTGAAAAGTCGGTTTTTCCTTTTAGTTCAATTGGAAAAGTAATGGCATATCTTTTGGCGGCAGGAGTAATATCTTATGAAGAGTATCTGAAATTAAGCATGGAATATACGGAGAGAAATAAGTACATGTATTTATTTGATATGGCACCTAGAACATTTGGAGAAACATGGGGAGAAAAACATATTCTTTCATTAATACCTGAGTTTGAAAAGGCTACGAAGAAAAATCTTGCACATTTATATCCTGATTTTGACGGAGAATTTGATTTGTGGTATGAAGGAATAAGAATAGAAGTTAAGGCGTGCATGGCAAATAGCACAAATACTAAGGGACCACTTACAAGCAGGGCTTATCTACATGATGAGGCAAGGCAGAATAATTTTAAGTATCACTATCAGCAGTTGAAACCGTCGTGTTGTGATGTATTTATTTGGATAGGAGTATGTAGGGACGAGATTGTTTATTGGGTACTTACAAGTGAGGAACTTTTAAAAACTGGTAAATTAGGTTCACAACATAGAAATGAAAATACTGGTATTAAAGGTATAGAGGTTTTTGAGGGACAGGTTTTTATGACAGAGGATGAATTAAGACCATTTTTAGTGGAACAAGATAAAATTTTTGATGTTGTATGTAGAAAGGGGACTAAAATTTAGATAGTATCGGTATTGTTATATATTTATTCAAGGATTATCACTAGTGTACTGACCTGATGACTTTTAGTTAAATGACACAGAATGAAAAATTCATTCTGTGTCATTTAACTAAATAGCAACATGCCAGTACACTAGTTTTTCAGTTCTGTCAGCTATTTTTGTCGTATAATATTAAACAATTAAATTATGGGGTTAAAAACATATTTTCATTATCAATGGCATTTTTTATTATATTTATCTCATCATTTGAAAGAGCCCAAAGATTAAATATAATATCATCAAGTTTATCATATATTATATAAGTTTGCTCATCATCGATACCCCGTATCAGAATATCAGTTAGTTCTATGATTTCATTTTGTTTTTGCTCTGATACTATAGGTATGGGTATATGTTCAATATGGTTTCGCAATACTTTGACGGAATTAAACTCCTTTTTGTATATAAACTGTGCAATTCGTGAATTTAGGATGGCGAGTATATATTTTATATGCAGTCCATCAATTCTGGGAATTACAATGTTACAACTGTTGAGAGATAGTGTCTGTCTGTTATCATAGGCAAAAACAAGTTGATTGCATATGAAACGATAAAACAATTTTTCAGGAGCACGATACATCTGGACAGGTGCTACCTGTTGAAAATTTTCAGGAGTAAATATAATATAATTATCTGATTGCTTTATATGATATTTACTAATATCTGAACCTTTTAATATCATTTCATTGTCAGCAGTTTTATTATTTGATATATATTTTTTATTATTTCCGGTTACTATTCCCAGTGCAAAATCTGCATTATTTTTAAGCATTATAATATCAGGGCGTTTTTTGATTTTTTCAAGTATAGCATATTCACTATCATTTGTAATGAATGTAAAATTATCAGCAGTTATGTTTCGTTTTGTTTTTATTGTGAATTTTTCTATGCCATTAGTAATAGTAGTATTTACGGTCGATAGATTTTGTCCGGTATAAACTAAATCTAAGAATATACATGGACATTGTACACCATCAAAAGCATTTCCCAAAAATTCTATATAGTTAATAGAGCTTATCTGTAAAATTATTTTTCTTATATTAATATGTGATTTCACATTTAGTACAGCTTCGGGAAGAATATAAGCTATATGACCATTATGGGTAAGATTTTTAAATGCCTTTTCAATACTTTCTAATGTAATAAATTCATCTGTCATTTGTAAGACATCATTTTTTTCTCTTGATGATTCCTTCCTTGCTCCGCGTATTTTAGCCTTTGACGCCGCCTCATCAATAATATCGATTGCTTTATCAGGCAAAAATCTGTCATTTATATATCTAACAGACAGATTCACAGCAGATTTTATAACCTCATCACTTATTATTACATTATGATAATTTTCATATTGTTCACGCAGACCTTTTAATATATTAAATGTCTGATCTTCATCAGGTTCGCTTATCAGTACCGGTTGAAATCTTCTTTCAAGAGCAGAATCCTTTTCAATATTTTTTCTGTATTCTTCTATAGTTGTAGCGCCGATTATCTGTATCTCTCCCCTTGCAAGCTGAGGTTTAATAATATTAGCCGCATCAATTGCTCCCTCTGCCGCACCGGCGCCTACAATAGAATGAATTTCATCTATAAATAGTATTACATTACCAACATTTATTACTTCTTCAATACATGTTTTTATTCTCTCCTCAAAATCTCCTCTGTATTTTGCTCCGGCAAGCATTGCGGTAAGATCTAATGAAAAAATATTTTTATTTTTAAGCTCATCAGGTACCTTTCCGCTTACAAAAATTTGTGCTAATCCCGATTTTTAATGCAAGTCCCTCTGCAATAGCAGTTTTACCTACACCTGGCTCACCGATTAAGCAAGGGTTGTTTTTTGTTCTTCTTGAAAGAATTTGAATTACCCTTTCAATTTCCTTTTCCCGTCCTATAAGAGGATCATGTTTTCTTTCAAGAGCTTCCTCTGTAAGACTTTTTCCGTATTTATAAAGTGTGGGAATTTGTTTTCTGTCCGGCTGACTGTATTTTAAAACCTCTGCCGGTATCTCCCCTGTATATGCGCCTGCACAGTCATTATAAAGCTTTGCCGGATTTGCTCCCATTGCCCTAAGAAAACTCATTGCTCCGCAGCCGGGTTCCTTTAAGAGCGACATGAAAATATGCTCAGTACCTACAAGCTTCGTACCCGACGATTCCGCAGCAGCTGCTGCACTGTTAAATATTCTTCTCAATGCAGGAGTAAAATTGTCATATGTCAGATGTGTTTTTTCACCTTTGCCGATAAACAATACCATTTGATCGTATATATCATTAAGCGTTATATTATTTGATTTCAGTACAGAAGCCGCAATATTTCCGCCCTCCTGAACAAATCCCAATATAATGTGCTCTGTACCAACATAAGTATGCCCCATCTGAGACGCCGCTTCGATTGCCGTTTCAATAGAATTTACTGCTCTTCTTGTAAACATCTCAAAATTATTATTCATCAGTCCACTCACCTTTCATATTAATCCATTAATAAGTATGCCACGAAATCAATGCGATATATGTCGATGTAATTCAAATAATTAATTTTAATTTCTTCCGATAAAACTGTAACACATTTTTCACTATAACATATTATGTACTATGAAACGGATTCAAACAATAAAGTTTCCGCTTCAATACATTTTATTTATTAAAGGAGTTGCTAATTATGGGTTGTGGATGCGGTTTTTCAGGAAATGGTAGTTGCTGGTGGATCATTATTTTAATTCTTTTGTTCTGCTGCTGCGGTAACAATGGTAATTTCAACAACAACGGTTGCGGCTGCAATGATAACTGCGGCTGTGGATGCTAATTCCTGAGCATTAACAAATACCCTCCGGATAATTTTCCGGAGGGTATAATTTTTGCTATTTTATATTTTCTGTAATTTTGCAAATGTTGCCATAATTTTTTTAGTACCCACTTTTTCAAATGCAATTTCAAGCATAGCATCGCTTGCCATTTGCTTCACACTAAGTATAGTCCCCTCTCCGAAAATATTATGTTTTACTCTTTCTCCGGCAGAATATAAAGCTGCCGAAGCCGAAGGAACAGACTTACTTTTATTTTTTGCAAGCTGCTGCTGTAAGCTCATTGACTTAACCGCCTGTACAGGAGGCTTGTCCGATTTGCCGACAATAGTATTATCTTTCTTTTCAATAAGATTTTTATCAATTTCTTTTATAAATCTTGATGTGAAATTACGCTGTGTTGTTCCGAAAAGCATTCTCTGAGAAGCGCTGCTTAAAAACAGACGCTCTTTTGCTCTTGTAATTGCAACATATGCAAGACGTCTTTCTTCTTCAAGCTCTTCTTCACTGTCAAAGCATCTTCCGCTAGGGAAAATCCCATCTTCCATTCCCACTGCAAAAACATTTGTAAATTCCAGTCCTTTTGCTGAATGAACAGTCATCATAACAACGGCGTCCGCATCAGCATCCATTTTATCAATATCGGTATAAAGAGCGATTTCTTCAAGAAATCCGTTAAGCGAAGGTTCTTCTGCATCTTCCATATATGAAATAATAGTAGATTTAAGTTCGTTGATATTTTCAAGTCTTGTGATGCCTTCGTCTCCCAGACTTTTCATATATTCCAGATAACCTGTTTTTTTCAGGAGTTCATCAAAAAATTTGTCCAAAGGATTTTCGTCCGCAAATTCAGCAAGATAATCAAATATAGCCGCAGTTTTCTTTAAAGCCGCAGATTTTTTGGCAAGCATAGGATATTCGTCGGCATTCCTCATTACTTCAAGAGGCGTCAGACCCAAATCTCCGGTAATATCGTCAAGAAGGGCAAGTGTACTGTCACCTATACCCCTTTTAGGTTCATTTATAATTCTTCTCATTCTCAGGGAATCATTATTATTATTTATTACTGCCATATAAGAAGTAATATCCTTTATCTCCTTACGGTCGTAAAATCTCATACCGCCGAACACACGATAAGGAACTCCGCTTTTTACAAATGCCTGTTCAATGAGATTAGACTGGGCATTCATTCTATAAAGTACGGCGTTATCTCCGAATCTGCCGCCGTTTTTAACATACTCCATAACCTTCGAAGCTACGAACGAAGCTTCATCACGCTCATCCTGAGCCTTATACCATATTATTTTATCTCCCTGACCGCTGTCCGTCCATAATTCTTTTGGTTTTCTTGAGGAATTATTCTTAATAACTGAATTGGCAGCGTCAAGAATAGTCTGAGTCGAACGGTAATTCTGTTCAAGTCTTATTACTCGGCTGCCGGCAAACTGTTTTTCAAAGCTTAAAATATTTTCTATCGTAGCTCCTCTGAATTTATAAATACTCTGATCGTCGTCGCCTACAACGCATAAATTATTATGCTTTGAAGATAAAAGACTTACCAGTCTGAACTGCGCCTGATTTGTATCCTGATACTCGTCCACCATAATATACTTGTAGCGGTTCTGATAATATTCCAGAGTTTCGGGAAAATCATTTAGTATTTTTACTGTAAGCTTTATAATATCGTCAAAATCCACAGCATTTGAAGCAAATAATTTTTTCTGATATTCACGGTATATTTTTGCAATAACTGTCCTTCTGTAATCATTTGCAGCGTCCTCAGCCATATCTTCAGGCTCCATAAGCCTGTCCTTCGCAAAGCCTATTTCAGACAAAACAGATCTTGGCGGAAACTGTTTTTCGGATACTCCAAGTTCATTCATACATGCCTTGACAACTCGTTGACTGTCATCAGAATCATATATCGTAAAACTGCTCTGATATCCTAGCTTATCAATTTCACGTCTTAATATTCTAACGCATGCGGAATGAAATGTTGCCGCATTGATATTATCTCCGTCCTCTCCCAGAAGGGTACGAAGCCTTTCTTTAAGCTCGCCCGCAGCCTTGTTTGTAAAAGTAATGGCAAGTATATTCCATGGCTTTATAGGACGTACTGCAATAGTTTCCCTAAGCTGTTCCAGATCGGCGTCTCTGCCGTTTATATAGTTTTCAAGGAAGCGGCAGTCCTCTGCACTGCCCTGATAAGAGTCGTCATAATAAGCGTCTCCAAAATTGATCATATTTGCAATACGATTTACAATAACCGTTGTTTTTCCGCTTCCGGCTCCTGCAAGAACAAGAACCGGACCGTTTACTGCAAATACTGCTTCTTTCTGTTTTTCATTCATTCTTCCGAAATATTTTTTTAAAGCTTTTCTTTTCAATTCGTAAAATGATAGCGATGACATGATTTCTCTCCCTATAAAATAAATTTAAAAAATCTTTACGTTTATTATATCACATTTTTCAAATAAAGAAAAGAGATTATATCAAATTAAAAATTAAATTAATAACTTTACAATAACTGCATAAAATAATGCAGAAAGTATAACGTTAATGAATGGAGTAAATAAAATTATTATGAAAAAACGCGATCAGTGGTCATCAAACTTCGGTTTTCTTATGGCTGCGGCCGGTTCGGCAGTAGGATTAGGAAACCTGTGGAAGTTTCCTTATGTTGTAGGAATGAACGGCGGAGGTATTTTTATTATAGCATATGTGATCCTTTTAGTATTACTTGGCGCTCCTATACTTATGTCAGAAATGGCTATAGGAAGAAACACACGTTTGAATCCTATCGGCGCATGCAATAAAATAAAAAACGGATGGGGATTCGTAGGCGGATTAGGCGTGCTGGGAGCTTTCATAATACTCTGCTACTACAGCGTTATAGGCGGATGGGTTTTAAAATATTTGTTTAAATATATTATATCTTCATCAATAGATAACCCTTCTGAATATTTTAAAAATTTTACCGAATCTATTTACGAACCAATTTTATGGCATATTACTTTTGCAATTATATGTATTATAATTGTAATGAAAGGAATTTCCGGAGGGATTGAAAAAATAAGCAAAATTTTTCTTCCTATGCTTGCAGTATTTATTATAATAATTGCAATCAATGTAATAAAATTGCCAAACGCATTAAACGGTTTAAAATTTTTCATTATTCCCGATCTGTCAGCGGTAAGTTCTTTTTCCGATATATTTTCTATATTGCTTAACGCAATGGGACAGGTTTTTTTCAGTCTGAGTCTGGGAATGGGTACGCTTATCACCTACGGCAGCTATTTAAGCCGCAGTTCAAATATACAAAAAAATTCCTTATATATTCCTGTTTTTGATCTGATCATAGCTTTGCTGGCATGTACTGCAATTCTTCCTGCCGTTTTCGCCTTTAACCTCGAACCCACAGCCGGTTCAGGACTGCTTTTCAATACTCTTCCTTACGTTTTTGACCATATGAAGTACGGTAAATATCTTGCTGTTATTTTTTTTCTGCTGGTATTTTTTGCCGCAGTTACATCGGCAATTTCATTAATTGAAGTTATAGCATCATACTTTATTGATAATATGAAATGGTCAAGAAAAAAAGCGTGTATAATTCCCGGTATAGGATTTATATTGCTAGGGACTGCCGCTTCGCTTTCCTTTGGAATTTTTAACAAGATCAGATTTTTCGGTCATTCAATATTCGATATGCTGATGATATTGTCCGATAAAATTATCATGCCTATAGGAGGATTATGTATCTGCATACTTGTCGGGTATATCTGGAAAACCAAAAATATGTTTGAAGAATTATCGTCAGGCGGATTATATAAAGTATATTTTAAAAAAACCTTAACATTTCTTATTAAATTCTTTGCACCTGTAATGATAATTATTATATTTATTACATCTTTCTTCTAATTATACAAAAAACATTATAAAAAAGTATTCCATTTTTTCAGAAAATGATGTATAATTAAATTATAAGTTTGTGAGAAAATGGAGATTTCTATGAAAATTAAATTTAATACTAAAAGCAATACCGTTGCGGTATACTGTATACTTGTTTTTGCTGCATGTCTTTTTCTGGTAGCTTTAGTTTTTAAATATAATACTTTTCTTTACTATATTCATAAAATAATTAAAGTACTCTCTCCGATAATCTGGGGAATAGTTTTTGCATATATTTTAAATCCGTTTGTTATATTATGTGATAAGCATTTAAAAAAGCTATTCCGCAGGACAAAAAAGTGCAGATCTATAAGCCGAACTGTTTCTATAGGAATTTCACTTATATTAATGCTGGGCATTATTATCGCTATTGTATGCTCTATCGTTCCTGAAATATTAAACACTCTGGAAGATTTTATACAAAGTCTGCCTGCATATTTTAATAATCTTCAAAATTTTCTTACTAATAAAATAAGCTCCATTCTTGAAAAGAATCCGAAAATCAACGATTTTCTTAACAGTGAATTCAATAATATCCAGCATGTTATTCTTGATTATGTGAAAAAATTTGAACCAATGCTTGACAGCTTAATCGCAAAGGACGGTATTATTGCAAATGTTACAGGAAGCGCATGGTCCTTTATAATCGGTTTAAAGGACTGCCTTTTAGGACTTATTGTCTCAATTTATCTTCTTTACAACAAAGAAACCTTTATTGCACAAGCTAAAAAAATCGTATACGCAATCCTTCCGGAAAGGCCCAGAAATACTGTACTGAAAATTGCATCGCAAACTAACCATACATTCAGTCATTTTCTTACCGGAAAAGCGCTTGATTCCTTTATTATCGGTATACTTACATTTATTGGTCTCCAATTTATGGGACTTAAAAATTATGCGGTACTTCTGAGCGTCGTTATAGGTATAACAAATATGATTCCGTTTTTCGGGCCAATCATAGGAGCTGTTCCGTGCGGACTCCTCATTCTTCTGACTACTCCGGAAAAAACAATTATTTTCATTATTTTTATATTACTTCTTCAGCAATTTGACGGAAATATACTAGGACCTAAAATTATAGGAAATTCACTTGGATTATCGTCTTTCTGGATTATTTTTGCTATTTTTGTAGGCGGAGGACTTTTCGGTCTTATTGGAATGATTGTATTTATCCCTATTTTTGCGGTATTTTACAATATAATAAGAGAATGGGTAAATACTAAACT
>ENA-OPWR01003426-OPWR01003426.1-human-gut-metagenome-genome-assembly--contig:-NODE-3426-length-9817-cov-2.426757_pt1 | contig 9817 bp, 7 predicted proteins | sample MGYA00241507_ERZ502006 | MGnify/ENA primary metagenome ERZ502006 (study PRJEB25962, sample SAMEA2043041) | human gut metagenome | biome: human gut; feature: human-associated habitat; material: faeces... | reverse complement strand
ACAGCAAGTGTCAAGCTTGCGAGTGAACAGTAACATGACTAATACAGATACAAAAGGTATAGACAGACGCAAAATTGACGGAAAAATTGGTGTATGCTATAATTCATGGTAAGAGAATATGCGCAAAGCGTGCATTCTATTATCTATGGTAATAAGGTTGCATTAGTCGTAATGGAGAGTGAATGCAATGGAAAATGGATTAAAAGAATTGCAGCAACGTTTAGTTGAAATGCTGTCGTCTTTTCAGAAATTTACACAACAGAATGGAATGATTTTTTTTCTGGTAGGCGGAAGTGCGTTAGGTGCAGTCAGACATCAGGGATTTATACCATGGGACGACGACGTGGATATTGCAATGATGCGGGAAGATTTCGAAAAAATGGAATACCTGATGAGTCTGCAGCATGACCGGCTGGGTGAATTTATATATTCACCGGTCGAGAAGCATATGATACCGGATGCGCCAATTGGTTATTTATATGATACCTTGCATGCAGATGCCGGATATGAAAATACGGCAAAAATAGACATACATCCGATTGATGGTGTTCCAAAATCGGGAGTATTAAAGAAGGTTCAGAAGTGGACATCACTTATTTATTATTTGTCAGAATATCGTCTTCCAGTTAAAAATAAAGGAAAAGCAATCCGGAATATTTCAAAGGTAATTCTTAAAATAACCCCCGGTTTTATATTCCGGTTTTATATGAGAGTGTGTAAAAAGATCATGACATCATGGAGAACTTCGGATAGTGAGTATATCTGTAGCTTATTTGGGGTTGCCGGGTATGAGAGGGAAGTGATGCCGAAAAGTTATCTGCTTCCATTAAAAGAGGCTGATTTTGAGAATAAAGTTTTTATGATACCGGGAAATTATGATCCGTATTTGAAAAGGCTGTATGGAGATTATAAGAAAATGCCTCCTGAGATGGAGCAGCATCCCAGACATAAGATACATGAGCTATATAAAAAATAACCGGGTGGTGTAAAGAAAATCGTGCAGGCAATCAAAAAAAAGTTAAAACGAATAATAAAGTTATTTATAACATATAAAATCGAAAATGATACCAGAGTATATCAGTTAAAGTACACACCGTTTACTGTTAAAAAATCATTAATAAAAAAAACATTTCAACAATATGGTAATACTTCCATAAACACAAAAAAGATTATATTTGATAATTATATGGGACATGGATACGGATGCAATTGTAAGTATGTGACGGAAGAATTAATACGTCGCGGAACGGATTTTGATTTAGTTTGGATTGTGAAAGATGCAAATGCACATAAAGGGGAATTTCCCCCCAAGGTGAGGCTGGTTGAATATGGATCTAAAGAAGCTATGTTTGAATATTATACAGCGGCTGTATGGGTATGTAATTATCATTTGATTCATTATTGGAATCAGGGACTGGTAAAAAGATTTGGACAGTATTATATTCAGATGTGGCATGGATCATTTGGAATAAAAAAGATCGAAAAAAACTGTGATTGTTTAACCAATAGTCAAAGTTGGACATATCTTGCCAAAAAAAATTCGCAGAATACCGATTTTTGGATTTCGAATAGTTTTTTCGAAGATGAAGTATATCAGAATGCTTTTTGGTCGGTAAAAAATATTTTGAAATTAGGTCATCCCAGAAATGATATCTTTTTTAAGGATGGACAGGATCTTGTGGAGAAAAAAGTGCGCAAGAGTTTATCAATTGATGGAAAAGATAAAATTTTGCTATATGTGCCGACTTTCCGAGAAAAGCTTGATTTTCCTAATTATAAACTGGATATTGAAAAATTAAAAAAAGCTTTGGAAAAGAAAACAGACCAATCCTGGAAAATTGTTGTAAGACTGCATCCAAGGATGCAGAATTCGTTGGAAAAGGTTTGTATAGATGAAAAAAAACAGATTGTGAAAGCAGATGCTTATCCTGATATTCAGGAGTTATTAGCAGCAGCACAAGTGGTGATCACAGATTACTCCAGTTGTATTTTTGATTTTTTATTAACAGTAAGACCTGGCTTTTTATTTGTGCCTGATTTAGAACATTATGATCAGGAACGAGGGTTTTATTATAAATTGGAAGAAACTCCTTTTCCAATCGCACATACAAATGAAGAACTTATTCATAATATAGAAAATTTTAATCAGGAAAAATATAGCATGCAGGTGGAAGATTTCTTAAAGAAAAAAGGATCGGTGGAAGATGGAGAAGCATCTGTACGTGTATGCAACTTAATAGAAAGTATAGTGTCAGAAAAGGAAATTAGAGGATGAGTATTAATAAGAAACATGTGAAGACATTTTGGAATCGTCGATTTCTGTTATATGAGCTGGTAAAAAAGGGAATTAAATTAAAATATCGTCGTTCGTATCTTGGTATTTTATGGTCTATGTTAGAACCGATATTAACCACAATTGTATTAACAATTGTATTTGGAACGTTGTTTGGAAATAATGATAAGGAATTTCCATTATATATCTTATGTGGAAGGCTGGTATATTCTTTTTTTGCAACGGGAACTAAAACAGCATCCAAATCTATCAGGTTAAATGCAGCGATGATAAAAAAGGTATACATTCCGAAATATTTATATCCGCTATCCTGTGTATTATATAATTATGTGATTTTTGCTATTTCGTTAATTGTAATGGTTCCGTTGGCGGTATATTGTAATGTAACTGTGACATGGCATATCATTGAGGCAATTATCCCACTGTTACTTCTTTTTATTTTAACATTTGGAGTTGGAATGATATTGACAACGATCAATGTATTCTTTCGGGATATGGAATATATATGGGAAGTGCTTTTAATGCTTATTATGTATTCAAGTGCAATTTTTTATTATCCGGAACGTTTAATGAACAGCGGGTATGCGTGGATTTTAAAATGGAATCCGTTGTATTGTATGATCCAGAGTTTTCGTAATGCAATGTTTGGGGAAGCTATGGACATGGGGTTGACGGCATATGCAGCAGTATGTTCTATTGTAGTGTTGATTTTAGGCGTGATTTGTTTTTATAAAAAACAGGATGATTTTATTTTGCAGATATAGAGGTTAAGATGGCAAAGGAATTATTACGTGTAGAACACATAGGAATGAAATTTAATCTAAGTAAAGAACGAGTGAATGATTTTCGTGAATATGTAATAAGAATGCTCAAAGGTAAAAAGTTAGAGAAGGATGAGTTTTGGGCACTTAAAGATATTAATTTTAGTATTCATGAAGGAGAACGAATAGGAATTCTTGGACTAAATGGAGCAGGAAAAAGTACGTTACTCAAAGTGGTTGCAGGAGTATTTAAACCCACAGAGGGCAGAGTAATAAGAAATGGAAAAATAGTACCATTATTAGAGCTTGGAGCAGGATTTGATAAGAACTATACAGGCCGGGAAAATATATTTTTATATGGAGCAGTGCTTGGATATGGTCGTCAATACATGGAAGAAAAATATGATCAGATTGTAGAGTTTTCCGGATTAGAGGATTTTATGGATGTACCTATTAAAAACTATTCATCAGGTATGAAATCAAAGTTGGGATTTGCAATCGCAACGATAGCTGAACCGGAAATTTTAATTTTAGATGAAGTACTTTCTGTAGGAGATGGTAAGTTCAGAAAGAAGAGTGAAAAGAAAATCCTTGATATGATGCAGGATGGTACGGCGGTTTTATTTGTGTCACATTCACTTGCACAGGTAAAACGTATCTGCAATAAAGCTATGATCCTTGAAGGGGGAAAAATGATTGCTTTTGGGGATGTAGATGAAGTGGCACAGGTTTATGCAGAAATGACGGGTGAACTGGATGAGTTAACAGTGGGTCAGAAAAATCTTGTGAAAAAAAAGAATAAAAAAAAGAAAACAGAAAAAATCAAACAGGAAGATAAAAGGGAGGTTATGGAAGAATCATGAATATAGCGATTGTTTTTGCTGGTGGAAGCGGAGTCAGAATGGGAGCCGGTGTCCCGAAACAGTTTTTGGAAATAAATGGGAAACCGATTATTGTTCATACACTTCAACTTTTTCAGTGCCATGATATGATTGATAAAATATATATTTCAGTACTTGCTGATTATATCCCTTATATGAAAGAATTGGTAGATGAATACCGTTTGAATAAGGTGGCAGATGTTATTCCAGGTGGAGAGACTGCACAGGATTCGATTTATAATGCGTTAAAAAAAGCAGAAAGTGAAAATGCAGAGGATTCTATCGTACTATTGCATGATGGTGTACGCCCATTTGTATCTTATGAAGTGATCAGTAATAATATTCGCTCTGTACAGGAAAAAGGCAATGCAATTACCTGTACTCCTTGTTTTGAAACAATCATGATCAGTAAGGATGGGAGTCACGTCGACTCTGTTCCATATCGTAAGGAAACGTTTGCAGCGCAGGCACCACAGAGCTTTTACTTAAAAGATATTATTGCTGCACATGATGCAGTTAGAAGTACACCTACAAAATATGAAAATATGGTTGATGCGTGTACGATTATTCGCAGCCAGGGGATTGAAGCACATATGGTGGAAGGAAACAGAGGCAATATTAAAGTTACGACACCGGAAGATGTGTATACGTTTCGTGCATTGTTACAGTACAAAGAGAATGAACAGGCATTTGGACTGGGTATTACAAATCGTATAGGAAATGGAAGAAAGCCTTTATAGAAAAGGTAAGTATAAACATATGGAGAATGGAGAAGTTGAAATGAACGAGTGCATGGAAAATGAAATTATGCAGCAAGATCTGGAGATGCTTGTAGATAGTGATCTGCCAATTACAGCATTAGAGGGTAAGTCGGTACTTGTGACAGGTGCGACAGGATTGATTGGTTCGCAGATGGTATATTTGCTTGCATGTTATAACCGAATGCGTAACCTTCAGATTCATATTATTGCTATGGTGCGTAATGAAGAAAAAGGGAAAAAGATGTTTTCGCATCTGATTGGGCGTGGGGATGTTGAATTGCTTGTTGGTGATATAAATAGACCAGTGGTATATTCGGATTCTGTAGATTACATTATACACGGAGCCAGTGCAACCAGTTCAAAATATTTTGTGTCTAATCCTGTTGAAACAATTTATACGGCATTGGATGGAACGTCAAATATCTTAAAGTTTGCTACAGAAAAAAAGATAAATGGGATGGTGTATCTGTCATCTTTGGAGGTATATGGAACACCGGAGAAAGATGCAGATCTGATTACAGAAAATGATTATGGATATATTGAACCGCTCAGTGTAAGAAGCAGCTATTCCGAAGGAAAACGTATGGTAGAGTGTTTGTGTGCATCTTATGCACACGAATATAGTGTACCGGTTAAGATTGCCAGACTTTCTCAGACCTTTGGACCGGGAGTTGCATACGAAGATGGAAGGGTGTTTGCGGAATTTGCACGCTGTGCATTGGAACAGCGGGATATTGTACTGCATACGCAGGGACATACGGTAAGAAGTTATTGTTACACAAAAGATGCACTTTCTGCATTATTATACATTTTAATTTCCGGTAAAGCAGGGGAAGCATATAATGTTACGAATATGGATACTGCGGTGTCGATTAAGGAAATGGCAGAATTGGTCTGTGAGACAATTGGAAGTGGAAAAATCAAAACTGTGATCGATATTCCTGAGGATTTAGCCTCTTTCGGATATAATCCGGAAATGATAATCCGATTGGATAGTAAAAAATTAATGCAGCTTGGCTGGAAAGCAACAATTGGATTAGAAGAGATGTTTGAGCGTTTGATAAAGGGAATGAAGAAATAATTTGAAAGGAGATCTACAATATGAAATTTGGTGTAGTGATTCACAAACCGACAATGAATTTGGGGGATGATATTCAGACCTATGCAGCAGCTAAATTATTGCCTCATGTTGATTATCAGATAGATAGAGAATATATTAGTGATTTTAAAAGTGAAAATGATGAACCGGTAGCTGTTATCATGAATGCATGGTGGATGTGGAAAAAATGGAACTGGCCGCCTGTAGACTGTATTATCCCCAAATTACTGAGCATGCATATTAATAATTATGGGGTTGCAAGAAAATCATCTCCAATTTATGCCGAATGGGCGCAGGGATGTGGAGGAGAGTTTTTTAAGAAGTATGGTCCGGTGGGATGCAGAGATATGGCATCGCTTGATTTTTTTAAAGAACAGGGTATAGATTGCTATTTTAGCGGGTGTCTTACATTAACAATTCCGAAACAGGAGAAAACGGAAGATGCGGGAACATATGTCTGTTTGGTTGATTTAAACGATAAGATCAGAGCGAAAGCAATGGAATATCTGAAAGATACAGGACTAGAAATTCGGGTTATAAGTCATAATTGTGATTATAGAAAATCGAACGCAACATTTGAAGAGAGAATGGCAAAAGCAGAGGAGATACTTACTTTATATCAAAATGCTAAATTTGTTATTACGCGAAGGCTGCATGTAACATTGCCTTGTCTTGCACTAGAGACCCCCGTTTTGTCAATCGTTGATCTCAAGGATGCGGAAGGAAATGGGACACGCTGGGGATGTTATATGGATACGGTTCGTTGTATTGATAATGAAGATTTCTTATCTGGTAATTTTGAGTATGATTTCAATAATCCGCCAGAAAATAAAAAAGGATATCTTGCTTTACGCGAAAAGCTGATTCAGGATGTACAGGATTTTGTTGCCGAGTATGAGAATTGTGATCTGCCATTAGAACAGGTGCGGAAGACTACCTATACACCGTTGGAGCGTTTAGAGTGGCAGAATAACATGAAAACAGAAGTGTTAGAGAAGTGGTTAAAGAAAAGCAGAAAACTTCTGGATGATAAAAAATTATTTGAAAAAAAATATAAGGATACATTAAAAAACCTGAGAAAGTACAAAAAATATGTAGATGAATTACAAAGTCAGGGAATTATTAGTGAAATTAAGCTTCCTGATGTGGAGGATACACCGAAATCAGAGCAGCAATTGCAGCGAGATGCTTTCAAAAATAAAATTTGGAAGAAAATTAAAAAAATGTTTTGATTATAAAAAGCAGATGGTTTATTTGAAAGATTCAAATGCCATCTGCTTTTGTTATGATAGTGTAGTTGTATTATAAAAATTGGTTATTTGATCTTGATGGATACAATCTTACTATCTAGTCCATAAACTGTAGTTTTTCCTATTGTAGTGTATGGAACAATTTTATAGTAATAAGTAGACTTCCTCTTTAATTTAGAATCTTTATAGGTAATGGTTTTATTCTTTTTTATCGTAGAAATTTTTGTATAGCTGCCATTTTTGGAGGCTGAACGATAAACAACATAGCCGGAAGCTGATGAAAGTTTTTTCCAATTTAATGTAGCTGTTTTTGCTGACTTTGATTTTCCGGAAAGTGATTTTACAGTTAATGTATTAACATAACTGGAATTAACTTTTACATTATTATAAGTATTCTTTTTGAAAGTATTCGGATAAACAGTCCCCTTTACTTTGGAAGAAAGAATAATCGCCCTACTACAGGAAGAGATTGTATTGCTGCTAAGAATAAGTTTACCTGAGTCAGCACGGATACCATCAATTTTTTTTGAATTGCCTGTTATGATATTTTTCTTCAACGTAATTGCGTAGGAGGTAGAGGCAGGGTTGCAATAAATAGGGTAAGCCTTGCATTTTTTTATTGTATTTCCACTGATCGTCATTTTGCACTTTACAGAGTTGATCGCAATTCCTTTATCTTTTCCAGAGGTAATGGTATTGTCGGATATTGTACCTGTTTTGCTTTTGGTAAAGATAAAAATACCTGTATTGGCAGGTTTGCTGATTGAGTTGCCAGAGATAGTTCTTGCAGTACTCTTTTCGGCACAGATGCCATACTTACCAGGTGAGGTAATTTGATTATTCGCAATGGTAGAAACTTTGCTGTTGTTATATACATGTACACCAGTAATAGCAGGTGATTGTATCGTATTGGCTTTTATGGTTTTGGCAGTAGCACAATCGATAAATACACCATGTTTTCCAGAAGCATTAATGGTATTACTGGAAAGTTTATTTACTGTACATTTGTTATGCAAAAATACACTGTTTGTTTTTGCAGAAGAAAGCGTATTTTTACTTATTTCAGTGACTGTGCTTCCGTCAATGTTAATGTTGACATTTCCGGCAGAAATATTGTTGTCTGTGATTAAGTCAACATTAGAATTATTATAAATAAATATTCCGTTGATACCAGGCTTGTTAACCGTATTTGAAGAAATATTCGTAGCACTGGCATTTTCTATCATAATAGCATTGTTAGTTGGTGTAGTTACTGTATTCCCTGAAATGGATTTTGCAGATGATTTTTCAAATATATGTATGCCGGAAAGGGGCTTATTGATTGTATTATTGTCAATGATTCCATTGGTAGAGGATTCGCGTAACTGTATGCCATAGAAGGTATTTTTAGGCTTTGAAACCTGAGAATAAGTTATTGTATTTCCAGTTATTGTTGAGTTCCTGGCGTCTTGCAGACGGATTCCATGTCCATCCGTATTGATCGTATTATCGGAGATGGTTATGCCGCTGATAAAATAATTACCTGCAGGAATTGTATCTCCAGAGCCGGTAGTGGCAGAACCTAGATTTAAACCACTGACAAAAATAGCGGCATTTTCGTAATCTTCATAAGGGTCATTACCTGAAGCTGCAATTGTATTATTGCTGATAACCATTTTTTGATTGTTCACAGGAGTTTGATATGTAACCGGGGTTGATGATGGAATATGTCCTTCTTTTACTGCTGTGGAAGCAAGAAAAGTACCACTTTCACGAACGGAATATATCATGATACCTTGCGGAGTATCAGTTATGGTATTGCCTGTAATAGTACAGTTGATGTAATTCATTGCCTGTATAGCTAGACTCTTAAGACTGGTAAATGTATTGTTGGAAATTTCTATCGTGTCTACTGGATTGTTTAGTATTGCAGTGTGACTACCAATACCACGTGGAACATTTTTAAAGGAGCAACCGGTAATTTTTACATTCTTTAAAGGAAGATCTTCAGATAGATAACCGGACAAGTGAGATTCTAGTAAAATATCAAGCTGAATGGCTTCATAGGTATAGGGTTTGGCACTTGTCGATAATGCCTGATCGGCAAAATTACAATTTTGAATTGTGATACCGTTATTGCCAGCAATCTCCATAAGGTGAGAATTGGAACAATTTTTCAATGTGGCATTCATCAGAGTAATGTTCTGTGTATGACAGATCTTGATGGCGGTATTGCTATTGCCATTTTCGTTCCAGATACCGCCATCAATGGTAATATTTTGGTAATAATAACCTGAATGTGTATCATTACTGTCGCCTACTTTTATCATGTTGTAATTGCTTCCCTTGTTTTGAGTAAGGGTAACACCTGTCAGGCAAAGATAAGTGTTGCTGTAAATACGAAGTCCTTGTGTGAGAGAATATTTTCCGGGATCTACAAAAACTTTGTATGGTAAGTCTGTTGTTGCATTTTCCTGAGCTTCATCTAGTGCAGATTGTATAGCGGCATATGCACTGGTGGAAGAAATTTCACTTTTGGTTACATTAATAACATAATACCCATTGGAAACAGCTCCTTTGGGAGTATCAAATTGTTCGGAAATTTCAGTATCTTCCGTTAATTCGATAATTTCGAAATTATCATTGTTCTCTGATTCTTCGATAGTTTCTGATGATTCAGTAGTTTCTGATGATTCAGTAGTTTCTGATGATTCAGTAGCTTCTGATGATTCAGTAGTTTCTGATGATTCAGTAGTTTCTGATGATTCAGTAGTTTCTGATGATTCAGTAGTT
>ENA-OPWR01003425-OPWR01003425.1-human-gut-metagenome-genome-assembly--contig:-NODE-3425-length-9824-cov-2.536902_pt1 | contig 9824 bp, 5 predicted proteins | sample MGYA00241507_ERZ502006 | MGnify/ENA primary metagenome ERZ502006 (study PRJEB25962, sample SAMEA2043041) | human gut metagenome | biome: human gut; feature: human-associated habitat; material: faeces... | reverse complement strand
GCCGGACACGCCGAAAATAATATAGACAAGAACATAAAGCCAGCGAGGCGCGCTGATCCAGATGACATGGATGATGAGCGCCACTGTGGTGCAGATCCACATGCCCGCGATGATGGAATCACGCCAGAATGGCGTGAGCGCGAAGGAAACGGGCGTATAAGTGCCGGCGATCAGCAAAAAGATGTTCATATGGTCGATGCGACGGAGCACATCGGTAACCCGTGGTGACCAATCTCCCAGATGATAACAGGCGGAATTGCCGAACAGTACCAGCGAGCAGGTCATGAACACGGCGCACGCCCATTTGAGCCCGGTGCCATGAGCGAGGCAGATCAGCACGATGCCCGCGGCGCTCCGCCACGTGAAGGGCTCGCCGAATACGGTGATGCCGATCACGACGGCCGTCAGCGGCTCCATGGCGCCGAATACGGAGGTGAGCGTCGGACCGATCTTCTTGATCGCCTGCACGAGCGCCATGTTCGACAGGGCCGTGGCCGGCAGGGCGAGGCCGAGGATTGAGAGCCAGGCACGGGGCTCCGTCTCGAGGCGGATGCCGCCCGTTAGGCTAGCGCCGATCAGGAAGAAGAGCGCTCCGAAGGCCATGACGTAGGTGGTCAGCACGGTAGAGGGAATTGTCACGGCGCGGCTTCGGCGCACGCCGACGATGTAGCCGCCGTAGGAGAAGACCGACACGACGGCAGCAGCGGTTCCGGGCAGTGCATTGCCGCGCGCCATACCGACGCTGCCCGACGAGAGAAGCACGGCGCCCACGATCGAGAGCCCGATCGCCGCGAAGGTCACGGCCGAGCCCCGCTCGCGGAAGAAGCAGACCATGGCGAGCGCTACGGCCAGCGGGTACATGAAGTGGATGATCGAGGCCACGCCGCTGGCGATCATCTGGTAGGCGACGACGAGGCTCAACGACGTCACGGCCCGGAAGATGCTCAATACGAAGACCGTGCGGAGCTCCTTCCGTCCGAGTCGGAAGTTGCAGCCGGTTGCAAGCCCCCAACCTCCCAGACAGAGCGACGCGACGCCCCAGCGGTAGGACAGCACCTCGAACGACGAGTAGCCCATGCCGATGAGCAGCAGGGTGAAGAGCGGCGCGAGGCCGAATGTAGCGGAGGAGACGATCGCCCACGCGGTTCCTTGGATACGTTCCATGCGGTTTCGGGGTTTTTTCTTTCGTTTGGGCAAAGATACGAAAAAAAGAGAAGCGGCGACGGGGTTCCGTCACCGCTTCCGGAGTTGTTGCCGCCGGATCAGAAGCGCTTCGTGTAGCTGTGGCAATAGGGCTGTGTCCCCTTGCGGTCGTAGTAGTCCTGATGGTATCCTTCGGCGGGCCAGAAGGTCGTGGCGGGCGTCACGCGCGTCACCACGTCGTAGCCCCTGGAGCGGAGGGTGTCGATCAGCCGCAGGGCGATGTCGCGCTGTGCGGGGGTCGTGTAGAAGATCTCCGAGCGGTACTGGTCGCCGATGTCGGGGCCCTGCCCGTCGGCCTGCGTCGGGTCGTGGATCTCGAAGAAGAGCCGTGCGAGCTCCTCGTAGCCGATCCGGCTCGGGTCGAAGCGCACGCGCACCGCCTCGGCATGTCCCGTGGTGTGGCTGCGCACCTCCTCGTAGGTCGGATGGTCCTTGTGGCCGCCGATGTAGCCCGATTCGACGTCGAGCACTCCGGGACGCTTCGAGAGCATGTACTCCACACCCCAGAAGCACCCTCCGGCGAAGATCGCCGTCTCCTCGGCCGGAGCCGGCGAGGCCGCCTCCTTCTTTTCGGGAAGGAACTCCAGCGAGACGGAGTTCACGCAGTGGCGCGTGTTCTTGGGCGTGAAGCCCTCGTTCAGGAAGACGTGGCCCAGGTGGGCGCCGCAACGGGCGCAGGTGATCTCCGTACGCACGCCGTCGGCATCGGGGGTGCGGCGCACGGCCCCGGGGATCTCGTCGTCGAAGCTCGGCCAGCCGCATCCCGCGTCGAACTTGTCGACCGAGCGGTAGAGCGGCGCGCCGCACTTGCGGCAGATGTAGGTGCCCGCCTCGCGGTGGTTGTAGAACTTTCCGGAGAAGGGGGCTTCGGTTCCCTTCTGTTCGATGACCCGTTTCTCTTCGGTTGTCAGCGGTTTCATGGTCTGTGCGTTCAATGGGGTTCCCGCGCAACAGCAGAGGAGCGCCAGGAACAGGTACAACTTGTTTGTCATCTTGTCTTCCGGTCCTCAAAAATCAGGCCGGGACCGCACCGCCGCACGCTTCGCCCCGCAGGAAGACCCGATCGATGAGCGGTGTCTGGTAGGCGTAGGAGAAGAACTCGACCGACGGCATCGGCCTGGTCAGGAAGAAGTTGGCCGTCTTGCCCGGGGTGATGCTTCCGAAGCGGTCGCTCAGCCCCATGGCATAGGCGCCGTTGAGCGTAGCGGCGTGGATCGCCTCGGCCGGGGTCATACGCATGCGGATCGAGGCCAGCGCCACGACCATGCGCATGTTGCCCGAGGGCGACGAGCCGGGGTTGTAGTCCGAAGCGAGGGCCACGCCCAGCCCCGCGCGGATCATTTCGCGGGCGGGCGGATAGCTCATCCCGAGGAAGAAGGCGGCACCGGGCAGCAGCGTCGGCATGGTCTCCGAGCCGCGGAGCGCCTCGATCTCCTCGGCCCCGCTCCGCTCGAGGTGGTCCACCGACAGCGCGCCGCAGCGCACACCGGCCTGCACACCGCCCGAGACGGCCAGTTCGTTGGCGTGGATCTTGCCCCGCAGTCCGTAGCGCCGGCCTTCGGCAAGCATCCGCTCGGTCTCCTCCACGGTGAAGAAGCCCGCATCGCAGAAGACATCGATGAAGTCGGCCAGCCCCTCGCGGGCCACGGCCGGCAGCATCTCGCGGCAGATCAGATCGACATATTCGCCCTGCCGGCCCCGGTAGGCCCGCGCCACGGCGTGGGCCCCGAGGAAGGTGGCCCGCACCTCGAGGGGCGACGTCTCGCGGATGCGCCGGATGACGCGCAGCATCTTCAGCTCGTCTTCGGTCGAGAGACCGTAGCCCGACTTGATCTCCACGCAGCCCGTACCCATGGCGATGATCTCGCGGATACGCTCCATCGCCTGCCGGTAGAGCTCCTCCTCGGAGGTTTCGTGCAGTCGGTCGGCGGAGTTCAGGATGCCGCCCCCGCGGCGCGCGATCTCCTCATACGAAAGGCCGTTGATCTTGTCCAGAAACTCCTGCTCGCGGCTCCCGGCGTAGACCAGGTGGGTGTGCGAGTCGCAGAACGACGGGAAGAGCATCCCGCCCGCGGCATCGACGATGCGGTCGGCATCCGTCTCGCCGAGATCCGACATGCGGCCGAACGCCGCAATGCGCTCCCCGTCGGTCAGCAGCCAGGCATCCTCGAGCGTGTCGAGGCGGTCCATCTCCGCACCGCAGCGGCGCAGGCGGCCCTCCGTCTCGATGCCGACGATCCGTCCGATGTTTTTGACCAGCAGTTTCATCGCTCACGCAGGAATTCCACCGACGCGGCGATGTGGGGATACATCACCTCGTCGTTGTCGATGAACGGCACGCGGCGGCGGTAGTCGGCCACCAGCTGCTCCAACTCGGGCGACGTGCGGGCCGGGCGGCGGAACTCGAGGGCCTGGGCGGCGTTGAAGAGCTCGATGGCCAGCACCCGCTCGGTGTTGAGCACCACGCGGCGCAGTTTCGTCGCGGCGTTCGAACCCATGCTCACGTGGTCCTCCTGTCCCTGCGACGAGGGGATCGAATCGACCGAGGCGGGCATGCAGAGCCCCTTTGACTGGCTGACGATCGACGCTGCGGTGTACTGCGGGATCATGAAGCCGCTGTTCAGCCCCGGATTGGCCACGAGGAACTTCGGCAGGTCGCGGGCCCCCGAGATCAGCTTGTAGATGCGCCGTTCGGAGATGTTGCCCAGCTCGGCCACGGCGATGGCCAGGAAGTCCATCGCCAGGGCGATCGGCTGCCCGTGGAAGTTGCCCGCCGAGACGACCATGTCCTCCTCGGGGAAGACCGTCGGGTTGTCCGTCGGGGAGTTGATCTCGGTCTCGAGTACCTGACCGACATAGTCGATGGTATCCTTCGTGGCGCCGTGGACCTGCGGGATGCAGCGGAACGAGTAGGGATCCTGCACGTGCTGCTTCGGCCGGGCGATCAGCTCGCTGCCCTCGAGCAGGCGGCGGAAGGCGCGGGCCGTCGTGAGCTGCCCCCTGTGGGCGCGGATCAGGTGCACCTGATCGCAGAAGGGCTCGATACGTCCGTCGAAGGCGTCGAGCGACAGGGCCCCGATGCGGTCGGCCCACTCGCTCAGCCGCTGTGCGGCGATGAGCGACCAGACGCCGTAGGCGCTCATGAACTGCGTGCCGTTGAGCAGCGCCAGACCCTCCTTCGACTGGAGTTCGAGGGGTTCCCAGCCCAGTTCGCGGAGCAGGTCGGCTGCGGGGCGCACTACCCCGCCGACCTCGACCTCGCCCAGTCCCAGCAGCGGCAGGCTCATGTGGGCCAGCGGCGCCAGGTCGCCCGATGCGCCGAGCGATCCCTGCTGGTAGATGACCGGCAGGATGTCGCGGTTGAAGAACTCGACGAGCCGCTCGACGGTCCGAAGCTGTACGCCCGAGTAACCGTAGGAGAGCGACTGGATCTTGAGCAGCAGGATGAGCCGCACGATCTCCGACGGCACGCGCTCGCCGGTGCCGCAGGCGTGCGACATGACGAGGTTGCGCTGCAGCCGGGAGAGTTCGTCGCGGCCGACCGAGATGTCGCACAGCGAGCCGAAGCCCGTCGTGATGCCGTAGATCGGCCGCTCGGGGTGCTCCATCTTGCGGTCGAGGTATTCGCGGCAGCGGACGATTCGCTGCCGGGCGTCATCGCTCAGAGCCAGCGGAAGGCGGCGTTCGAGGATTTCGCGCACGCGGGCGATGGTCAGGCGCTCCGCGGAGATCAGATGATGTTCCATATCGGGTAGCAGTTGTTATTCGTTATCGTTCAATGCATTGCGGATGATGTCGTCGTCGGCGGAGTTGGGCAGCGTAACCTCCAGTCCGGGGGTGCGCTCCATCTCGCGGCGGATGGCCGCCACGGCCCCTTCGTTGCGGGCCCAGCTGCGGCGGGCGATGCCGTTGTTCACGTCCCAGAACAGCATCTCGCGGATGCGACGGTCGGCATCCTCCGAGCCGTCGATCACCATGCCGAAGCCGCCGTTGATCACCTCGCCCCAGCCGACGCCGCCGCCGTTGTGGAGCGATACCCAGGTCGCTCCGCGGAACGAGTCGCCGATGACGTTCTGTACGGCCATGTCCGCCGTGTAGGAGGAGCCGTCGTAGATGTTGGAGGTTTCGCGGTAGGGCGAGTCGGTGCCCGAGACGTCGTGGTGGTCGCGGCCCAGCACGACGGGTGCCGAGATGCGGCCGTCGGCGATTGCCCGGTTGAAGGCCTGCGCGATCTTCGTGCGGCCCTCGCAGTCAGCATAGAGGATGCGTGCCTGCGAACCCACGACGAGTTTGTTTTCGCCAGCCTTGCTTATCCAGAGGATGTTGTCGTCCAGCTGGCCCTGAATCTCCTTTGGAGCGGTCTTGCGTATTTCCCGCATGACTTCCAGCGCGATGCGGTCGGTCGTCGCGAGGTCTTCCGGCCTGCCCGACGTACATACCCAGCGGAACGGGCCGAAGCCGTAGTCGAAGAACATCGGACCCATGATGTCCTGCACGTAGGAGGGATAGCGGAAGCGTCCGCCCTCGCCCATCACGGCGGCCCCGGCACGCGAGGCCTCGAGCAGGAAGGCGTTGCCGTAGTCGAAGAAGTACATGCCGCGCGAGGTGAGCTTGTTGATGGCATCGACCTGACGGCGAAGCGATTCCTGCACGCACTCACGGAAGCGCGTCGGCTCCTCGGCCATCATCTTGTTCGAGGCTTCGTAGCTCAGCCCGACGGGATAGTAGCCTCCGGCCCAGGGGTTGTGCAGCGAGGTCTGGTCGGAACCCAGGTCTACGGGGATCTCCTCGGCGGCGAGGCGCTCCCAGAGGTCCACGACGTTGCCCACATAGGCCAGCGACACGATCTCTTTTGCGCTGACGGCCTTGCGGATACGCTCGATCAGCTCATCCAGTGATTCATGCAGTTCATCGACCCATCCCTGCTCGTAACGCTTCCGGGCGGCCTTGGGGTTGATCTCGGCGATGACCGAGACCACACCCGAGATGTTGCCCGCCTTGGGCTGGGCGCCCGACATGCCGCCGAGGCCCGACGAGACGAAGAGCATGCCGCGGGCGTCGCGGCGGTCGGCCGTGAAACGCTTGCGTGCGGCGTTCATCACCGTGATCGTCGTGCCGTGCACGATGCCCTGCGGGCCGATGTACATGTAGGAGCCGGCGGTCATCTGTCCGTACTGCGAGACGCCGAGGGCGTTCATCCGCTCCCAGTCGTCGGGCTTCGAGTAGTTGGGGATCACCATGCCGTTGGTGACCACGACGCGCGGGGCGTCGGGATGCGACGGGAAGAGACCCAGCGGATGGCCCGAGTACATGACGAGCGTCTGGCGGTCGGTCATCTCCGAGAGGTACTTCATCGTCAGGCGGTACTGTGCCCAGTTCTGGAATACGGCCCCGTTGCCGCCGTAGGTGATCAGTTCGTGGGGATGCTGCGCCACGGCCTTGTCCAGGTTGTTCTGGATCATCATCATGATGGCTGCCGCCTGCCGGCAGCGGGCCGGGTATTCGTCGATCGGGCGGGCATACATCTCGTAGTCGGGGCGCAGGCGGTACATGTAGATGCGTCCGTACTTGCGCAGCTCGGCGGCAAATTCGCGGGCCAGCACCGCATGGTGCTTGGCCGGGAAGTAGCGCAGGGCGTTGCGCAGGGCCAGCTCCTTCTCGGCGGGCGTGAGGATATCCTTGCGCTTGGGTGCGTGGTTGATCTGTTTGTCATAGGGTTTCGCGGCGGGCAGCCGGTCGGGGATGCCTGCGCGGATGTCGGCTTGGAATTCGGCGAGTGTCATGGTCGGCTATTTTATCTTTTCTTCTACGATGGCCAGCACCTCCGTCTCCAGACGGACGGCGTCGGCCGCAATGGATTCGGCCTCGGCGACCAGCGCCCCGGCCCGCTCGCGGTCCTTCAGGCCCGCGGCATTGATCTTCACGTTCAGGCAGGCCCCGAGTACGGCGCTGCGGGCTGCGAGGGCCCCTACTCCGGCATCCGATACCGAATTGGGATTGCCCGTCTCGGCCATCGCGCGCACCAGCGGGAAGACCCGCACGGCGGCCTTCATCGTCCGCAGGGGAACCTCCGTGGCGTAGAGCGTGGCCTCCTGCAGGGCCGCACTGCGGGCGGCCTTCTCCTCGTCGGTCGATTTGGGCATGGCGAAGACGGCCATGATCCGGTTGAAGGCCTCCGTGTCCTCGTCCACCAGGTGCAGCAGCTCGGCGAGCAGCGCCTGGCCGCGGTCGGCCCAGTCGGAGAACTCCTCCCAGCGGTCGTCCCAGCCGGCCTTGTGCGACGAGAGGTTGGCGACCATCGTTCCGAGGGCGGCGCCGAGCGCTCCCATGTAGGCCGAGATCGAACCGCCGCCCGGAGCGGGCGATTCGCTCGCGGTCTCGGCGGCAAATCCCTTGCACGTGAGGTCGATCAGCCGCTTCTTCTGATCCTCCGCTTCAAGCAGGTATTCGATCACCTTCTCCTTCGGGTCGAAAGGCTTCAGGTCGTCGAGCCCCATCGACTTCACGGCCAGGCGGATGATCTCCTCCTCGGCGATACCCGTCGAGCGGTGCTGCTTGCGCAGGAAGTAGCGGCCCGCCTCGAGCAGCGCCCGCTTGGGAACGAGCCCCACGATCTCGGTGCCGGTGACGCGGACGCCACGGGCATCGGCCTTGCGGCACACCTCGTCGAAGGCCACATGCAGCGGCGTGACCGAGATGTCGGTGATGTTCATCGAGACCTGGGCAATGCCGTACTCTTCGATGTACCAGCCGATGGCCTTCGTGGCCTTGAGCGTTCCGGGACGCATCACCGGGTTGCCCTCGGCGTCCTTGACGATCTTTCCGGTGATCGGGTTGCCCTCGCGGACCGGCCGGCCCTTCTCGCGCACGTCGAAGGCGATGGCGTTGGCGCGGCGCGTGGAGGTGGTATTGAGGTTGAAATTGACGGCGATCAGGAAGTCGCGCGCACCGACCGTCGTGGCGCCCGTGCGGGCCACCCCTTCATCGAAGGGACGGGCCCCGAAATCGGGAGCCGTGTCGGTGTGGGCGAGCTTTTCGGGCAGCGCCTCATACTCGCCGGCCCGGCAGACGGCCAGGTTGCGCCGCTCGGGACGCAGGGCCGAGGCCTCGTAGCAGTAGGTCGGGATGCGCAGTTCGTCGGCGATGCGGCGGGCCAGCGTGCGGGCCAGCTCGGCGCACTCCTCGAGTGTGATGCCCGAGATGGGGATCAGCGGGAGGACGTCGGTGGCACCCATGCGCGGGTGTGCCCCCTTGTGGTGGCGCATGTCGATCAGTTCGGCAGCGCGCCGGACTCCGGCGAAGGCCGCCTCGACGACCGCTTCGGGTGAGCCGACGAAGGTGACGACCGTGCGGTTGGTCGCTTCGCCCGGATCCACATCCAGCAGCTTCACGCCGCCGGACTGTACGATGGCCGCCGTGATCGCGTCGATCACGGTCTTGTCGCGTCCCTCGCTGAAGTTGGGAACGCATTCGACGATTCGTTTCTCCATATCGTGTGCGTTTAGAAATTCTTTGCTTCAAATATACCGTTTTTTCGTGACAAAAACTACGATCAGTAAGAGAAAAACGCACAGAAGGCCAAAAACAGAAAGTTCCGGAGGGTCGAAACGAAAGGTCCGGACCCCGCGGTGCGGGATCCGGACCCGAAGGGTTGCAGCCGGAAAGGGAGGGATCGGGAGGCGTCAGCGCCCGAAGGTCAGCGTGACGCCCGCAATGCACCAGAAGCCGGGCAGCGGAATGCCGCCCATGTCGCAGTAGCGCGAGTCGGTGATGTTCGTCGCATCGACGTAGAGGCGGCACCACCCTTTCTCCCACTGGAGGCGTCCGTCGAGCAGGAAGTAGGGCTCGAACGCACGCGGTTCGCTCTGCGACGAGTCGCCCACGACAGGATAATAAGTGTATTCACCGTTGCGGTCATAGACCGATCCGGTCAGCACGAGCGACATGCGCCGCAGGAAGTGCACGCCGACCGACAGCGCCGCCTTGTGGCGCATGAAGTCCATGGCGCTCTTGGCCACGATGTCCTCGCGGCGGTCGGTCGTGATGTATCCGTAGGAGAGCGTCACACGGCGCAGGAATCCCGTCCCGGAGGTGTAGCCGCCCGAGACTTCGAGACCGAAGGTGTTGAGCCGGCTCGTCTGCTCGGAGTGCCACTTGCCGCGCCAGGCCTCGGGGTTCGAGGGGATGTCGTCGTACCACACCCAGTCGATGATATCGCGACCGAGGCGATAGTAACTCTGCACCGAGGCGCTCCACACTCCGCGGGCGTAGTCGGCGCCGAGGCGGAACGTCACGGCGTGTTCGGGCGTCAGGTCGAGGTTGTTGATCTGGGCAGGCGAGGAGTAGTAGAGGTCCGTGAAGGTCGGCAGACGCATCGACTGCGAAGCTCCCAGGCCGACATGCCACGACTCGGAGGGTTTCCAGCCTCCGTCGATGTTCCACAGCGCCGAGGTGCCGTAGGGCGTGAGGCTCACGCCCGCCGAGGCCGAGGCATCGAACCTGCGCCAGCGTTTGGCGTGGCGCAGCCAGATGTTGCCCGTATGGCGGGAGTCGGCATGCGTGTAGTCGCCGTGCGGCTCGGGAAGCTTGAATCCCAGGTTCGTGCTGAAGATGTGGTTGTA
>ENA-OPWR01003417-OPWR01003417.1-human-gut-metagenome-genome-assembly--contig:-NODE-3417-length-9839-cov-1.804272_pt1 | contig 9839 bp, 8 predicted proteins | sample MGYA00241507_ERZ502006 | MGnify/ENA primary metagenome ERZ502006 (study PRJEB25962, sample SAMEA2043041) | human gut metagenome | biome: human gut; feature: human-associated habitat; material: faeces... | reverse complement strand
ATGCTTCGTGATCCATAATTCTCCTATTAAACTCAAAAAGGACTGTCGCATCAACGACAGCCCTGCATTTCCTTTAGAAACTTCCTATATTCAATACAATGGAAAGTATTAAAAACAGTGCGACCAAAGCTCTGGTTGCTTTGACTAAGACACCTTCCATGGAACGGTCTTTATGCTTGCTCCAATAGGTATCGGATGCACCTGCAATTGCTCCAAGTCCTGCGGATTTACTTTCCTGCATTAAGATGATAACTGTCAATGCCACACTGATTATAATAAAAACTACAGTCAAAATTGTTTTTACAACTGCCACGATCGTTCCCTCCTAGGTTACAAACTCACAACTTTAATCATTGTAACATAGATGTTTCCTTTTTTCAACCCATTTTTTCAGCTTTCTGCTTTTCAGTGATTTCTTCCGGCACAAACACCGCATCCTCTGCCAGTTCCTCCTCAATGCGTAAAAGCTGGTTATACTTGCTGGTGCGCTCTGCGCGGCACGGTGCTCCCGTCTTGATCTGTCCGGCATTGACCGCCACTGCAAGGTCTGCGATAAATGCATCCTCCGTCTCCCCGGAGCGATGGGAAATGACCGTATGATATCCGGCTGACTTCGCCATCTCAATCGCATTTAACGACTCCGTCACAGTTCCGATCTGGTTTACTTTGACAAGGACTGCATTTGCAGCACCAAGTTTAATTCCGCACTGGATACGTTTGGGATTGGTCACAAACAGATCATCTCCGACAAGCTGTACTTTATCACCAAGTCTCTTTGTCAGTTTCTGCCATCCTTCCCAGTCATCTTCGAACAATCCGTCCTCGATAGAAACGATCGGGAACTGCCGCACGAGTTCCTCATACATGGCGATCATCTCTTCAGAACTTCTTGCGATCTCCTGTTCTTCCCCATTTCCCTTTGACTCTCCCGGAAATACATAGACGCCGCGCGCCTCGTCATACAGTTCACTCGCCGCCGCATCCATCGCATAAACGATATCCTCCCCGACACGGTAACCTGCCTTTTCCACCGCTTTTGAGAGATAAGAAAACGCTTCTCCCGTATTCTTAAAATCCGGTGCAAAACCGCCCTCATCCCCGACTGCTGTACTCATACCGTTTTCGTTTAAGATCTGGCGCAGAAAATGATATACTTCTGCACCCATTTTAAGAGCCTGTGAGAAACCGCGTGCTCCGACCGGCATGATCATAAATTCCTGAAAATCAAGCGTATTTTTTGCGTGGACACCGCCGTTGATCACGTTCATCATCGGAACCGGGAGCGTTTTGGCATTGGTTCCGCCAAGATAGCGGTATAATGGCATATCCAGTGCCTTTGCAGCCGTCTTTGCACAGGCAAGCGATACCCCGAGGATCGCATTTGCCCCAAGGTTTCCCTTATTATCGGTTCCGTCAAGTTCCACCATTGCGCGGTCTAATTTTGCCTGCTCTAACACATTCATCCCAAGCAGCATTTCCCGGATTTTTGTGTTTACATGATCCACGGCCTTCTGCACACCAAGGCCGAAATAATCTTTATCACCATCACGCAGTTCGATTGCCTCAAATCTTCCCGTACTTGCACCGGAAGGGACAGACTCTCTCGCCGTGATCTTTTTGCCGGTTGTCTCTGTCTCGACAGTCACCTCGACCTCCACCGTCGGATTTCCTCTTGAATCCAATATCTGTCTTGCATGCACATCTGTGATCTTAATTTTTAATGACATAAAAAAATTCCCCTTTCACACAATCTTTTTCCGTAGTATGTGTAATCGGGGAATCATTTATAACTTTTTTACGGTAAAATAAATTTTTGCAGCGTCGTATATAAAAGTTTCGGATCGATCGGTTTTGCAAGGTGTTCATTCATCCCTGCTTCTTTCGTCTGTCTTCTGTCCTCATCTCCTGCGTTTGCTGTCATTGCAATGATTGGAAGTTCTTTGACATCTGCTCTGTCTAAAGCACGGATCTGTCTTGCTGCCTCAATTCCGTCTAAAACCGGCATGCGAATATCCATCAATATCGCATCAAAATAATATTCCGGGGCATCTGTCACAAGTTCCACCGCTTTCTTGCCATTTTCCGCTGTGACAACCTCAAACTGTTTCTTTTCCAAAAGTCCCTTTGCAACGATGACATTAAGCGGATGATCCTCAACAAGCAGAATCCGCTTTCCCTCAAAACTGATATTCTCTGTTCTTTCCTTCCGCGCCTTTTTCCGGCGGTCAAAATCAAGTTTTGCGGTCACGGTAAACACGGTTCCTTTTCCTTCCGCACTCTCTACCGTAATGTCACCATCCATCATCCTTGCATAATTGCGCGCAATGGACAGTCCCAGACCGCTCCCTCCATAAACACGGGTATTTTCTTCATGCTCCTGTGTAAAAATTTCAAATACTTTTGGCAGAAAATCTTTTGCGATACCAATTCCATTATCGGAAACGACTGCGGTCAGCTGTACTCTTCCATCCGTTTCCTGCTCTGCAACAGAGACGTTGACATTTCCACCTTTGGGGGTGAATTTCACCGCATTGTTGATCAGATTTACCATGATCTGTTCTAACCTTGTGGAATCCCCAATATACACTTCCGAGATTTTCTTTCTTCTTTCAAAAGAATAGCCGACACCTGCCATGACTGCCTGTGCCTTCGCTAACATATTGACATTATCCCAGAACTTATCTCCCTCAAATGCCCGGATAGCAAGTTTCATGCTGCCACTCTCGATTCGCGACATATCAAGAATATCATTTAGCAGTGCTAAAAGATATTGGGATGCTGAATCCAGTTTTTCCGTATAATCAAGCACCTGCTCCCTGTCATCAAGCGATGAGCGTATCATGGAATTTAAACCGATGATCGCATTCATAGGTGTCCGTATCTCATGGCTCATTCCGGCTAAAAATTTCGTTTTTGCCTCATTGGCTGCCTCTGCCATCTTCAGTGCTTTCTCCAGCTGCTCCTGTTTTTCTTTTTCTTCTTTCACAATGTCCTCAACATCGGAAAGCATTAAAAGCAGTGTACCTGTCTGTTGATTTAAATACATACAGCGGATCTGTTTCTGACGGTACTTTCCATTTTTCGAACGCAGCGGAACCTCTACGATATACACATCCTGTGATTTTAAATGTTCACGGATATTCGACAATTCCATAGCTTCTGACAACCGCTTCTTTTCTTCCGGCGTTTCCACGCGGTCGGCCAGACATTGCAGCTCACCTTCATATTGATCCTGTTCAGCCTGTGAATCAAGCGCATACTGACCGCCAGTATGCAGGTGATCCCCGCCTGCATCAGATACATCTGGATGGGACGCACCAGAAAACAAAATGCAAGTCCCACCAGAAGATAATATGCCGTTGTGCTTTCCCGTCCACCAAATATAATATGATTCATGGCAAAACAGGAACCTATTGCAACGTACTCGACCGCGATCAAAACAGACAAACGGATACCTGAATCTCTTTTCGAATAAAAGGAAACAAACAGTAAAATCAGAAACAATGCTGCATATAAAATACACATATGTTCATGGTAATATTCTGCCTGTTTTCTCCATAATATGTAAAATGCCAGCATAAATGACAGGCACACCATGGAACTGTTTAAGACACAGAGCACGACTCTGTTCTCATGATCCACCTGCTGCCTGCATTCTGCCAGCACATCCGCTTTCAAAAATTTTTTCAGTTTTTCTTTCCAGTCTTCCCAAAACTTCATCATTCTGTCCCGATTCCTTTGGTCTTTAAGAAATCTACCCAGATGTTGTATTTCGACCCGTACAGATGCAGATTGTCAAACGTAAGCTCCTGTTTTAATCCACCCTGATCATCGCACACCACTTCATTGACATCAATATAAAACACACGAACACCATCCGCAAGCTGCTGTATGCGCTGATTTCTCGCATCAATGCCCGGATTATTAAAAATCGGATCTGAATCAGATTTTTTCTGGGTCACATGCATGATCGCCTGCACATAAATGACCGCATCCGGCTGCAGTGTTTTGAATTTCTCCACTGCATTCTGATACTCATTCATAAACCCATCCAGTGTTCCACGTCCCATCTCATTGATACCGATCTGAAAATACACCTTTTTATACTGCTTTGCCTTCAAGGCTTCCTCTAATGTCACCTTTTTCCCGTTGACCTCACAGAATGCATCTTTCCACAGATCATAAATATTCATACCAACAGTTGCGAAAAAATCGGAATGATCCAGTCCACCATAATCATGCAGACCTACCGTTCTCGAATCTCCAATAAAAACTGCATCATCAAAATAACTGTCATCCACCTGTATAAATTTCTTTGGTTTTGCAGCCGCCGTTTCTGTATCCTGCATTACTGTTTCCGTCTGCTCTGCCACGTTTTCCTCATCCGTCGTTTCCGTACTTGCAATGACACTTTCCTGGTTCTGTGGTTTTGTTCCATCCGGCAACAGATCCGGCAACTCTTTACTCCAAGGATAAATTTTATCATGAATTCCGTCTAACACCAATACAAAATACGGAGTTTTTTTTACATCGATGGAATAATTTTTATAGATCCCGTCTTTTTTTAAATATCCGATCAGGGAAAGTACCCCCCAGCCAATGATCAAAAAGACAGCAACCCTGCATTTCATTATTTTTTTCACGCTTATTCACCAGTCCTAAAAATTAAAGTACAAAAACGGGTTATTCGTAGAAACTGCCATATAATAAAGACTTAATCCTAACACCACGATCACCGCCAGACTCCCCAGCCATTTTTTTTCAAATACCTTATATAAAGCTGTCGGGTATGGAGTTGAAAAAACAATCCCCATCAGAAACAGTGGACCGTAATCTTTCAGATACTGCAAAAAATCCATTTGTCTGACCGTTTCTCCCACACCGAAAAATGGAAACATTCTTGCATAATAGACACCAAGCTGTCCTACATCCGCAATCGCAAATGCCATCCAGGTAAGCGGTACTACAAGCACCAGATATACATGGGAAAGTATTTTGCTTTTTTTCAGAAACTGCAGTAAAAATGCTTTTTCCAAAGCAAGCAGTAAGAGCAGTGATGCTCCCCAGATCAGAAAATGTCCCTCTGCCCCATGCCAGACGGCAGTCAGACTCCATACCACAAATAAATTAAATATCGTACGCGCTTTTCCCTTCCTGTTGCCGCCAAGCGGAATATAGACATATTCCCGGAACCAGCGTCCAAGCGTAATATGCCATCTTCTCCAGAATTCGGATACCGATCTTGAAATATAGGGATGTTTAAAGTTTTTCGGAAATTCAAATCCAAGCATCCGTCCCAGTCCCAATGCCATCAGAGAATAACCGGAAAAATCAAAATAAAGTTCGATCGAATATGCAAACGCTCCCATCCATGCCAACGGTGTTGAAATACTTTCAAAGCCGATTGCCTGGATGTTATTCCACAAAAGTCCAATACGGTCTGCAACGATCACCTTTGCACCAAGTCCCAGTATCAGTGTTTTTAATCCGGATTCAAACTGTTCGAAAGTAACGGTTCTGCTGCATAAAGCCATACGGACCTCCGAATAGTTGATGATCGGTCCGGCAATCAGCTGTGGAAACATCGTCACATACGTTCCAAGCCGGATAAACGATTTTTCCACCGGCACCCTTCCCCGGTAAACATCGATGATATAGGCTGCAATCTGGAACGTATAAAAACTAATACCGAGCGGCAGCTTATCCATGAAACCGCTATACTTAAAAAGGAATAAAACACCAAAGTCGTAACACAGCGCCACGATCAGCAAAATCAGCTGTTTTTTCCCTCTTCCCTCATAAGTATCCCGGTACATCAGCCTGCCAAAAACATAGTTGATCACCACAGAAGCAAGTAAAAGCACTACATATTCTGCCTCACCTGCCGTATAAAATAAAATACTGCCCGCAAATAACACCGCATTTTTCCATTTCTGCGGCGTCACATAATACATCAGTAAAAAAACCGGCAAAAACCGGAATAAAAATTCAAAACTGCTAAATACCATCTTATCGGCTCTTTCTAATCTACATCATTTTTCAACACCGATTATTATAGCCAAAAAAATGCCTTATAACCACCTGTTAAGCAAAGTTAGTAAATTTGTAAATTTTTTGTGATTTTTGTTACATCTTGGAAATATTTTTCAATCTCCCCGACAAAGTACAAAGACCCAAATGCGATCGTTTTGTGTGCCACATCCAGCCGTCCCGGCATCAGTTCGTCAAAAGAGTGTAAAAGTCCGGCATCGCAGATTCCCTTTGCCCGGATCTTCTCCGACAGCTCCTGTGCCGCCAGTGCCCTCTCTGACTCTACCGTCACCGTCTTAAAATCCAGTGCAAGCGGCAGTAATTCCTCGATCATTTCCTCATAGTTTTTATCTGCCATAACTCCCATGACAAAATGAAACTTCTCTCCCGGGAACAAAGTACGAAGACTTTCCGCTAATGCCGCCACTCCGTTACCATTATGTGCACCATCCACCATAAAAAACGGTTCCCGGCTTAGGATCTCCATCCGTCCTTCCCATCTTGTCTTTTTGATTCCTTCTCTGATATAGTATTCTGCCTTTTCATCTGAAATTCCTCTGTCTTTCAGAAAAATTTCTGCGGCAAGGATCGCAGCAGCCGCATTTTCATACTGGTGGACACCAAGCATTGCCATCTCAAGATTTTTGTATTTCTGATAGGAAAAATACTGTCTGCCATTTTCATAGCGGCATTCGGTCACGTCATGCATATCCGCAATCTTTATCTCAGTAACTGCTTCTTTTTCCGCTATTTCCAGCAAAACATCCATTGCATCTTTTTCCTGGCTCTCTAATACCAGTTTTGTACCCTTTTTGATAATTCCCGCCTTCTCCGCCGCAATTTTATCTAATGTATCACCTAAAACCGCCATATGGTCATACCCGATTTTCGTGACCACCGTAACCTCCGGCACGCCGATTGCATTGGTTGAATCTAATCTTCCCCCAAGCCCGGTCTCTATCACGGCAGCCTGACACTGTCTGTCCCTGTAATAGAGCAGTGCCATTGCCAGACAATAATCAAACATCGTCGGTACTGTCCCAAAGTCCTCCTCAAGCAACATGTTTCCAAGTTTTGTCACTTCTTCACGGGATATCATCTGTCCGTCCACACAGATCCGCTCCCTGAAATCAACCAGATGCGGTGAGGTAAACATTCCGGTACGAATCCCTGCTTCCTTTAAAACTGAGCACAAAAAAGCAGAGACGGAACCTTTTCCGTTCGTCCCCGCTATATGGATCACACTCATATTCTGCTGTGGTCTGCCTAACTTTTCCAGCATCAGCGCTGATACCTCTGCCCCCGGACGATTTCCAAACCGTCTCTGATGTTCGATCTGATCTAATACTTCCTCATATGTCAGTTCTTTCATATACTGTCCTTTCCCTGACGGATGCTGCAGTCCTCATACGCCGGCAGATCGGTAACTGACACTTATTCCGCCGTATTAAACTGCGATAATAACACCGCCGTCATTTGCATACATTGTGCTGACGCCCGCTGTATCCGTAACAATGATTTTTTTGAACTTTGCTATCTTTTCAATTTTTTCCTTTACTGCTTTTGCTCTCTCCGGACAATTACAGTGTGAAATTGCAAGCACCCTGTTCTCACAGTTTTTTGTCTTTGCAATCACATCCTGAATCATCTTATCCAGCGCTTTGTTCATGCCACGCGCCTGACCAAGCTGACAGATCGATCCTTCCTCTGTAGAACCCATTACCGGCTTGATATTTAATGTATTTGCAATAAATGCCTTAAGATTTGTCAGACGTCCGTTTTTTCGCAGAGTCTCTAATGTTTCAAGTACAAAAAATGTATTCATGGAACTGATATATTTCTCTGTTGCCGCAACAACTTCCTCAAAACTCATACCGGCCTCTTCACACTCCTGCACTTTCATACCGATCAGTGTCTCACCGACGGAAGCGGAACGGGAATTGAATACATAAATCTTCTTCTCGCCCGGATGTTCCTCCTCAAATAAATTTTTTCCAAGTTCGGCACTGTTATAAGATCCGGAAAGCTTGCCGGATAAAGTTACCACATATACATGATCGGCATCCCCTTCATAGGACTTCATATATTCATCCGGAGACGGGCATGCAGACTTTGGTCCGGTAACACTTTCCTTTACCCTGCGAAGAAAATCCTTCTGGTCAAATGTCTCGTCATCGCGGATATAGCATCCATCTACCTCTAACTCTAACGATACATTCTGATAATGTCCATCCTTTTTTAAATCTTCCGGCAGTTCTCCACAACTGTCAATCACGATCTTGTACATATCTTATAACCTCCATAGTCCGACAATTTGTTATTCAAAAACTTTTTATATGTTATTTTTTTCCATTACATGTAGTATCAATTACTACATAACATTAGCACAAAAACTTTGTTTTGTATAGAGGTTTCTATTATATTTTATATATTTTTTATCTGATATCTTTTCTACGAAAATTTCAGGATCAGTACATTCTGATCTCTGTCCTCAATATACGATAATCCTGTAATTCCCTCACAATAATCGCGGATATGCTGTTCATCGATCAGATATGCTTTTGCCTGATCATATAAAGATGTATCCGAAAAACGAATCTCCTCCGTGACAGCTCCATTACGATAAGCAGCGCCATAAATCTGTCCGATCACTTCCGGCTCCCACTCGGTGATATATTTTCCTTCTCTTACATAATAATTATCTGCCGTTGCCGTACATTCCGGCAAAAGCAGTGTACCGTCCGCCTGATGCGTTTTGCTGATCTCAGCCGTAGTCACCCCGAAATAATTATAATTGATAAAAGTCCCCATACCGCTCGCACCATTGTTATAGGAAGAATTTCCCCATGTCGTGTCCATAAAATAATATGCACCGTCAAGCTGGACAAGATTCCATGCGTGTGTGTCTCCCTCCGCAGTTCCTGTCACCACAACAGCCGGAATCCCCAGAAGTGTCAGCAGATACTGCGTGGCGTTGGCATATCCCTGACAGACTGTTTTCTTATTTAAAAAGACACTGATAATATTCTGATTTTGTTCCGTCCCCATTTGATATCCAACGTTTCCCGCCAGATATTCAAACACATATTTTGCCTTTTCATAATCTCCCCAGGATGGATCCACATTTTTTAATATGGAATCCACCACTGCGTCGATCCGCCTCTGATAGGAATCACGCTCTGTGCGCTCCATCGTATAACTTGGGGAAAAATCGATGCTGACAATCTTTTTTCCCATGGTATACTGTGTGTAGTTATAACCGGATACCCAGAAAATGCCCCCATGATCTGCTATCACAGAACGATATGCCTTCTCTAAAACTTTTTCATCACAGGTACTTACTTTTACCTTTGAATCATGTGCCAGAATGATCCAGTACACTTCGTCATAGACAGTCTTCTGCTCCGCCGTCAGCGTTTCATAAGCATATCCATGCGGCACTTCGGTATCCGCTGTTTCATTTTCCATGCTTATCTCTGTACTCTTTACCGTCTGTTCCTCTGCCGTACCGGAATATGTTTCTGCTTTCGCATTTTTCTGTTCTACACTGATCTGGTTTGTGATTTTTTCCGGAAACACACCTGTATCCTTAAGCACTCCGGAATATTGAACCACTCCGCCCGCTATCACTGCAAGAATTATAAACTTAAGCAGTGTATGCCTTTTTCTTCTTTTCAAAATTCCTCCTTAAAGTAAAAAATATGCCGTTACAAGCTCTGTCAGTGCCTCCTGATCTGCTGCCCCCATCAATTCTCTTGCTGAATGCATTGCCAGAAGCGGAATACCAACATCCACTGTTTTTACCGGCA
>ENA-OPWR01003414-OPWR01003414.1-human-gut-metagenome-genome-assembly--contig:-NODE-3414-length-9842-cov-1.604475_pt1 | contig 9842 bp, 9 predicted proteins | sample MGYA00241507_ERZ502006 | MGnify/ENA primary metagenome ERZ502006 (study PRJEB25962, sample SAMEA2043041) | human gut metagenome | biome: human gut; feature: human-associated habitat; material: faeces... | reverse complement strand
ATGACAATGACATCGATACAAGCACTAAAAATACACTTAATTTAGACGAGGAGCTTCAACTCAGCGAGCTTAGCTTGGATACCATTAAGAGCCTTGAAAAACTAGCACCTTTTGGTATGGATAATAAAAAGCCAGTCTTTTGGCTACATGATATTACCGTTACTCAAGCTAGGACAATGGGACAAAATGGGGCCCATCTTAAGTTTAAGGTTAAGCAAGGCAAGGATAGCTTTGACGTTGTCGCTTTTAATAAAGGTAATCTGCTTCAAGAATTTCAACAAGCTCAAGGTTTGGAATTGGCAGTGACCTTGTCTGTTAATGTTTGGAATGGGCAGACAATGCTACAGCTCATGCTAGAAGATGCGCGTGTGGATGGTGTTCAATTATTTGATTTTCGATCAAAAAACATGTCACTGCCTGAAGGTCTACCATCGGTAGAAGAAGCAGCAGACACAGAGCCTGCGGTTGTCCTCAACACCCTACCTGAATCAGCGACAGAATTAAAAGAGTGGTTTGAAGGTAAAGATTTTCAGGCTATCTATTTTAAAAATAGCATTAAGGAAGCCTATTATCTGACAGGTTATGGAACAAGAGAGCAATTTGCAAGGCTCTATAAAACCATTTATCAATTCCCAGAATTCGATGTCCGCTATAAACTGGATGAACTCAGTCATTACCTTAAAATCGACAAGATTCTCCTGATTAAGATGATTCAAATCTTTGATGAATTGGATTTTGTGACTATTGATAATGGTGTTATGACAGTCAATAAAGAAGCTGAAAAACGTGAGATTGAGGACAGTCAGATTTTCCAAGATCTGAAACGACTCGTTAAGTTCCAAGAACTTATGGCTTTGGGAACACCACAGGAAATTTATGATTGGCTGTATAAGTAGGGGAGTCTTAATCCAAAGGATTCGTCTCGAAATGAGGGTTAGCATTTTCTAAATTTACTATTTCATGCTATAATGGTATGTAAATATTTTTTTGGCGAAAAGCCTATAGGAAGAACAAATGAAATTAGAAGATTATATTGCATCTATTGAAAACTACCCGAAAGAAGGGGTTACTTTCCGTGATATTAGTCCTTTGATGGCTGATGGAAATGCTTATAGCTATGCTATCCGTGAAATCGTTCAGTATGCGACTGATAAGAAGATTGACATGATTGTTGGTCCTGAAGCGCGTGGTTTCATCGTTGGTTGTCCAGTTGCTTTTGAACTTGGTATTGGTTTTGCTCCTGTTCGTAAACCTGGTAAATTGCCACGTGAAGTGATTTCAGCCAATTACGAAAAAGAGTATGGTGTTGATACACTTTGTATGCATGCCGATGCAATCAAGCCAGGCCAACGTGTACTTATCGTTGATGACCTCTTGGCAACTGGTGGTACCGTCAAAGCTACAATTGAAATGATTGAGCGCCTAGGTGGTGTCGTTGCTGGTTGTGCCTTCTTGATTGAGCTTGATGGTCTTAATGGACGTGAAGCTATTGAAGGTTACGATACTAAAGTATTGATGAACTTCCCAGGATAAATCTCTCTATGAATTAACAAAAGGCCTTAGGGCCTTTTTAACTCTTTTAAAACAAAGGTGCTCTCTAAATATAGTTTAAAGCTATAGCTAACTAGAGAAAATATATATTTGATAACAATACCTCCCCGGTTTATAATATGAAGATAGAATAAATAAGGATGGAGATATTGTTATGCCTATAAAACTTGATAATAAGTTACCAGCTCTTGATGTATTGCGTTCGGAAAATGTCTTCATCATGGATGAGAACAGAGCTAGTAGCCAGGATATTCGACCAATGGAGGTCTTAATCCTTAATCTTATGCCTACTAAAGAAGTTACGGAAACTCAATTGCTACGTCTTTTGGCCAATACGCCACTTCAAATTAACGTCGAGTTTCTTTATATGGCTAGTCATAAGTCAAAAAATACCCATGCCGAACATATGGAAACCTTTTATAAGACTTTTGATGAAATTAAGCATAAGTATTATGATGGTCTCATCGTAACAGGTGCTCCTGTTGAGCAAATGCCTTTTGAAGAAGTTGATTATTGGCAAGAATTGACACAGGTTTTTGATTGGTCTAAAAAGCATGTCTATTCAACCCTTCATCTGTGTTGGGGAGCTCAAGCAGGTCTCTATTATAAGCATGGAGTCGACAAGGTCCCATTGTCAGAGAAACTATCTGGTATCTATAAACAAACGGTTGACATGCCTGAAAACTTCCTTATGAATGGCTTTGATGATAGCTTTGTGTCACCACACTCTCGCTATACTGAGGTTACGCTCGAGGATATTAAAAACAAGACGGATTTAGATATTGTTGTGTCAGGACCAGAGGTTGGTTTATCTATTTTAGCAAGTAAGAATCTTCGTGAAGTATATAGTTTCGGTCATTTTGAATATGACCGTGATACTCTGGCCAGAGAATACCGAAGAGATTTGGATGCAGGGATTAATCCAGACGTACCGGCAAACTATTTCCCAGAGGATGATCCAAGTCAGGAGCCTAAACTTCGTTGGAATCTTGCGGCATCTGCCTTCTTTAGCAATTGGATTAACTATGCGGTATATCAAGAAACACCTTATCGTTTAGAAGAGTTGGAAGACGATTTTTCATTCTACGGTTATTTGTAGTAGACAGTCTCAAAAGACTTATGTGAGCGCATAAAGACTTTTTGGGGTGTCTAGCTACTCTGAAAGGTAAATATGAGTTTTTTTGAACAGTATCGATCAGGCAATCTGGTCCTTCCTAATGCTTTATTTTTCCACTTTAAGGATATTTTTCCATCTGCGGATGACTTTCTAGTTTGGCAGTTTCTCTATCTACAAACGACAACTCAGATTGGAGAAGTGGCTTCTAGTCAGATAGCGCAAGCAACTGGAAAGACACCAACTGAGGTTAATAAAAGTATTACGACATTGACTGAGGCTGGGCTCCTTGATTTCACGACTATTAAGGTTAATAATGAAATTGAGATGGTTGTAGATGCTTCACCTGCCTTGGCAGTTTTGGACAAGTTAGTGAGCAATGAAAAGACAACGACCGGGCCTGTAGTTGGTCAGCCAACAAATACACAGCTCATCAAGCAATTAACAGATGAGTTAGAACAAGCTTTGGGAATCTTGAATCCTATGGTTATCGAAGATTTAAACAAGGAAATCCAACAAGAACACACTGATCCCGAGCTTATCCGTGAGGCTTTGAAAGAAGCAGTATTTAACCGCAAGACAAATTGGAATTACATCAAAGGGGTTCTGCGTAACTGGAAATTGAGTGGTATTACGACGAAAATTCAAGTTGAAGAGCGACGTTTGGAGCATCAAGGTAAGAAGCACCATCACCAAGTTTCGGATGACTTCAAAACAGGAATGGATGCAGCCCGTCAATTATGGGGTGGCCAATAATGTTAGGAAGAAAACGTGTTAATGAGTCTCTAGCTCTCATGGGGGAGATGTTTCCCAATGCTCATGGAGAGTTGGAGTGGGAAACTCCTTTCCAACTGTTAGTTGCTGTTATTTTATCAGCCCAGACAACTGATAAGGCTGTTAATAAGATTACACCAGGCTTGTGGGCGCGTTATCCAGAAATTGAGGATTTGGCTTCTGCTAATCTTGATGATGTTGAGATGTGTTTGCGAACAATCGGTCTTTATAAGAATAAGGCAAAGAACATCATCAAGACTGCTAGAGCTGTTTTAATGAATTTTGATGGACAGGTTCCGAAAACGCATAAGGAATTGGAAAGTCTACCTGGTGTGGGACGAAAAACAGCTAACGTAGTATTGGCTGAAGTCTATGGCATCCCTTCTATTGCTGTAGATACGCATGTCTCACGTGTATCTAAGAGGCTAAATATCGTGCCAGAGGATGCTAGTGTAGAGGAAATTGAAGCAGAACTGATGAAGAAAATCCCAAAGAGGGATTGGATTATCAGTCATCACCGTATGATTTTCTTTGGACGTTATCATTGCTTGGCTAAGAATCCTAAATGCCAGACATGTCCTCTTCAAAGTTATTGTAAGTATTATAAAGAAACAACCAAGAAATAAGCTGGAGAATGTGGTTTTCTTCGGCTTTTTACAGCTGTAAGAATTTGTTACAAACTAGTAACTTGACAAAAGTCTCAGGCTTTAAGAAAATAGAAGAAACGATTTAGAAGCAGGAGCGATATAGTGAATGGCTGAATTCAGTAATGAAGAGTATCTGAGAGCCTTAGCTGATAATGGTGATAGAGAAGCAGCCAAAGAATATGAGCAAGCTTTGGATAATCGTATTTTTCAGTTGCAGATTTCATTGGCTCAAACGAGTGATCCGCAGGGTCGTAGGGAAGTGCAAAAACTCTTGGAACAAGAGGAAAAGAAAAAAAGGGACTACTTTCAAGAAAAAGAGGAAAAAGCTGTGAGCGAATTTAGACGTCGTAAAAATGAAACTACAAAGGAAAGAAAAGTTTCGAGTTTTGATAAACTCAAAGATCCTAAAATCATTAGATGGGTAATTGGAGTTGTTGCAGTACTTGCAGTGGTTATTCCTGTGGTTACCTTGATGTGGTATAGTAATAACCAAAAAGAGAGTGTAACAAATCCATGGAAAAATGGTCAGTTAGCTAAAAGTAAGGAACAAGCAGCAGCATCATCAGATAATCAATCCTCTCAAGTTGATACCTCATCTTTGTCTGACCAACAGTTAGAAGACTGGGTTGTTTCTACCTATGCTAAAGAACAAGGTTCAACTGGAGAAAATTATAAAAATCTAGGTTGGAATGTTTATTCATGGACGGATGATGATGATAACCTAGTTTATGCTCAACTTTATGATGCCTATGGTAATGATGTTCTTCTTTTCCGTGTGGACAAGAAGGGACAACTCGAAGCCTATGGTGGTATTGATGGTTCAAGCGATTCTTGGGACGTCGTTTCAAAAACATATACAACCGATTAATGAAACCATATAAAACACCTGACAATGGTGGTTGAGACTGTCTTTTGACAGTCTTTTTTGGTATAATTTTAAGTAATCGTGTATACAATTAAAAAGCCGACTGAGAAGATTTGGGGATGATAGTTCTGCAGAACTTTTTTAATGTCTTCAGGTTTTCAAGGATAGCTTAAATAAAGGAGAGTTGTCGTGTCAGACTATTTATCGGTCACATCCTTAACCAAATATTTGAAAATGAAATTTGACCGTGATCCTTATCTAGAGAGCGTATATTTGACGGGGCAGGTTTCCAATTTTCGTCGACGCCCGAGTCACCAATATTTTTCGCTAAAGGATGAAGGAGCTGTTATTCAGGCGACGATTTGGGCTGGGGTTTTCAAAAAGCTTGGTTTTGAACTCGAAGAAGGGATGAAGATCAATGTCGTTGGTCGGGTCCAGATTTATGAGCCTAGTGGTTCTTATTCCATTATTATCGAGAAGGCAGAGCCAGATGGTATTGGGGCTTTGGCCATCCAGTTTGAGCAGCTTCGTAAAAAATTGACTGCAGAAGGCTACTTTGATGATCGTCATAAGCAAGCTCTGCCTAATTTTGTCAAAAAAATTGGGGTTGTCACTAGTCCTAGTGGTGCGGTTATTCGAGATATTATTACGACCGTTAGTCGCCGTTTTCCTGGGGTAGAAATCTTACTTTTCCCAACCAAGGTTCAAGGTGAAGGAGCTGCACAGGAAATTGCTGAAAATATTCAAAAAGCCAATCAAAGGGATGACCTAGATTTACTTATCGTTGGCCGTGGTGGAGGTTCTATTGAAGATCTCTGGGCTTTTAACGAGGAGAGCGTGGCCCGTGCTATTTTTGAGTGCAGAACACCTGTGATTTCGGCAGTGGGACATGAGACGGATTTTACCATTGCGGATTTTGTGGCAGACTTACGGGCACCTACACCATCAGCTGCAGCAGAGCTGGCAGTAGATGATTTTCGCAGTGTCCTGGAGAATTTCCGTATGTACGGAGATCGTCTGCAGCGTGCCATGAACAGTAAGACAGCTCTTTTTTCTGCAAGACTTAAGTCCTATGAGACCAGATTTCAGTATCTGAGTCCGGAGTCCATGCTGCGGGAAAAACGCCAGTATGCATCAGATATGGAGGAACGTCTGCGTTCTTTCATGGAACAGAAGCTTACAGAGAAAAGACATGAACTGGCAATATGGATCCAGCGTTTTGAAGGGCTTTCCCCATTAAGAAAGTTAAATGGAGGATATGCCTTCGTGTCCGACGAAGGAGGACATGCAGTGACAGAGATCAGCCAGATAAAAAGGGGTGACAGGATTTCCATTGCAGTAACCGACGGAGTTATAGAAGCAGTTGCGGATCGCATCAGGAAGGAAGAGCGATAATGGCAGAGACAGAAGAAAAGAAAGAAGAGAGATCCATAGAAGAAACTTTTGGGGAGCTTGATCAGCTTGCCCGGAAGCTTGAGGATAAAGATACCCCTCTGGAAGAGTCTTTCCGTCTCTACAGACAGGGAATGGAGCTTCTTAAGGATCTGAACGGAAGACTGGACACTGTAGAAAAAAAGATGCTTCAGATGAATGAGGATGGGACATTTCGTGAATTTTAATGAAGAACTGAAAAAAAGAACAGAAGAAGCGGAACGCGTGATCCGGAAATATCTTCCGGAAGAATCCGGTTTTGCGAAAACCATGGCAGAGGCCATGAATTACAGTATGACGGCAGGCGGAAAGAGACTTCGCCCGATCCTGATCCGGGAAACCTATCGTCTGTTTGGAGGAGAGGGCGTGCTCTGTGAACCCTTTATGGCGGCGATGGAGATGATCCATACACATTCGCTGATCCACGATGATCTTCCGGCATTGGATAATGATGATTACCGGAGGGGAAGGCTGACTACACATAAAGTATATGGAGAGGCCATGGGCGTTTTAAGCGGCGTGGCACTTTTAAACAGAGCCTATGAGGTGATGCTTTCCGCTTTCGACCTGACTGAAGATAAAGAACGTGTGATAGCTGCCATGCGGATCATGGCAGATAAGACAGGCATTAACGGTATGCTTGGAGGACAGAGTGTGGACGTGGAGAATGACGGCAAACCTCTGGAACGTGAGATGCTGGATTATATTTACAAGAACAAGACCTCCGCACTGATCGAGGCTTCTATGATGACCGGCGCCGTGCTGGCAGGGGTATCGGAGGAAGAACTTGAAGTTGTGGAGCAGGCTGCAGAGAACATCGGGCTGGCTTTTCAGATCCAGGATGATATACTTGATGTGACCAGTACCCAGGAGGAACTGGGAAAACCGATCCACAGTGATGAGAAGAACAATAAGGTTACCTATGTAAGCCTCATGGGAGCCCCGGCAGCAGCCGGCAAGGTTAAAGAACTTTCTGAACATGCGGTAGAGCTTTTAAACAGTCTTGACAGGAAGAATGAATTTCTGGATCTTCTTGTGGAAAGTCTAGTAAGCCGCAGGAAATAGAAAGAACGAAGGAAGGATACGAATGATTCTGGAAAAAATTAAAAAGCCAAATGATATTCATAAAGTTTCATTGGAGGATTTTCCGCGCCTTGCCGAGGAAATCAGGAGCTTTTTGATCCAGAGTGTAAGTGAGACAGGCGGCCATCTGGCATCCAATCTGGGTGTGGTGGAGCTGACCCTTGCTCTGCATAATGTGCTTGATTTTCCACAGGATAAACTGATCTGGGATGTGGGACATCAGGCTTATACGCATAAGATTCTTACAGGCAGGAAAGATGGCTTTAAGGATCTTCGTAAAGAGGGAGGCTTAAGTGGCTTCCCGAAGAGAAATGAAAGTGACTGTGATTCTTTTGATACCGGACACAGTTCCAATTCCATTTCCGCAGGACTTGGTTATGTCCGTGCCAGAGATCTGCGGGGAGAGAAACATCATGTGGTTTCTGTCATCGGAGATGGTGCGCTTACCGGCGGAATGGCATATGAAGCATTAAACAATGCAGCTGAGCTGAAGACGAATTTTATTATCATCATCAATGATAACAACATGTCCATTTCCAAGAATGTTGGAGGAATGTCCACCTATTTAAGTGCCCTGCGTACAGCGGAGACTTACACGGGAATGAAAATCGGCGTGACAAAAACGCTCAAAAAAATTCCACATGTTGGAACTGCCGTGGTGGATACGGTCCGCAAAACCAAGAGCAGTATTAAGCAGCTGATCATTCCCGGAATGCTTTTTGAAAATATGGGTCTGACTTATCTTGGACCGGTAGACGGCCATAATATGCGTCAGATGATGAAGCTTTTTAATGAGGCAAAAAGAGTGGAGGGACCGGTGGTTGTCCATGTCCTTACGGAAAAGGGCAGAGGCTATGGCCCGGCATCTTCTCACCCGGAGCGTTTTCATGGAACCGGTCCTTTTGAGATCAAAAGCGGCAGACCTCTTGCAGAAAAAACAGCGCCCACATATACGGACTGTTTTTCCAGCGCAATATGTTCTGTGGCAGAGAAGAACCAGAAAGTAGTTGCCATTACGGCTGCCATGCCCGATGGGACCGGACTGAACCGGTTCCGGAAGAAATTCCCGGAGCGTTTTTTTGACGTGGGGATTGCGGAAGAGCATGCGGTAACCTTTGCGGCAGGGCTGGCTCTTGGAGGAATGATTCCGGTTTTTGCGGTCTATTCTTCGTTTTTGCAGAGAGGAATCGATCAGATCCTCCACGATGTATGCATGCAGAACCTTCATGTGATCTTTGCTATTGATCGGGCAGGTTTTGTGGGAGCAGACGGAGAAACCCATCATGGATGCTTTGATCTTTCCTATCTGTCTATGATCCCTAATATGACAGTTATGGCTCCCAAGAATGGAAAAGAGCTTGAGGAGATGTTGAAATTTGCAGTAGAAGAGCTGGATGGTCCCTGTGCGATCCGTTATCCGAAGGGAACGGCATGTACAGATATGGAAGAGCGTGATGAGCCACTTGAGAAGGGCAGAAGTGAAGTGATCACCTCGGGCAGTGAGATTGCTGTCCTTGGTGTTGGAAGTATGGTTTCTGTCTGTCAGAAAGTCTGTAGGGAGATAAGAGATCACGGAATCGCAAGATCTACATTTGTCAATGTACGTTTTGTAAAGCCGCTGGATACCAGCCTTCTTGACCGGCTTTCACAGAACCACAGTCTTTTGGTCACTGTGGAGGAGAATGTAAAAAGCGGTGGATTCGGAGAACATGTATCTGCTTATATGGAGGCCTGTCATCCGGAAGTTAGAGTGCTTCCTCTGGCAATACCGGATCACTTTATTGAACACGGAACTGTGGACAGTCAGCGGATGAAAACTGGTTTGAATGTACAGGCAGTCCTGGATGCTGTAGAACAGAGCTGGGAAGATATTGGGAATAACAGAAAATAAAAGAGACAGCCTTTGTAGGGGAATAAGGACCTGCGGGGCATTTTACAGCCCGGCACATAAAGAGCCGGGCTGTTGGAGGATAACATGAAAAAAAGACTGGATATCATGATGGTGGAACAGGGACTTGCACCGTCACGGGAAAAAGCAAAAGCTTATATCATGGCCGGGGAAGTATATGTCAATGGTCAGAAAGAGGACAAGGCAGGTTCTATGTTTGCGGAAACTGCCAAGCTGGAGGTAAGAGGAAAAACGCTTCCCTATGTCAGCAGAGGCGGACTGAAACTTGAGAAAGCCATGAAAAATTTCGGCGTAACGCTGAATGATAAAGTATGTATGGATGTAGGAGCATCCACCGGTGGTTTCACAGACTGTATGCTTCAGAACGGAGCGGTTAAAGTTTATTCTATTGATGTGGGATACGGCCAGCTGGACTGGAAACTCCGAAATGATCCAAGAGTTGTATGTATGGAAAAGACAAACATCCGT
>ENA-OPWR01003411-OPWR01003411.1-human-gut-metagenome-genome-assembly--contig:-NODE-3411-length-9847-cov-3.062092_pt1 | contig 9847 bp, 8 predicted proteins | sample MGYA00241507_ERZ502006 | MGnify/ENA primary metagenome ERZ502006 (study PRJEB25962, sample SAMEA2043041) | human gut metagenome | biome: human gut; feature: human-associated habitat; material: faeces... | reverse complement strand
TGGCCACGCTCGCTCCCGACGGACGCGAGCAGGGGATTCTCGCCGGTGCCAACGTGGTCATGCCCAACCTTTCGCCCCCGGCCAACCGTGCCAAGTACGCGCTCTACAACGACAAGAAGGCGACGGGACTGGAGTCGGCCGAGGGACTGCGCGGACTGGAGGCACAGCTGAACGCCATCGGATACCGCATCTCCTACGAGCGGGGCGACTACAAACCTTCTGACACGCAGTAACTACCATACAGCCCACGCGGGCATTTGCGACAAAAACCAACCACCAAAAAACAAACGACAGTTCCACAACCAAATCAATAAAATGAAAAAGCTCAGCATTTTATTATTGACAGGTACTCTGCTTTGTCTGTCCGGAGGCTGCGACTCCTATCGCAACAGGGATACCCGGATTGCCATATCTTATCTCTGTGTGGGACAAGACGACATGTTCGAACTCTACGACATAACGGCGACTTATTCGGACGGAAAAGGGAGAGTCCATACGTCGCCCGTCACATCCTTTCCCTGGAAGGTCGAATACTCCTATATGCCGCTGGGAGTCCATGCGCAACTCGAAATCAATTTTCAACCGAAACCTCATATCGTCCGAAAAGAGAGTTATACCGTAGGGTGCAACGCCTACATCAACTGGGACTGCCTGCAAGGCGGAGGCGAAAACTACTCAGAAACGGATTGTTATAAAATATCAGGCGAAGAGGTAGATGCTTTTCTAAATAATATGGATAGAAAAATAGCGGAAGGAAAGTATAAACTGAAAAAATCCTTCAATTACGAATAAGTCCGGATTCGTACAGGATTAATTTTACCGACGAAGGGGTTTACCGGAAGCAATGGCAGAGACCGCCCTTTCAACTTTTAAGAAATGCTAAAAACAAGATGTACGACGTAAAATCCAAAGTAGCCGAAGAGTTCATCGACGACGGCGAAATAGTAGAAACGATGGAATACGCGCGGGCCAACAGGCACAACCGCGCCCTGATAGAGCATATACTGGACAAGGCCGAAGCGGCGAAGGGCATCACCCACCGCGAAGCCGCCGTCCTGCTGGAATGCGACCTTCCCGACCTCAACGAACGGATGTTCGCACTGGCCCGCAGGCTCAAGGAGAGGATATACGGCAACCGAATCGTCATGTTCGCGCCGCTCTACCTCTCCAACTACTGCATCAACGGGTGCACCTACTGCCCCTACCATGCGAAGAACAAGACCATGCTCCGCAAGCAACTCTCCCAAAAGGAGATAGAAACGGAAGTCATCGCCTTGCAAGACATGGGGCACAAACGGCTGGCGCTCGAAGCGGGCGAGCACCCGCTTAACTCCATCGAATACATTCTGGAGAGCATCCGCACCATCTACAACGTCAAGCACAAAAACGGAGCTATCCGCCGCGTGAACGTGAACATCGCCGCAACCACGGTGGAGAACTACCGGAAACTCGCCGAGGCGGGCATCGGCACCTACATCCTGTTTCAGGAGACCTACAACAAGGAGAACTACCAAAAGCTTCACCCCTACGGTCCGAAAAGCAACTACGCCTACCACACCGAAGCGATGGACCGGGCGATGGAGGGGGGCATCGACGACGTGGGCATCGGAGTGCTGTTCGGCCTTACGAACTATCTCTACGACTTCATCGGTCTCATCATGCATGCCGAACACCTCGAAGCGGCGCACGGCGTGGGACCGCACACCATCAGCGTACCCCGCATCTGCCCGGCCGACGACATCGACGTAGCCGACTTCGAGAATGCGCTCCCGGACGAAATCTTCCACAAGATAGTGGCCGTCATCCGCATCAGCGTACCTTATACGGGCATGATAATCTCCACGCGCGAAACGCAGTCCTCGCGTGAAAAGGTGCTCGAACTCGGCGTATCGCAGATTAGCGGCGGTTCCAACACCGCCGTGGGCGGATACGACGAAGCAGACCGCAGCGAGGAAGATACCGCGCAGTTCGACGTGAGCGACCACCGCACGCTCGACCAGGTTATCGCATGGCTCATCGACCTGGGTTACGTGCCGAGCTTCTGCACGGCGTGCTACCGTCTGGGGCGCACGGGCGACCGTTTCATGTCGCTCGTCAAGACGGGCCAGATAGCCAACTGCTGCGCTCCCAACGCACTGATGACGCTCAAGGAGTATCTGGTGGATTACGCGTCGCCGCAGACGCGGCTCAAGGGCGAAGCGATGATAGCACGGGAGATGGCTAAGGTACCTAACGAAAAGGTGCGCACGAAGGCCACCGAGAATCTCGCAGCCATCGAACGGGGCGAACGCGATTTCCGCTTCTGACAGCTTGCCGCACAACCCTTTCCGCCAGTTGCCGGAAGGGAAAACGACGAAACGACTACGGATATGGAACAGACACCGAGAGCGAACAGAATACACATAGGCATCTACGGCCGGTGCAACAGCGGCAAATCGTCGCTCATCAACGCCATCACCGGCCAGCAGACGGCCGTGGTATCGGAGGTGGCCGGAACCACGACCGACACCGTAAACAAAAGCATGGAACTTCCCGGCGTGGGCGCCGTGACCTTCATCGACACGGCCGGATTCGACGACACCGGCGAGCTGGGAGCGAAACGGCTCGAACAGACGCGCAAGGCCGCCGACCGGACGGACGTGGCCGTCATCGTCCACGCGGGAGGCGAACCCGGTGCCGAACGGGAGTGGATAGGACTCTTCGGCGAGCGGAACATTCCCGTAGTGCTCGTGCTCAACAAGGCCGACCTGCTGAACGACGAAGCCGCCGCAGTCTCGGCACTGCGTGCGGAGACCGGTATCAATCCGATAGCGGTGAGTGCCCTGACCGGCAAGGGTATCGGGGAACTCATCGCGGCGATAGCCGAAGCCGGACGGGGCGCGACGGACGAGGTCTCCATCACGGGCAATCTCGCCGGGCCTGGCGACGTGGTGATGCTCGTCATGCCGCAGGATGCCCAGGCTCCGAAGGGCAGGCTCATCCTGCCGCAGGTACAGACCATCCGGGAACTGCTCGACAAGGGATGCACGGTCATAAGCTGCGTTCCGGAAGGGATGCGCCGCAGCCTCGATGCGCTGTCCGCACCGCCGAAGCTGGTCATCACCGACTCGCAGGCCTTCGCCACGGTCAGTGCCCTGACACCGCCCGAAAGCCTGCTCACCTCCTTCTCCGTCCTTTTCGCCAATTACAAGGGCGACATCCGCGCCTTTATGGAAGGGGCGGCGGCGATAGACCGCCTGACGGAACAGTCGCGGGTACTGATAGCCGAAGCGTGCACCCACGCCCCGGCAACGGAGGACATCGGACGCGTCAAGATTCCGCGCCTGCTGCGCAAACGGATAGGCGAAGGGCTCGCGGTGGATATCGTCGCGGGAGCCGATTTTCCGAAAGACCTCTCCCGCTACGACCTGGTCATCCACTGCGGAGCCTGCATGTTCAACCGCCGCCACGTCCTCTCGCGCCTCGCCCTGGCTTCGGCGCAGCACATACCCATGACCAATTACGGCATCACGATAGCTCACCTGACGGGCATTCTCGACCGGGTGGTCTATCCGGGAATGGAAGGCCGACCGCAGGGAACGGACACGGCCGCGACCGCATGACGATACATGTTTTAAAGTTCTGATACGATGAAGAGACTCCTTTTACTCTTTGCAATGGCCGCCTTGACGCTGCCCCGGGCCGCAGCGCAGGATTCGCTGAATGCAGAACAGCAGGCCCTGCGTTCCGAGCTGTACGACTTTCTGAAAGGCGAAGGCTATCTCCCCGAAATAGACGGGGACGGCGACATCGCCTTCAAGGCGGAGGGAGAAATGCACTGGATAACGGTCAGCAGTGCAGACTCCTCTCCCTTCTTCGTCACCGTCATACGGAGCGCCCCCTATGTGGAGAACTACGATTACGACCGGGTGCTGCATGCGGCCGACGAACTCAACCTCTACAAAACGGTCAAGGTGGAGGCCAACGATGGTTTCGCCGTCATCAAGAGCTCCATGTATCTCCGCCGTGCCGCCGCCTTTGAAAATGTGTTCCCCAAACTGCTCGAAGTCATGGACGACGCATACGAAGACTTCATCCGGGAATATGAAAATGCCCGGATGTGCGGAGAAGAGAGGGCGGACGCAGCGGATGAAGAGGCCGATTCGGAGGAGTTCGACGACTGGTTGTGGTGGCTGCTATAACAGCGACTCATCCGCTTGTACATGCCGCACAAGCAGTTCGTCAGACATCCAATTGATTGTACGTTAAAAGTTCCGATACGATGAAGAGACTCCTTTTACTCTTTGCAATGGCCGCCCTGACGCTGCCCCGGGCCGTAGCGCAGGATTCGCTGAATGCAGAACAGCAGGCCCTGCGTTCCGAGCTGTACGACTTTCTGAAAGGCGAAGGCTATCTCCCCGAAATAGACGGGGACGGCGACATCGCCTTCAAGGCGGAGGGAGAAATGCACTGGATAACGGTCAGCAGTGCAGACTCCTCTCCCTTCTTCGTCACCGTCATACGGAGCGCCCCCTATGTGGAGAACTACGATTACGACCGGGTGCTGCATGCGGCCGACGAACTCAACCTCTACAAAACGGCCAAGGTGGAGGCTTATGACGGTTTCGCCGTCATCAAGAGCTCCATGTACCTCCGTGATGCCGAAGATTTCACGGATGTGTTTCCGAAGCTGCTGGAGGTGATGGACGACCTTTACGACGACTTCCTTTACGAGTACGAAAACGCCACGCTCTGCGGCGAATAGTCCCGACCCGTTAATGCGGACCTTCACCGGTCCGGAACGACGACCTGCGGGGAGTGGACAGGACAAAAAACGGCTCGGCAAAGGTACGGCAATGCCGGCCGGACACACGCCCGGCAACACCACCCGACGGACGGCATATCCGGAGAGGCGCTGCCCCGGACACAAGCGAACAGGAACGAAATGAAACTTCACGAAGTGGCCGAACGGCTCGGCATGGAAATACTCGTACCCGGCAATGGACTGCAGCAACAGGTGACGGGAGGCTGTACAGCCGACCTGCCGAGCGAAGCACTGGGGCGCCTCGCCGCCGGAACGGTATGGATAACCTCCCGGGTACACCGCAACGCCATCGCGGTGGCCGCGCTCAGGAGGGCTGCCGGCATCGTCCTGACGAACGGCGTACGCCCCGACAACGAATGCCTCCGATTGGCCGAAACGGAAGGAGTCGCTCTCCTCGCAACCCTCCTCTCCCCTTTCGAAGCTTCGGGCAGAATATACGAACTGCTCCGATGACGGACATCGCCTTCCATATCACCGACTTGGCAGCGAACAGCCTCCGTGCCGGCGCCGATGCAATCGACATCGCCCTGTCGCTCGACGGAACACAACTGAAACTCGCCGTCACCGACAACGGCTGCGGCATGGCTCCGGAAGCGGTCAGACGGGCATTCGACCCCTTCTATACGACACGCACCACACGCCGGACAGGTCTGGGGCTGCCGTTTCTGCTCCAAAGCGCCGAAGGCTGCGGCGGCAGTGCGGCGATACGCTCCGTACTGGGCAAAGGTACCTGTGTCCGGGCACTCTTCATGACCGACCACCCCGACTCTCCTCCGGCGGGCGACCTCGCCGAGACATTGATGCAAATCATGGCAGGCAATCCGGGAACCGCCTTCACCCTCACCCTGCGGTGCGGAACGAAAGCGGCCGGCCTCTCGACAACGGAACTCTCCGATGCACTCGGAAGCGTACCCCTGCGGCTGCCGGATGCGGCCGTCCCGGTACGCAGCGCCGTCGCCGCACTCCTCGTCCGGATTTTCGGGAACGGCCGATACCGCTTATAATATCGGCCGTTTTTCGGCCGAACGGTTACGCATCGTCCGTTTTCCGCCGATTTTCATAACAACTTTTTGCTATTTTCGAGGGAAAATCCTTTGTTATTCCCATAACAAATGATTAGTTTTGTCTGTAAGGAAAAGGCAGGCCGCGGCGGCCGCCATTCTGAATGCTACCTATAACTTTTTAAATTGTAATGACTAAAGTAGAATCCCTCGACGCACTTAAACAGATGCGCGAAAGGTTGCGCTCGGATATGAACATCCGGGAGAACAGCAACCATCCCGAAGACCTCCCGCAAATCAGAATCTCGATGGGAACCTGCGGCATCGCCGCCGGAGCCAAAGAGGTGATGTCCCGGTTCATCTCCGAACTCCGGGCACGGAACGTGGATGCGGTGGTGACACAGACCGACTGCATGGGCCACTGCGAAGCGGAACCGACCGTGGAAATCACCCTGCCGGGCAGGGAACCCGTCCTGTACGGAGACGTCACTCCCGACCGCGTGGCGGCAATCATCGACAAGTACATCCGCAACGGGCAGCCCGCCGAAGGCATCATCGCGACCGGCCCCTCCACAGCGGTGTAAGTTTCCAATCCGACAAACTTCCAAGAACAGCGCAATGGCACAATTCAGCAACTACATACTGGTGTGCGGCGGCACAGGCTGCCGTGCATCGCACAGCGAACACATCATAACCGCCCTCCGGAAAGAGCTCGACGAGGCGGGACTGTCAGACCAGGTGCAGGTGATACGCACCGGCTGCTTCGGCTTCTGCGAACAGGGCCCCATCGTCAAGACGGTGCCCGACAATACTTTCTACGTATCGGTCAAACCGGAAGACGCCGAGGCCATCGTCCGCGAACACATCATCAAGGGACGCAAGGTGGAGCGCCTGCTCTATGTCGCCCCCGACACGGGCCGACACGTCTCCGACTCCAAGCACATGGAGTTCTATAAACCCCAGGTCCGCATCGCCCTGCGCAACTGCGGCTTCATCGACCCGGAGAACATCAACGAATACATCGCCCGCGACGGTTACGCCGCCCTGGGCAAGGTACTTGAGATGCGACCGGAGGAGGTCATCCGCGAGATTATGGACTCCGGACTGCGCGGCCGCGGCGGCGGCGGTTTCCCTACGGGACTCAAATGGAAAATCACCCGCGAGGTGCAGGCCGACCAGAAATACGTCGTCTGCAATGCCGACGAAGGCGACCCGGGGGCTTTCATGGACCGCTCGATACTCGAAGGCGACCCCCACTCCATCATCGAAGCCATGGCCATCAACGGCTACTGCACGGGAGCCTCGAAAGGCATGATATACATCCGCGCGGAGTATCCGCTGGCTATCCACCGGCTCGAAGTGGCCATCGCACAGGCGCGGGAGTACGGCCTGCTGGGCGACGACATCATGGGTACGGGTTTCTCTTTCGACATCGAGATACGCTACGGTGCAGGGGCGTTCGTCTGCGGCGAGGAGACGGCGCTCATCCACTCCATGGAGGGCAAACGCGGCGAACCGACCGTCAAGCCCCCCTTCCCCAGCGAGTCGGGTTACAAGGGGCAGCCTACCAACGTGAACAACGTGGAGACCTACGCCAACATCCCGCCCATCATCCTGCGGGGAGCGAAATGGTTCTCCTCCATCGGTACGGAGAAGAGCAAGGGGACGAAAGTGTTCGCCCTCGCGGGCAAGGTCAACAACGTCGGTCTCATCGAAGTCCCCATGGGCACCACCCTGCGGGAAGTGATATTCGACATCGGCGGCGGCATCAAGAACGGCAAGAAGTTCAAGGCCGTCCAGACCGGCGGCCCGTCAGGCGGCTGCCTCACCGAGAAGCACCTCGACACCCCCATCGATTACGACAACCTGCTCGCCAGCGGTTCCATGATGGGTTCGGGCGGCATGATAGTGATGGACGAGGACGACTGCATGGTCTCTGTGGCCAAATTCTATCTCGAATTCACCGTCGAGGAGTCCTGCGGCAAGTGCACCCCGTGTCGCATCGGAAACAAACGCCTGCTGGAGATACTCGACCGGATAACCAAAGGCAAAGGCACCGAGGAGGACCTCACGGAACTCAAGAACCTCGCGGGCGTCATCCGGGACTCCTCCCTGTGCGCACTGGGGCAGACTGCCCCGAACCCCGTTCTCTCCACGATGGACAACTTCTGGGACGAATACGTGGCGCACGTACGCGACAAATCGTGTCCCGCACACCAGTGCCGCGACCTGATGAGCTACGTCATCGACCCGAAGGTCTGCAAAGGGTGTTCGCTCTGTTCGCGGGTATGTCCCACGAACGCCATCAGCGGGGTACTCAAACAGCCCTATTCGATAGACCAGACGGTCTGCATCAAGTGCGGCACCTGTATGGACAAATGTAAATTCGGCGCTATCAGCGTAAGGTAAATCTTGAGAGACAATTCAGCATGGAAACGATAAAACTGACCATAGACAACAAACAGGTAGAGGTCGCAAAGGGCACCAACCTCGTGGAAGCCGCCGCATCGGCCGGCATCCGGATACCCACGCTGTGCTACATGAACCTCCACGACCTGGGTTACGAAAACAAGCCGGGCGCCTGCCGCATCTGCGTGGTCGAGGTAGAGGGACGCAAGAACCTCGCCCCCGCCTGCAAGACGGTGTGCACGGAAGGCATGGTGGTCCGCACGCATACCCCGCGCGTGGTGAATGCGCGCCGGACGGTCATGGAGCTCATCCTCTCCAACCACCCCAACGACTGCCTCACCTGCACCAAGAACGGCCACTGCGAACTGCAGCGCACGGCGCAGGACCTGGGCATACGGGAGATAAAATACCGGGGCGAAACCACCAAATACCAGAAGGACATGTCCGTATCCATCGTGCGCGACATGGACAAGTGCATCATGTGCCGCCGCTGCGAGACCGCCTGCAACGAAATCCAGTCGGTAGGCGTCCTCTCGGCCGTCAACCGCGGTTTCCCGGCAGTGGTGAGCACCGCCTTCAACGACCCCATACAGACGACCAACTGCATCAACTGCGGACAGTGCGTGGCGGTATGCCCCACGGGCGCACTCTCGGAGAACTCCAACATCGCCGACGTGCTCCGTGCCATCGCCGACCCCTCCAAGACGGTGGTGGTACAGACCGCTCCCGCCGTGCGCGTCGGGCTCGGACAGGATTTCGGCTTCTCCGGCCGGAGCGTGACGGGCAAGATGGTTACCGCGCTGCGCCGGCTCGGTTTCGATTACGTGTTCGACACCGACTTCGCCGCCGACCTCACCATCATGGAGGAGGGTACCGAGCTGCTCGGACGCCTGAACGCTGCCATCGGGGGCGACAAGGGCGTAAAGCTGCCGCTCATGACCTCCTGCTGTCCCGGCTGGGTGAGCTTCATGGAGAAGCACTTCCCGGAGCTGGCCGACAACCTCTCGACGGCCAAATCGCCGCAGCAGATGTTCGGCGCCATCGCCAAGAACTACTTCGCGCAGAAGCTGGGCATCGACCGCAAAGACCTCGTCGTGGTCTCCGTCATGCCCTGCGTGGCCAAGAAGGCCGAAGCGGCGCGGCCGGAGTTCAGCCGTGACGGCGACCCGGACGTGAACATCTCGATAACGACGCGCGAACTTGCCCACATGATACGCTTCGCCAACATGGATTTCGCCCTGCTCGAAGAGGACGATTTCGACCGGCCGCTGGGCGAATCGACCGGTGCCGGCGTCATCTTCGGCGCCACGGGCGGCGTAATAGAGGCTGCCGTGCGCACGGCGTACGAAGTGCAGACGAAAAAGCCGCTCGACCGGATAGACTTCACCGAACTCCGCGGCATGGAGGGTGTCCGTTCGGCGACGGTGGACTTCGACGGAACGCCGGTAAGAATCGGCATCGCCCACGGGCTCGCCAATGCCCGGCAGCTCATCCGAGAGGTCGTGAACGGCACGTCGCCCTACCACGCCATCGAAATCATGGCATGTCCGGGCGGCTGCGTAGCTGGGGCAGGAACCATGCAGGCTATCAAGAAATCCCAGGCAGCGGTCAATATGTATGCGAATAAAGCAGG
>ENA-OPWR01003402-OPWR01003402.1-human-gut-metagenome-genome-assembly--contig:-NODE-3402-length-9877-cov-2.141010_pt1 | contig 9877 bp, 8 predicted proteins | sample MGYA00241507_ERZ502006 | MGnify/ENA primary metagenome ERZ502006 (study PRJEB25962, sample SAMEA2043041) | human gut metagenome | biome: human gut; feature: human-associated habitat; material: faeces... | reverse complement strand
TTATAATACAAGAAAGAATCTTACTTTGCAAAATTTCCTATTGCATAAAAAAGAATCCTGCTTGCAGGATTCTCCGCCTGCGGCGGGTCGCCTCGAGCGACAACTACCTTTCCGCCACAGTGCGATCCTGCCCGGTAGGGCTTTTTATGTAATAGGAAATTCCAACGGAATTTCCTATTACATAAAAAACTGCCCACAGGTCTCTCCCATGGACAGTTATCATCTTATTCGATCTTCTCAATGTCTTGGATGTGCTTTCATATACACATCTCGCATCCGGTTAATATTCATGCTTAAATATACCTGAGTCGTAGAAATATCGGAATGTCCCAGCATTTCCTGGACGCTTCGGATGTCTGCTCCATTCTGCAGCATATGTACTGCAAAAGAATGTCTCAATGTATGTGGCGTAATATCTCTGTGAATCCCAGCCTCCAGAGCATAGCCTTTCAGCATTTTCCAGAATCCCTGACGGCTCATGGCCTTACCGGAGCAATTTGTGAACAGCGCATGCTCTGAATCATCTTTCACAAATACCTTACGTCCCTCTTCAAGATAAAGATTCAACGCTTCCTTGCTTACATTTCCAATCGGAATGATACGCTCTTTATTCTCCTGGCAAACCACATAGCCAAGCTGAAGGTTTACATCTGTGGTCTCCAGATGGATCAGTTCGCTGACACGCATACCAGTGGCATATAAAAGCTCTAACATAGCCTTATCCCGAATTCCCTTAGGCGTAGTCAGATCTGGCTGCTTCAAAAGATCGTCAACTTCCTGAATACTGAGAATCTCCGGAAGCTTCTTCTCTACCTTTGGAGATTTCAGATTATCTGTGGGGTTCTCTTCCATCTTCCTAAGTGCAAACATGTGTTGAAAAAAAGCACGCATGGAAGCAACACTTCTTGAAATAGTGGATGACGCGAAGTTCTCTTTCTCCATATAATCCATGTATCCCATAAGATCAAATTCACGGACATCTTCCGCTTTCATAATCCCCTTCATTTCCAGGTATGCAGCCATCTTGTTCAGATCCCGCTGATAGGAAACCTCTGTATTCTGGGATGTTTTTTTCGTATTATGTAAGTATTCAATAAACTCGCGTATTTCCTGTTCCATATTGTTTACTTCCTGTCTCTTTTGTTATAAATTCATTTCATATAGTCCATGATCATACTGCTTTAGACCATGTTTGAAAAAGATTCTGGAGCGTGTTTGAAAAAGGCTTTCTGTAAGATGTGCGTCACAATTTGTGGGAGATTTCGCCCGGAATTCCTATTGTCCATTGCATTTGCTCTTTCACGCTTTATTGCAGGAACGGGCTACCTCCCCACAATAACTGATCTTAAAATGTATTTGTATTATACTTTGTAATTGACATAAAATCAAACCTTTTTTTCGGCCAAAAATCGTATAAAAACAAGCTTTTTTTGCCCATTTTACAAAATAGCGTCGCTTTTATGGTAACCAATACTATATCTTGTATTTTTCATATTATTCTCATTCAAAAAATTTCGAAAAATCCAGAATTTTGTTTAAAATCCATGGATTTACACGCCATTCCAAAAGAATTCCCACACCGTATAAAGCTGTATATAAGAGCACTTTTAGGAGATAAGCGCTTACTTTTTGTGGAAAAATTCCATGATTGCGCCAGATTCCCATAGATTCCCTGTAGACCATCTGATACACCGAATCCCATAATGGCAGATAAATCAGATAATGCGGAAAAAGAAGTGCTACGGCAACTGCGCCTCCGGTAAGTCCGAACTGCAGAATAGACATGGAAAATACGATTCCCAGTCCAATTCCGGTAAAAAGCATCGCCATAATTGCCATAGGGACTCCAAATACAGTAAAACCACAGATTAGAGAAAGGAAAAAAATCCCGCCGCGCATCCAGAGAATCTGCAAAAGATAATCGATTCCTCCCGCTTCTGTTTTCCCATAGGTTTCCAAAAGGTACACTGCGGAAAATGCCTGCTGCTTCCAGGAAAAACGGTATATAAAGTTCGGGATCAGCATTCCTGCAAGAAATCCTGCAAGCAGCAAAGTCAGTCCTGGAAAAAAACTTTTCTTTTTGATACTGAGTAAATTTTCCATATATTCACCCTGTACCATTGTACGCAAGCGATGATTTGATTATGAATTACATAAAAAAATTCTTTTTGATTTTCCATGAATCAGCCCATGCAAGCATAGCTCGTTCATGGCTGCCGTCCGAGACTTTCACAAATAAAAACCGCCTCCGCATCCTTCATATAGTATGAAAAATGCGGAAGCGGTTTCTTAATATTTCTTAATGTAAATTAACTCCGATTATTTGGCATAATCAACAGCTCTGCTCTCGCGGATCACATTGACTTTGATCTGACCCGGATACTCAAGCTCAGCCTCAATCTGCTTCGCTATATCTCTTGCGAGAAGTACCATCTCAGAATCATTCACATGCTCAGGAACTACCATAACACGGATTTCTCTACCAGCCTGGATTGCAAAGGATTTCTCAACCCCCTTGAACTGATTGGTAATATCCTCAAGCTGCTTCAGCCTGTTGGTATAAGTCTCCAGTGTCTCTCTTCTGGCACCTGGACGTGCTGCGGAAATTGCATCTGCTGCCTGCACGATACAAGCAATAAGACTCTCTGGTTCCACATCACCGTGATGTGCTGCTACTGCATTGATCACAATAGGTGTTTCCTTATATTTCTTACAAAGGTTTACACCAATCTCAATATGGGATCCCTCAACTTCATGGTCAATAGATTTACCGATATCATGAAGCAGACCGGCACGTTTCGCCATGCGCACGTCTACACCAATTTCACCGGCAAGCAGACCGGAAAGCTGGGCTACCTCAATAGAATGCTTCAGTGCATTCTGTCCATAACTTGAACGGAATTTCATACGTCCAAGAAGTTTCAGCAGTTCTGGATGGATACCGTGAACACCAACATCCATTGCTGCGTTCTCACCATCTTCACGAATCTGTGTTTCTACTTCTTTCTGTGCTTTCTCTACCATTTCTTCGATTCTAGCCGGATGAATACGTCCGTCAACGATGAGTTTCTCCAGAGCCACTCTGGCGATCTCACGGCGAATCGGGTCAAAAGCAGATAAAACGACTGCTTCCGGTGTATCATCAATGATCAGATCAACACCTGTCAGTGTTTCAAGAGTACGAATGTTACGTCCTTCACGTCCGATGATTCTACCCTTCATCTCATCATTTGGAAGATTTACTACAGACACAGTTGTTTCAGATACCATATCTGCGGCACTACGTTGAATAGCTTGGGCGATTAAACTCTTAGCTTTTCGGTCAACTGTAGCTTTAGTTTCTTCTTCACTTTCCTTAATCATTACCGCACGCTCGTGAATTAATTCTTCCTTAGTTTCATTCAAGATTAATTCCTTAGCTTCGGGTCTTGTCAATGCTGCAATTTCTTCAAGTTTATCTTGTTGCTCTTTTACTAACAAAGATGCTTGTTCTTTTTGCTTAGTTACAACTTTTTGATCAGAATCTAATTGTGCTTCTTTTTTCTCTAAAACGTCCTCACGTTTATCTAAAGCAGTATCTTTTCTATCGAGAATTTCTTCTCTTTGTAACAAGCGATTTTCCTGACGTTGAATTTCAGATCTGCGTTCCTTTAGTTCACTTTCTATTTCAGAACGGTAACGATGATTTTCTTCTTTAGCTTCAATAATCGCTTCCTTCTTACTTGCAGCAGCTTCTTTTTTTGCTGTTTCAATGATACCAGTTGCTGTTTGTGTCGCTACATCTAAAGCTTGTTCATAACTACGCTTACGATAAGCTACCCCCAACGCAAAACCGATAACTAAAGTCGCAATGGCGATGGCGAGGATTGTAATTGCTATAATCACACTTGCACCTCCACACCATTATTTATATTTAAAATGTCTATACTAATTGATGTCATTGATTAATACACACAATAATATTTTAATGTTTGTTACATGCTTATGTCAATAATTACTTCTTTTCCCTCGAAAATAAACGACTTAAAAGCAAAACTTTCAAGCCGTTTAAATAACTAATTATTCGTCACTATCATTTACATCTAAAGATACTTCTTCAGAATCATCTATATCTGCAGCCTTGTCATCCATAGCAGATTGAGTAGTATTCTTATCTTGAGATTCAGGTACATTTCCATTTTCATCCGGTATACCGTATGCTTCTCTGACTTTGATATTAATTTCATTCATCTCGTCTTCATGTTCACTAAGATATTCCTTAGCATTTTCACGTCCTTGACCTATTCTTGTATCTCCATAAGAGAACCAAGAACCACTCTTGTGAATGATATCCTTCTCAACAGCCATATCCAGTAATTCACCAGTTTTAGAAATACCTTCACCATACATGATATCAACTTCAGCTACTTTGAATGGTGGAGCAACTTTATTTTTCACAAATTTAATCTTAGTTCTGTTACCAATAATTTCAGATTTTGCCTTAATTGCTTCGGAACGACGCACTTCCATTCTAACAGTTGAATAGAACTTCAAAGCACGACCACCAGGAGTTGTTTCAGGATTTCCAAACATAACCCCTACTTTTTCACGAATTTGGTTAATAAATATAGCTACAGTCTTCGTCTTATTGATTGTACCTGAAAGTTTTCTTAAAGCCTGTGACATCAAACGAGCTTGCAACCCAACATGAGAATCACCCATTTCACCCTCAATTTCAGCTTTAGGTACTAAAGCGGCTACTGAGTCAACAACAATTATATCAATTGCACCAGATGAAACCAAAGCATCAGCAATTTCTAAACCTTGTTCACCAGTGTCTGGTTGTGAAAGTAGTAATTCATCAATGTTCACTCCCAGTGCAGTAGCATATGCAGGATCCAACGCATTTTCAGCATCGATATATGCTGCTGTACCACCACGTTTTTGAACTTCAGCAACTGCATGTAATGCAACTGTCGTCTTACCAGAACTTTCTGGACCATAAATTTCAATAATACGTCCTCGTGGATAACCACCTACACCTAATCCTGCATCAATAGCAATTGAACCACTAGAAATAGTAGAAATCTTTGTATCTACTTTTCCTCCCATTTTCATAATGGAACCTTTACCGAACTTTTTCTCAATCTTTTTTAAAGCTGCATCTAAAGCCTTTAATCTTTCTTCAGGTTGATCGCCTTGAACTTTATTTTTGTCATTAGCCACTTACAATTCCTCCTCGTTTCATCTTAATATAAAGAAGAACTTTTACTCTATTAATCATACTGATTTATACGGCAAATATCAAGAGAATCGAACTAAAGTTCACAAAAATTCTTCTTCAAAAATAAATTACGCAAAAATTTTTGTAATTCAAAAAAATGTGAGAAGAACAATTCTTCCCACATAATCAAAAATTTATTTCCCAAATGAATCGCTGAAAATATCTTCACTATGATAAAAGTAATCAATACCGGAATAAACTGTAAAGAATAAGCAAATATATAATAAAATTTCACCTATTGGAATACTTACAGCTGCAAAGAATACATCGTTTAAGAACAAGAATAAAATTGAAAACATTTGTGTAAAAGTCTTAATTTTTCCTGGCATCGCAGCCGCTATTACTTCTCCATCATTTTCAACTACAATTAATCTTAAACCTGTTACTGCAAGTTCACGACATACGATGATTGCTGCAATCCATGCTGGAACCTTTCCCATTTGTACTAAAATAATAAATGCTGTCATAACTAACATTTTGTCAGCCAAAGGATCAGCAAATTTACCAAAGTTAGATACCAAATGTCTGCGACGAGCAATCTGTCCATCAGCAAAATCCGTAATTGAGGCTACTGCAAATATAATTGCACCCCATAATGATGTTACAGGAATTGTTGTTCCTGCAATTATCACATCACCCCAGTTTAACGGTAATAATAATACTAACATGAAAACTGGAATCAATAAGATTCTAATGATTGTCAATTTGTTAGGTAAGTTCAAATTAATCACTCCTTAATATAAGGGAGTGAAATATCCACTCCCTAAGTTAACGTTATTCATTAGCAACGTTAACTGTAATTTGACGAACAGTTAATGTGCTGTTTTCTTTTAAGAAATCAAACTTTTTACCATTGATTGTAATATTAGTTACATTTGAATTACCTAAACTAATATTAAAACTTGTAGTACCTTCTGGCAATGTTACTGTGTGAGAAGCACCGTTTTGTAATGTACCTTGCCAATTTGCTGTACCGTTAACTGAGATGCTGCTCCATGCAGAACCACCTTTAGAAGTAAACTTAATCTTATTCTTCTTAGCAGGGCTTGTTAATGAGTAAGTAAATCTTGAACCACTAACAGCTGTGTTAGTAATCTTTTGTCCTTTACTACTCTTAGAAGAAGATTCACTGCTAGAACTGCTTTCTTTTTTGCTTGAACTACTGCTTACTTCTTCAGAAGAAGACTCTTTCTTAGAAGATTTCTTTGATGAGGATACATCTGATGAAATAGACACATTTGTACTTGAAGCAGCTTGGTTAGCTTCCTTTTTATTTCCAGCAACTACAAAGTATATGGAACCTATAATGATAACCACAACCCCAACAATAATGATTGTTGGTAAATAATGCATAAACTTATCAAAGCTTTGACTAACTTGACTTGGAGTACTTGATTGTTGTTGTCTTCTAACTGCTTCTGTTCTTGTTTTAGCCTCTGTTGGCTCTTCTTCAGTTTCTTCGACTTTCTTCTTACCGGCTTGTTCATCAAGTTCTGATAATAATTTATCTGCTTTTATACCAACTGTATCAGCATATTGTCTGATAAAAGCACGAACATAGAAATCTCCCGGAAGTGCATCAAAGTTATTTTCTTCAATCGCTATCAAATATCTTTTTTGGATTTTGGTAATTTGTTGAAGATCATCTAAAGTATAATGCTTTTCATTTCTAGCATTTTGTAAAGTTTTTCCAATATCAGTCATTGATACTCTCTCCATAATCTAAAATCTATTGTTATTCGTATAATAGTATAGCATACTACAATAAAAATATTAATGCTATTTTTATTGCAACCAACCACCCGTCACATATATTGTCTGTCCTGTTAGATACTCTGCTCTATCTGCTAATAGACAAGTTACCCAATAACTTATTTGATTAGGTTGTGCCAGTTTCCCCATTGGAATATCCTCTGCCACTTGTTCTTTCACATCAGAAGAAAACATGTTGTTCATTCTAGTATCGACCGCACCTGGAGCTACAACATTTACTGTAATTCCTAATGAAGCTACTTCTTTACTATAGGCTTTTACGAATGCACTCAAAGCACCTTTAATCGTACTATATCCAACTTCCATGGCACTACCATATCCACCATAAACAGAACCTATAAATACTATTCTCCCTAAACTAGAACGTGCTAATTTTTCCTCTAGCTTTTGCAATAGAAATAAAGGATATCTAAGTTGCATTGTTAACATTTCATCAAATTCTTCCATTTTTAACTGGTTAAACAATCCGTACTTAGTTGTTCCTTCAGCAAAAATAACAGCATCTAAACTAAAAACTGAATTAGTTAACTTATCTATTTCAGAAATTTTCGACATGTCACTTTGCATGATTAAAAATTCTTGCTTACTATATTCACTATCTAGCTTATCATATAATCTTTTAACTTTCTCATAAGAATTATTATAATGAAGATATAATGACCAACCTTGGGCAGCTAAATCATTAGCTATTTTTGATCCTATATCCCCTGAAGCACCTAATATCAAAGCCCATCGCATTATTTTCACCTACTCTCTGGTAATAATTCATAAATGCTAATAGCATCTTGATTGAGAAATTCTTCAGCAGTTTTTACAACATCTTCTAAAGTTAGCTTTTCTAAAATTTCCACCATATCAAAAATTGTTGCATCATCATACAATCTACCTTCATAGCGATTAGCAATACTTTCTAGTGAATTCATTGAACGAATAATACTGCCTAAGAATTCTTTTTTAGATAATTCAAATTCTTCTGCCCTATCTTCTAATAAATCAGTTGCTCGGACTATTAAATCCTTAATTCTCTTTTTGAATTCCTCAGGTTTACTTGTACTTCCACTTATCATCGCAAAATTAAATCCACGTTCAAATTGAAAATCATATCCAAAACTATCATCAATAATATTTTCGTTGTACCATTGTAGATATTCTTTAGAACTTTCACCAAACAAAATATCTAGTAATAATTGAACTTTCAATTTATAACTTATTGCTTCATATCCGCGCAATTGTTTACCTAATCCCTTTATACCAATTGCAACTTTAGGTAATTGTAAATCCATTTTTCTGGTTCTTGAAGAAATTATTATCTTATCTTCATCTCCTTTAGAAAATGGAGCTCGTACAATCCTTTCTGTATTAGAGAAAGTTTTTTTAGCTTGATTTTTCTTAATTAGTGAAATCATCGCCGTTTCATCAAAATTTCCCACTAAAAACAAGGTCATATTACTAGGTTGATAGAATGTATTATAACAATCATATAAATCTTGCGCTGTTATTTTACTAATCGACTCAATTGTACCTGCGATATCTTGGCTAATTGGAGTATTAGGATATAAATTCTCTATTAATCCAAAATATAACTGCCAGCTTGAATCATCATCATACATCTTTATTTCTTGCCCAATAATACCCTGCTCTTTTTTCACAGACTCTTCAGAAAAATAAGGCTCTTGAACAAAATCTAGCAGAATTTCTACACATTTTTCTATATTCTGTGTAGCTGAAAATAAATAACTTGTTCTTGTAAAACTTGTAAAAGCATTGGAATCTGCTCCATACTTTCCAAATAATTCAAAAGCATCGTAATCTTTCTTTTCAAACAATTTATGCTCTAAAAAATGTGCAATTCCTGCTGGATAAACTTTCATATCCTTTTCTCCATAAGGAACAAATTCATTATCAGCTGAGCCATAATTAGTAGACATGATACCATACACTTTATGAAAACTTTTCTTTGGTAGAAGCTTAACTTTTAATCCGTTATCCAATTCTTCACTATAAATAGTTTCTCCAAATTGTGTGTATTCCTTCTTTTCTAACACTATATCACCTCACTAATTAGTTCCTAACATATAAGTAGCCTGTAGTTCGACCATTTTTGCAACTTTCATCACATCGTCTTTGGTTACACTTTGCAAATTATCCAACCATTCTTCAACAGTAACATTGATTCCAGTTAAAGCTGCAGATTGCGCCCTTAATAAAGCTGAAGTTTGACTATCTAAACGAGAAATATAACTACTAATCAAATTATTCTTATTTTGTTCTAACAACTCGTCTTCAAAATCACCTTTTTTTAGTCGTTCTAGTTGCTCTAAAATTAATTCTTGAACCTTATCTTTGTTAGCATAAGAAATTCCAGTTTGAACTACTAATAATTGTCTAAATGGATCAAAGTTACTATTAGCATAATATGCCATACTCATTTTTTCTCTCACAACAGTAAATAATAGACTTAGTGCTGAACCTCCAAATAAACTATTGAAAACAAGTGCTGCATAATGCAAATCTCCACGATATACAACCGGTAACCTAAATGCCATATCAAACTTGCTTTGAGATAAAGGTTCTTCATCAATTTGTGTTACAATCTCTTGTTTTATCTCTTGAGTATAACTCATGCTTGTTTGTGAAATATCTCGCGCCTTAAACGGTAACACAGAGAATTTATTTACAACCTCATCAGTATTAACATCTCCAGAAATCATAATTTCTACTCTATCAGTATTTAGCATTTTTTGATAAGCATCCATTAAATCAGAGATTGTTAACTTCTCAACATCTTCACTTTCACCAAATGATGGTACTTGTTGAATCTCATTATTAAAGTAAAGTTTT
>ENA-OPWR01003401-OPWR01003401.1-human-gut-metagenome-genome-assembly--contig:-NODE-3401-length-9883-cov-7.631563_pt1 | contig 9883 bp, 8 predicted proteins | sample MGYA00241507_ERZ502006 | MGnify/ENA primary metagenome ERZ502006 (study PRJEB25962, sample SAMEA2043041) | human gut metagenome | biome: human gut; feature: human-associated habitat; material: faeces... | reverse complement strand
CAGCGCACCACCAGCACGCTGCAGCCCGCCAGCCACAGCAGCGGGGTGCGCAGCGCAAACAGGCCGGTGACGGCCTGCCGGGGCAGCTGACGCGCCGCGGGGACGGCAACACCGGCCTTCATCACGAGGTCCTTGGGGGTGAGCCATGCCGCAAAGCTGCAGCTGCGCACCCACACTTCAAACACCAGCGCCGTCCACACCGCGCAGAACACGCACCCGGCGGCGATGCTCTGCCAGAACACGAAAGGCGCGCAGAACACGCCTGGCACACCGGCCCAAACGCAGAGCACGGCCCGGCCCCGGGGCGGGATGACCAGCGCGGTGCGCAGCAGTTCCCGCTCGGTCATTTGCCCGAAAGGCCCCAGGCATCCATCAGCAGGTGCAGGGTGTCGTCCTGGGTCAGGCAGAGGATGCGGTCCCAGGGCAGCAGGGTGGTGTTGCCGTGGGGGATGATGAACTCCGCGTCGCGGGTGATGCACACCAGAATGGCATTGCCCGGCATGGGGATATCCTTGACGGCCTGCCCTGCAAACTGGAAGTTCTCCGGCAGCAGGATCTCGTTCAGGCTGGCGGTGCCGCCGCCCAGAGACAGCAGCTGGCGGATGGTGTCGGTCTCGATCTCCCGCTCCAGAATATGACTCAGGTTGTCGGTGCCGCACACCACGGTGTCCACCCCCAGCGTGTGCAGCAGCTCGCGGTTCTTGGGGTTGGAGGCCCGGGCCACGGTGCGGTCCACGCCGAATTCCCGCTTGGCGATCTGACAGGCCACGAGGTTGTCCTCGTCCGCTCCGGTCACCGCCACAAAGGCGTCGCAGCTGGCAACGTCGGCAGTGCGCATGGTGTCAAAGCTGACGGCGTCCCCGCAGATCACCGGGATGTCCAGCGAGTCCGCCAGCGTGCGGCAGAGCATCTCCTGCGGCTCAATGATGGTCACTTTGTGGCGGTGGGCCAGAAGGCTCTGGGCCAGATACATGCCCACTTTGCCGCCGCCTGCAATACAAACTTTCATATCATTACCTCATTCTACAGAGTGGAATGGAAAAACCGCCCTGTTTTCACTTTGCCAGCGCACGGAACACCGACTGCTCGGTGAGCACGGTGGGGCAGATGGTCTCGATCTCATAGGCTTTGTGGTACAGCACCTGCAGGTGCGGGTCGGACACGCGACAGATGACCTTTTCCTTCCGGAAGATACTGCGGGCGATCTGCGCCGCCATCAGGTTCACCGAGTCGTCCTCGCTCACGGCGGCCACGGCGTCGCAGTTCTCCACGCCGGCCCGGCGCAGCACGTCCGGGTCGGTGGGGTCGCCCACCAGCGCCGTGCCGCCAAAGCGGTAATCGTCAAAGGCATCCAGCCGCTTGAGCTGCTCGGGGTCCTTTTCGATCAGGGAAATGTCGTGGCCGATGTGCTCCAGATCGCGGATGAGGGATGCGCCGACCTGATCGCAGCCGATAACCAGAATGTTCATGAAAGCTCACCTCATTGTAAAAAATGATAAACCGGGTTTAAACTCTGTTTTACGTTTCGCGTAAAATAAGGGGTGAAGGGTCTTTGCCATCAGTATAACACATTTCACGGCCCAGTTACAGCCTGCGGGGCAGAAAGCTTTCCGCCGCAAAATTTTCGCATTCTGCGTGCGAACCGCCGCATAGTATGGTATACTGGGAAAAACATGTGATCACGCGCACTGCGCGATGGGAGGGGTACTTACGTTTTTTGAGATCATCAAAGCGATCCTGATGGGTATCGTGGAGGGCATCACCGAATGGCTGCCCATTTCTTCCACCGGCCATATGATTTTGCTGGAGCAGGTGGTCAAGTTCCACGCCAGCGAGGAATTTATGTCCATGTTCCGCGTGGTCATCCAGCTGGGTGCCATCATGGCCGTGGTGGTGCTGTTCTGGGGCAAGCTGTGGCCCTTTGGCCTGAAGCAGGGCCGGGTCATCTCCAAGCCCAGCGTCTGGAACCTGTGGTTCAAGGTGGTGGCCGCCACCATCCCGGTGCTGATCATCAGCCCGCTGGACAACTGGATGGAAGACCATTTTTATAATTACATCACCGTGGCCGCCATGCTCATCCTCTATGGTGTGCTGTTCTTTGTGGTGGAAAACCGCCGCGCCGCGCCCAAGGTGACAAGGCTGGACCAGATCACCTACCGCGATGCCTTCATCATCGGCCTATGGCAGTGTCTGGCCATCATCCCCGGCACATCCCGCTCCGGTGCCACCATCGTGGGCGGCCTGCTGCTGGGCCTGTCCCGTGCCTGCGTGGCCGAGTTCACTTTCTATCTGGCCATCCCGGTCATGGCGGGTGCTTCGCTGCTCAAGATGGTCAAGTTCGTACTGGGCGGTTCGGTCATGACCGGCACCGAGATCGCCGTGCTGGTGGTGGGCTGCGTGGTGGCCTTCGGCGTGAGCCTTGCGGTCATCCGCTTCCTGATGGATTACGTCAAGCGCCACGACTTCAAGTTCTTCGGTGCCTACCGCATCGTGCTGGGCATCATCGTACTGGCGGTGGCGGCAGTTACCGCGATCGTCTGATTTTAAATGCTTGCCGCTTTGCTCTAGTATTTTTATAGTTTGCAACTCCGAAACGACTGCGGTCGTTTCGGAGTTGTTTTTCACGGGAAAAGGCCGTAAAGGCAAACGGCAAAAAACGATACCCGCCGCTTTTACGCTGCTCTTTTTCTTTGGAAAAAGTTGTGCTATACTGGAAAAAGAGAGTATGCGGCAGCGTGCCGCGCAACAAAATGGAGGAAACTGCTATGGAAGCATCCAAGGTCTATTATACAGATTTCCGCTGTCCTGTGGGCACCAGCCTGCTGGACAAGCTGCGCCGCGTGTGCATCGCAGCCGGCATCAAGGACATTGATATGGACGGCAAATTCGTTGCCATCAAGATGCATTTCGGCGAGCTGGGCAATCTGGCATTCCTGCGCCCCAACTACGCCAAGGTGGTGGCCGACCTGTGCAAGGAGCAGGGCGGTATGCCCTTCCTGACCGACTGCAACACCCTGTATCCGGGCAGCCGCAAGAACGCACTGGAGCACCTCACCTGTGCCCAGCTGAACGGCTTCTGGCCCATGACCACCGGCTGTCAGGTGATCATTGGTGACGGTCTGCGCGGCACGGATGAGGTGGAAGTGCCGGTGCCCAACGGCGAATACTGCAAGACTGCCAAGATCGGCCGCGCCATCATGGATGCGGATATCTTTATCAGCCTGACCCACTTCAAGGGCCACGAATCCACCGGCTTCGGCGGTACTCTCAAGAACATCGGCATGGGCTGCGGCTCCCGCGCAGGCAAGATGATACAGCACGCCGCCGGACACCCGGAGGTGCAGCAGAGCCTGTGCCGTGGCTGCCACCGCTGCGCGAAGGAGTGCGGCTCCGATGCCATTACCTACGATGCAAACAACAAGGCCGTCATTGACCAGACCAAGTGCAAGGGCTGCGGCCGCTGCATCGGTGCGTGCAGCTTTGACGCCATCTATTCTCCCAACGAGTGTGCCAATGAGCTGCTGGACCGCAAGATGGCCGAGTATGCGGCTGCCGTGTGCGCCGGTCGTCCCTGCTTCCATATTTCTCTGGTGCAGGACATCAGCCCCAACTGCGACTGCCACTGCGAGAACGATGCGCCCATCCTGCCGGATATCGGCATCTTTGCGTCCTTCGACCCGGTGGCGCTGGACCAGGCCTGCGTGGACGCCTGCCTGAATGCCGCCCCGCTGCCCAACAGCCAGCTGAGCACGAACCTTGCAAAGCCGGGCTGGAACTGCTACCACGACAACTTCAAGGACTCCAACCCCAACATCGAGTGGAAGGCCACCCTTGACCAGGCCGAGAAGGTGGGCATGGGCACCCGCCAGTATGTGCTGAAAAAGGTATAAAAATCAGAAACAGAAGGGATGCTGCACATGGTCAGCATCCTCGCCCTCTCAGCCATCGCTTCGCGATGCCAGCTCCCCCAAAGTGGGAGCCCTTGGCAGTCCACGCAGACTTCATCTTTCTGCCAAGGCCTCTCCCTTTGGGAGAGGTGTCACCGTAGGTGACGGAGAGGGCGAGCCCGCTAAAGAAAAAGCATCTGCAACAAAATCGCTGATTCTGAAATTCAGAAGCGATGGTTGCAGATGCTTTTTTGTTTTATTAAGCTTCGCCGTTCGTCTCCGGCACGATATCGTCCAGCACAGCTTGCAGCGCCTGCCAGTTTTTCAGGGTGCAGCCGGGCAGGGTGTCAGCGTCCAGCCCTGCGTCCGCGATGCGGCCGGTCATGCTGTCCTTGTCGCTGAGCAGGTCCAGCGCGGCGTCCTTGATCAGCGGCCATGCTTCGGCAAAGCCTTCCTGCTGGTTGTCGGTCAGGCCGTCGTACCAGCTGTAAAAGGCTTCCTGAATGGCTTCCGGGGAGCGGCTGGACATCCGCGCGTCCTCGGCCCAGTGCAGCAGCGATGCCGCCGCGATGACCGATTTCAAGGAGCAGCCGGATACCCCCGGCCCCCAGCCCAGACAGGGCGCAAAGGCGTTGGATGTGCCGGTGATGGAGAACACCGAGTTCTCGTCAAAGTTGCCGGGGTTCAGCTCTCCGGTGTTGGCTTCTGTGGTGGAGGAAGGCAGCTCACTGCTGCCGGAAGCGGATGCGCTGTCCGAGGCGGGCGCAGCGCTGGATGCGGGGCTGCTTGCAGAGCCGCCGCAGGCTGCCAGCAGACAGCCCAGTAAAGCGGCGCACAGCAGCAGCGCAAGGGAGCGGATATATTTCGATGTCATAAGAAAAACCTCCGTAACTGGTGCTCCGGCAAGCCGCCGGAGCAAAGCGGGATCTACACCCTAAGTATACGTTCTGCGCACGGCGTTGTCAATCGTTCTGCGCAGGACGAATTTCAAGCAGCACCTGTGCAGGATATACAAAAATGCAGCTTGAATTTCGGGCAGTTCCACGCATTGACATTCTCCGCGCTGGCTCGTATAATCAAAAGCAGACAAGTGAATTTATCAGTGCGTGTAACTGTTCGATCAGGCATGAGCATCAGAGGGAAGGCGGCAACGGCATCCCTTTGGTTCTTGTGCCCTTTTCTTTTTCACAAGAGCTGCGGCATGGAAGCGGAGGAGTGCGGCGATGCAGGCTGTAAAGGTATTCAATAACAATGCGGTGTCGGTGGTCATGCCGGACGGCAGGGAAGCCATTCTCGTGGGCAACGGGCTTGGGTTTGGCCGCCGCCCGGGGGACGTGATCGACAAAAGCCGCGTTTCTAAGGTGTACTATGTGCAGAACGAGCTGCAGACCAAGTTCCTCAAGATGCTGGATAACGTTACCCCGCAGGTGATGCAGGCCGCCGAGCGCATCTCGCTGGCGGCAGAGGAGCAGGGCATTCTGCTCAGCAGCAAAAGCACCATCTCGCTGGTGGACCACATCAGTTTTGCGCTGGAACGTGTGGAAAAGGGCACCTTTCTGCCCAACCTCATGCTCTCGGAGACCCGGATGCTGTACCCGAAGGAGTACGCAGTGGGGCAAAGGGCGCTGGAACTTGTCCGGCAGTTCTGCGGCGTACAGCTGCCGGAGGACGAAGCGGGCTACATTGCCCTGCATCTGGTAGCCGGTGCGGCGGACGGCGCGCTGGCCTACGATACCGTAAAGTTCGTCAAGGCGGTCAAGGAGATCATCTGCGACACCTATCACTGCACCTTTGAGGAAGAAAGCCTTGAGACCACCCGCCTGACCGTACACCTCAAGTTTCTGGCGGCGCGCATCCTGCGGCACACTCCTTGGCAGGACGCCGGGCTGGAATCCATGTATACGGTGCTTTTGCAGCGCGACAGCCGCAACGAGGTGTGCTTACAGCGCATCAATGCCTATCTGCGGCAGGAATTTGATTACGAGCTGGATCATCAGGAGCAGGTCTATCTGCTCATCCACCTGACCAAGATCGTTGGTTAAAATGCTTCAACAGGGCGTCCGGAAGCCCTGCGGAATAGAAATCATCCCCCAAAACAGTCAAGTCAAAAAGTGAGGAGTATTACACGATGAAAGAAAAAGTCATGAATGGCTTGGAAAAGTTCTCCAAAGCCATGCTCTCACCGCTGTCGTATATCTCGGCAGCAGGCCTGATCCTTGTGCTGGGCGCATTGCTTACCAGCACAAGCCTTAGTGCGATGATCCCCGTTCTGCAGTGGACCCCCATCAAGCTGCTTGGACAGCTGATCTACAACTGCATCATGGTCATCATCAATAACCTCAGCCTGATGTTCTGCGTGGGCATCGCAGCGGCGCTTGCCAAAAAGAACAAGCAGCAGGCTGCCATCATCGGCCTGATGAGCTATTTTATGTACCTGACCGCCGGCAACGTCACCCTGACCCAGCTGGGTATGCTGGCAGAGCCTGACCCGATGGTGGGTCTGTACGGCACCGGTCAGTCCACCGTGTTCGGCATCCAGACGGTGGATATGGGCGTGTTCGGCGGCATCCTGCTGGGTCTGGTCTGCGGCTGGGTGTATAACCGCACCTGTGAAAAGCAGTTCAAGGGCATCATCACCCAGATCTACTCCGGCAATCGCTGGTCCTTTACCTGCATGGTGGTCTTTTCCATCCTGTTCGGCTTTGGCTCCTGCTTCTTCTGGCCGCCGGTGCAGAACGTCATCAGCGCACTGACCGATCTGATCGCCACCTCCGGCAACTTCGGCCTGTTCCTGTACGGCTTTTTGGAGCGCTTCCTCATCCCCACCGGCCTGCACCACCTCATCTACACCCCCTTCCAGTTCTCTGCACTGGGCAACAGCCTGACCGTGGGCGATGCCACCTACACCGGCTCCTACATTGTCATGATGATGGAGTACAGCATGGGTCTGCCCTTCTCGGACGGCATCGTGTGGATGTACACCGGCTTCACCAAGACCTTCGGCTACTTTGGCATCGTGGCGGCCTTCATCTTCTGTGCCCGCAAGGAGAACCGCAAAAAGACCGCTGCCGTTCTGGTGCCGCTGGCCTTTACCGCTTCTCTGGCCTCCATCACCGAGCCGCTGGACTTTATGTTCTGCTTCACTGCTCCCATCCTGTGGGTGGCACACGCCTGCATCTCCGGCCTGTTCATCGTGCTGCTGCACATCTTCCATGTCACCGGCTTTACCACCAACCTCCTCGGCTCGATTCTGATGAACCTTTCCGCCGGTGCAGATAAGACCAACTATCCCACCCTGTACCTGCTGGCGCTGTGCCAGATCGCAGTGTACTTTGTGGTGTTCACCCTGCTGATCAAGGCCTTCAACCTGCACACCCCCGGCCGGGAAGAGGTGAGCACCGAGACCGCGGGGAGCGATGCACCCGCCAAGAAGGCAAGCGTGAAGAACGCTGCCGAGGTGCAGTGCGTCATCGACGGTCTGGGCGGCAAGGAAAACATCCTGTCGGTGGACAACTGCTTCACCCGTCTGCGGGTAAACATCAAGGACCCCGCAAAGCTGGACGAAGCTTCCATCAACAAGCTGCCCAACAGCGGCATCGTGAAAAAGGGTACCGATATCCAGATCGTTTATGGTCTGCAGGTAGCCGATATCAAGCGTGCTGTGGAAGCACAGCTGGAAAACCAGTAAACCGCTTTACCGTGTCCCGGCGGATTGCGCCGGGCTAACCTGAAAATACAAAAAAGGAGCGTTTATACTATGGTCATTACCATTGCTGGCGGCGGTAGCACGTTTACCGCCGGTATCGTCAAATCCATCGCCCTGCGCCGGGAAGAACTGGAAGTGGACGAGATCCGTCTGTTCGACATCAACAAGGAGCGGCAGGACAAGGTTGCCGTTGTGGTGGACTGGGTCCTGCATAAGGAGCTGAATACCGACATCAAGCTGGTGGTCACCACCGATGTGCAGCAGGCTTACACGGATGCCTCTTTTGTGTTTGCCCAGATGCGCGTGGGCGGCTACGCCATGCGGGAGCAGGACGAAAAGATCCCTCTGCGCCACGGCTGCGTGGGACAGGAGACCTGCGGCTGCGGCGGCATGGCCTACGGAATGCGCACCATCTTCCCCATGATCAAGCTGATCGACGACGTGGAAAAGTATGCCAAGAAGGACTACTGGATCCTGAACTACTCCAACCCCGCCGCCATCGTATCCGAAGCCTGCCGCAAGCTGCGCCCGAAGGCACGGATCATCAACATCTGCGATATGCCCATCGCCATCATTGACGTGGTGGCAGCTGCCATGGGCATCCAGAACAAGAAGGAGATCGTTTACGATTACTTTGGCCTGAACCACTTCGGCTGGTTCACCTCCATCCAGTACCACGGCGAGGACCTGATGCCCAAGCTGCGCGCCTACATCAAGGAGAACAAGATCCTTCTGCCGGAAAGCTACCTCAAGGGCATGGGCGCGCTGACCTCTTCCAGCAACCAGAACCGCCACACCAAGGGCAGCTGGTACTATGTGTGGAAGGGCGAGTACGAGATCATGGAAAACTTCCCGGAGTACCTGCCCAACACCTACCTGAACTACTATCTGCAGGCCAAGGAGTTCGTGGAGCACTCGGACCCGAACCACACCCGCGCCAACGAGGTGGAGGAGACCCGCGAAAAGAACCTGTTCGACGGCATCGACCACTACCTCAAGACCGGCGAGGTGGACGCCAACACCTTCTATGCCGGCAGCCACGGCGACTGGATCGCAGATCTTTCCGCTGCGCTGAAGAACGACACCAAAGCACGCTTCCTCATCATCACCGAGAACCGCGGCGCTATCCCCAATATGCCCTATGACGCAATGGTGGAGCTGCCCGCCTACATCGGCAAAAACGGCCCGGAGGTCATTGCCCGGGACAACATCCCGCTGTTCCAGCAGGGCTTGATGATGCAGCAGCTCAACAGCGAAAAGCTGCTGGTGGAGGGCTGCGTGGAAGGCAGCTACGAGAAGGTGCTGCAGGCCTTCACCCTGAACAAGACTGTGCCCAGCATGAACGTTGCCAAGGCCATTCTGGACGATATGATCGAAGCCAACAAGGGCTACTGGCCGGAGCTGCACTGAGCAGCCGACCTTACAGCCGCCGCAGGCATTGCCGCCTGCGGCGGCTTTTTTATGCGCATTGACCTTTGCACAGCAAGGGCTTATAATGAGAAAAAACCAGTAAAAGCGAAAGGAAGCACACCCATGCAAAACCAAGTCCCTGTATCCCAAAACCGCCCGGTCACCGGGCGCTTTGCGCCCAGCCCCAGCGGACGGCTGCATCTGGGCAATCTGGCGTGCAGCCTGCTGGCATGGCTCAGCGCAAAAAGTCAGGGCGGGCGCATCGTGCTGCGCATCGAGGATCTGGATGCCGAGCGCTGCCCCCGCGTCTACGCCGACCTGCTGGAACAGGATCTTGCATGGTTGGGGCTTACATGGGACGAGGGCGGCAGCACCGGCGGCGCACACGCGCCCTATTACCAGAGCGAATGCGGGGACATCTATACCCAAAGCTACCGCAAACTGGAGCAGAGGGGGCTGGTGTACCCATGCTTCTGCTCCCGCTCCCAGCTGCACGCCGCCAGCGCACCCCACACCTCGGATGGCAACGTCATCTACCCGGGCACCTGCCGGGGGCTGACGCCGGAGGAAATTGCGGAAAAGCGCAAAAAGAAAGCCCCTGCCTATCGCCTGATGGTGCCGGACGAGGAGATCACCTTTACGGACGGCTGCATGGGCACCCACACGGAAAACCTGCTGCGGGACTGCGGCGATTTCTACCTGCGCCGGGCAGACGGCGTGTTTGCCTATCAGCTGGCAGTGGTGGTGGACGATGCCCGCATGGGCGTCACCGAGGTGGTGCGCGGGGCAGACCTGCTATCCTCCACGGCGCGGCAGCTGTACCTGTACCGGCTGCTGGGCTTGCAGCCGCCCCGTTTTGCCCACTGCCCGCTGCTGCTGG
>ENA-OPWR01003389-OPWR01003389.1-human-gut-metagenome-genome-assembly--contig:-NODE-3389-length-9931-cov-2.438437_pt1 | contig 9931 bp, 10 predicted proteins | sample MGYA00241507_ERZ502006 | MGnify/ENA primary metagenome ERZ502006 (study PRJEB25962, sample SAMEA2043041) | human gut metagenome | biome: human gut; feature: human-associated habitat; material: faeces... | reverse complement strand
TTCTTTTTCTTCAGAAAGTTTTCTTCTGTTAAAGTAGAATTATAACTTTCTTGTTTCTTTGATATTCCAACAACTAATTGTAAAGGATTGCCATCCTTAATATAAATGAAACTTGGTACAAAAATTCTTTTCATTAACCGAAATGGTTTTTTTATTTTTATCAGTTAACGTATAGTCTTGCAAAAGATTGTCTAAATATTTTAATAACGTGTAATAAGCTCCCGTACCTTTAGTTTTTAAAACAGGCGTTGTGTCATCTAACTTATAAACATCTCTTAATATTTCATTGTGAAAGCCATTCCATGTACGTACATAATATATTTTGGCAATTCCATTATCATTCGCTGATTTTATCGCTTGTTTGATGATACTCCGAAACCACAGACACTCAGGGTCTCCAAAATAAGCAATAAAAGTTTCTTTATTTTCAATTTTTTGAACAATTTCATCTGCGGTCGAATACACCATCGGATTTTGTTCATCTATAGATAAATTTCTATATTCAAAATAATCATTTTGTTTATCATTAAAACTTTCATACTTTTCTTTAAATTTTACTACTTCCGCAACTTCTTTTTGGTTTAAATTACAGACTGTTAAAAACAAAACTCCTCGGTTAATAATAAAATAAATAATATTTTTTTCATACTCTCTTCCTCCTGATTTTATTATAATGAAATCTATAATTAAATAAATCAACAGAAAGTTGAATACACTAAAAAGTAAGTTAAGTTTATTTTTTTCCTGGGATAGAAATTTTTGGAATATCAATTCCATATTTATTAGCAATTTCAGAAATTAAATTCCAATCTAAATTTTCATTAAACTTCACGCGTTCAAAATCTACAGGTATACATTTTATAATATCCTGATAATCCAAAGAAAATATTAAATCTTTTAAATCCATTTTTCTTTCTATTCCAATTTGAGAGTAAATTTTTCTTAGTGATTCAGCATACTCTAAAAGCCTACCTTTATTTGTTATTTTTTTATATAATTCATGTCCATTTACGCCTTCAATAAATTTAGTAGCAAACACTTTTTGGTCATCAAATATCTGAACGACTTCTGGGCTTGGAACATTTTTAAGACGAGCATACTCCATGATTAATGGTTCTAAAAAAGTAACCCCTGTTTTACAAATCGAGGACTTGTCCGTTTCAATTTTCTTGTAAACAAATCCATTTTGAAGCCAAACTTTTGGTTCGTCCGAATTATCAAATTTTTTTATTACTTTTATAGTATTTTCCATTTAATACCCAATCCTTTCATCTTCACTATTTATGATACCATGTATTTTCGATGAAATAAAATTAAAATTTATCGTTGCTTTTTCAAGACCTTATTTAAACCCGAAACAGAACAATTATGAATGATTAAACCATCTTTTACGGCTCTGGCAAAATGATTTATATCGATTTTACAATATTTAGCTTTTTCTTTATTATAAAGATAAAACTCCATTTCGTGCTCTTTTTGAACGGATAAACATAAAATATATTTTCTAATACCATTTATATCTTTATAACAATCTATCATTCTAATTTTGCCTGTTGATTCTTGATAGTCAAATTCCTTTTGCGAAAAGAAAGATTCCAATATGTTTTTATGATGCCATTCAATGTCCGTATACCCCATATTCTCTAAAGAGTAGACATCAATATTTTCTAAAATAAATTGTACCTTTTTATTAAAATCAGGAATAGAATCGACAACACTATGCATTAAATATAAATACTCATCAGCATAATAATCATCTTTAGTAACATAGCCTATTTTTCTATCAATTTGTTCAAGTTTTCCTTTTTGGATTACCAGATTCATTTCTTTAATCGAATCAATACCAAAATTTTTAGTAAAATAACGTGATTGAATATTATAAATATCTTCTTGTAAATCTGCAACATAAGTTATGTCATTTTTCTGTCTTATTATATTGTAAACATGAGGGCACTTTCTTGTATCGTCTTCATCTACTACGGTGATAATATTCACACCTAAATTTTTTAAGACATATTCTAGGATATAGGCTATAGATTTACAAATAGCTTTTTTATTTTTTAGACACTCGTCTAAATCTTTTTTATTTCTAGAATGATATTTATACATATTTTGTCTTGTTTTACTATTTCCAAATGGCAAAAATTTTTCATTAAAAGATAATCTTTTGCCAAGATTTAAGTAAACATATCTTATAAGTTCTAGTTCTGTTATATCAGGATGTACTGCAATATATTTTTTAACTTCTAAAATATACTCATCTAAATAGCTCATTTTTTCTCCTCCTTAACTTTTTTATTATTAAACTAAACTTTAGGTCCTTGCCAATTTTCAAACCTATCTTTTAATTCTTTTAGTTGTTTAGTACCTATAGTAATAATACCATTTTCCGTATTTTTATCTTCTATAGCAATTGGATTACAACCATCATCAATTAAATTATCTAAATCATCAATAGCAAATAAACTTCCACAATTTTGACATTGTATTTTATTTCCCACTTGGACAAAATAAGCATACGGTGCTCCTCCACAAGACTGACAAGTATTAACAACAACTTTCACTTTTCCTTTAGAATCACGAACAGCTAAAAGGCCAATGGTTATTCCCTCATGTTCATAACTAATATACATAGCATTTTCAGAAATTTCATTTTCTTTAATGATGATATTACCTTCTTCATTTAAGGTGGCAGAAACAACCTCGCCAGTTATCGTCTTTAATCTTGCTGGCACTTTTTCTTCATTAGCTATCTTTGTTTCTTTTTGATTACATCCAGTTAATGAAAAAGTAAAAGTAAATAGTATTAAAAGAACACTTATTCTTTTCATAATTATTTTCCTTCAATATGAGTTACTTGGTAACCAAGATTTGTAATAGTTTTTTTAATATCTTCATCATTAATCACTTCATTTGAATTAATTTCAGCCGTTTTATTTGCTAAATTCACTTTAACCTTCGTCACATTTTCTAGTTCTTTTAAAGAACTTTCTACTTTATTTTTACAATGATTACACATCATACCTTCAATCGTAACTAGTTTTTTAATCTTTTTATGAAACATATTTTATTTTCCTTTCCATTTTTTTAATCTTAAAGCATTTATTATAACAGTAAAACTTGATAAAGTCATCGCAAGACCAGCAAGCATCGGGTTCATTTTGATGCCTAGAAATTCAAATAAGCCACAGGCGATTGGTATCATACAAACATTATAGAAAAAAGCCCAGAACAAATTGCCTTTTATATTATGCAACGTTTTTTGACTAATATCAAATAAATGATAAATAGAATTCAAATCATTTCGCATCAAAATAACATCCGCCGAATCAGCTGCAATGTCAATAGCAGAATTTAAACTGACCCCAATATCAGCAATGGATAAACTTGGCGCGTCATTGATACCATCTCCTACCATCATCACTTTTAGATCTTTGGCTTTTAATTTTTTTATTTCTTCTGCTTTATCCTTAGGAGATACTCCGGCGATAACTTTTTCTATACCAATACTATGAGCAATATTTTTAGCGGTTACTTCATTATCGCCTGTTAGCATGATAACTTCTTTATTTAATTCTTTTAGTTTTTTTACAACTTCTTTAGCATTATCTCTAATAATATCTTTTACACCGATTAGAGCAATGACCTTTTTATTTTCAACAACATAAACAATACTATTACCATTTTGTGATAAATCTTCTTCATCACTTAAAAATTCATTGTCAATATGATATTGTTCTAAAATTTTATGACTGCCTAACAAATATTCTTTATCATTTATTTTTCCTGATAAGCCTACGCCGAGAATATTTTTAAAATTTTCGACTTCTAATGCTTTTAAATTATTATCTTCTAAATAAGTTTTAAAGGCACCGGCAATAGGATGAGTGGATTTTATCTCTAAAGAAGAAACAAGTTTTAATAAATCGTCCTTAGAATAAGAAGATTTATTTATTACTTTAGAAATTCTTAAATTACCATAAGTTAAAGTGCCTGTTTTATCAAAAACAACAACATTTACTTTGTTAGCATTTTCAAGTATCGCTGATTTCTTTACTAAAATTCCATTTTTAGCACATAATCCTTCACTGACAACAATTGCAAGAGGAGTAGCAAGTCCTAAAGCACAAGGACAAGCACAAACAAGAACACTGACAAGATAAACAATAGAATCACTAAAAGTAAATCCTAATAACAAGTGAATAATAAATGTTAAAAGAGAAAGAGCAATAACAATTGGAACAAAAACACCACTTACTTTATCGGCAATACGTGCGATAGGGGCTTTGGTATTAGTAGCCTCGACGACTAATCTAACGATTTCTGAGATGGTAGACTCTTTGCCAATATTTACAGCTTTATAAAAAATTTCACCGTCTAAATTAATAGAACCTGCGACGACTTTATCATTTTCGCCTTTTTTTACGGGCGTTGATTCCCCACTGATAAAAGATTCATCAACATGAGAATGTCCTTTAACCACGATGCCATCTACGGCAAAACGATTTCCAGGTCTTGTTATTAAAATATCTCCTTTTTTTACCTCGTCTATAGATACTTCTTTTTCTTCATTATCCTTAAAAAGAAGGGCTTTATTAGGGGTGATAGTTACTAATCCTTTTATGGCTTCTTTTGTTTTTTCCTTACTGATATTATCTATATATCTTCCAAACTTAATTAAGTAAAGAATAACACAGACACTTTCAAAATATAGATTCTCAACATAATCCTTATTTCCTTTTAAAATCATCCCTAAGTTAAAAGTACTTAATAAAAAACTTGCCATAATCCCTAACATAACAAGTGTATCCATGTTGGGCGATTTATATTTGATATTTTTAATACCACTTATAATAATGTCTCTGCCAAAATATAAGAAATAGAAGCTAAACAGAAATAAACAAAACGCGTAATTCAAAGGATACATCATCATATTTAGAAAAGGTATGACAGGCAAATGAACCATGTGAGACATAGAAACATATAAAACAAATAATGCTAGTAAGCCATTAATAGCAAAGTATACTTTTTTATGAGACTCTTTTTCTTCCTGCTCTTGATAAACACCTAAAGATTTAAAACCAGCTTCTTTCACAAATTGATTTAAATCAGCCTCGGTAAGACTATCGTCATAACTTATACTTGCAGAAGAAATGACTAAATTTACTAAAGCATCCTCAATGCCTTTTTGTTTTAGTAAATATTTTTCAAGACTATTGGAACAAGCACTGCAGGTCATACCTTCTATTCTTAAAATTATTTTTTTCATTTTTTCACCTCGAAATAATTTTCATCATCTAACTTTTTAGAAGAAGTAATTTTAGCCATATTTTTATTTATCTCTACTTTTCTATATCTTTCTCTTTTAATAATTTTTCTTTTATCTTTTTACGATAATTATCACAATGGATACCATCTATTTTAATGTAGGTTACATACATAAAGACTCCTAACTTATTTTAGAGTTTTTTTTAGCTCTGCTAAAAGCATTATAACACCCCTGCAGGGTATTAGCAAATATATTTTCAACAACTATTTTTGGCGTTTATTTACATAAAAAAAGCACTTTATTTCAAAGTATCTTCATTTTTATTAATAAATAAATTTTGAACAATTAAATCTCTTGAATGTAAATTATTATTTTTTCCTAACAAAAGATTTTCATAAAATTTTATTAGGTATTGCTTATCCTCTTTTATGTCTAATTCATCATTAAAATAATTACTTCTTACTAAAGCGTTTCGAAAATAAACCGATTTATTTTTAAACAATGTGTTATCCACATTATATCCTAAACTAATAAGATATTTTTCAATAAATAAAGCGGTTGTTCTGGTATTACCTTCTCTAAAAGGATGAACCTGCCATATATTAGAAGAAAATGTTGCCATACTATTAATGACTTCAACTATAGACATTTCTTTATAATTTTTTGCTTTTTCTAAAGAAATATCATAATTTAAAGAAGCTTCTAATATTTTATAGTCACCGTAAGGGACAGAATCATTATTTAGTATTTTTTCATGTTTAGAAAAATTAACTTTTCTAAATTCACCGGCAAAAGAAAAAACGTCCTGAAAAAGATATTTGTGAACATACTTTAAATAATCTACTGATAATTCAAACTTTTTTTCCTGTAATAATTCTACAATTCTTGCGGATACAAAGTCACATTCTAATTCATTTGTGTTAACGTCATTGTTAGATTCTTTTTCAAGATAATATTTTTTTAAGCTTTGTTCTACTTCTAAAAGAGTCATTTTCCCAGTAATGTTATTATTCACAAGACTTTCAAGATATTTAGAAGGCTTCAAATTATCTACTTCTTGCAGTCCGATGGCCATCTCCCATTGTGACTTTTTAATATAATTGCTTGGTTTTACTTCTTCTATATATTCGTTAATACTTGAGTCCAATTTTTTTTCATTCATAGATACCATCTCCTATTAATTATAAATTGTCAGAACATTATATTTAACAATCTTTTTCATATTTAATGTGATTATCTTCACACCAATTGATAGCAATTTCTTTATATTTTTCATCCCTAAACTTATACCATTTTTCAGTTAAACGATAAGTATAAATAGCTATTCTAAATCTTTTAAAGGCACCGCGACCATTTACTTGAGATATCAAAAACATTTTTAACTCAATGTTATCTATCGTATAAATAAACTGAAGCATAATATCATAATCATTTTTAGAATTTAAATCAAACATAAAGATAACTTCATCATTAAACTCATCCGCCTTTTTATAAGTCGAATATTCTGGCTCAATAGCATTTTGCCACAGTATTTCATTTGTTTTAGTATTATAATACGCGGCCATATTAATATCAACATCTTCTAGAGCTTCTATCATTTTTGATAATTTTATCATTTTCCTCACGCCTTTTTTTACAGTACTTGCTGTCTTTACTTTTTTTAATATATATTTTCATACTAAATTAGTAAACACATTAATCTGTTATTATTATACTAAACATCCGTAATTATTCAAATTATAATTTTAAGGAAAATTTTGTTACAATTTTACAAAACAACATAATCTACAATCGGATTTTATTTTCTTTATGAAAGAACAAAAAAGCAAGTATGCCCTTTTTGTTAGCTACTTACTTTAAGGTAGAAATTTAGATATTTTACAACCAGTTTCCAAATTTCTTAATGTATATTTTCTTTACAATTTGAACTAAAATCACATATAAAACAGTTAAGCCTACTACTAGCACATAGTACAATGGTGGCAATAATTCAAAATGAAAAGATTTAATATTATGTAAAACTATTGGAGCAAGTATTGTCCCTACTATCGTAACTGTCGTTAAACACGTTAATATAGGATTTGCTTTTGACTGAACGAAAGGAACTTTGGACGTCCTGATAAAATGAATAATTAAAGTTTCACTTATCAAACACTCCACAAACCAAGCCGTTTGAAAATAACTTTCACTTGCCGTTTGATTATAACCAAGGATAAACCAAAAACTTAAAAAAGCTAAAACATCAATAATAGAACTTACTGGTCCCATCACATTCATGAATGTTCCTAATCCTTTTGTGTTCCACTTTTTAGGTTTAAGTAAAAATTCTTCATCAACATTATCATAAGGTATGCCGATTTGAGAAAAATCATACAAAAAATCTTGAATCAACATTTGAATAGGTAATAATGGTAGAAATGGTAAGAAAATACTGGCAAGAAAAATACTAAAGACATCCCCAAAATCCGAACTTAAAGCCATTTTCATATATTTTATGATGTTACCGTATACTTTTCTTCCTTCGATAACCCCATTAAACACAACTTTTAAACTTTTTTCTAATAGAATGATATCACTTGCTTCTTTGGCAATATCCGTGGCTGTATTTACACAGATTCCTACATCCGCATTATGTAATGATGGGGCATCGTTTACACCATCACCCATATAACCAACAACATGGCCATTTTGTCTAAGTATTTTTATTATTCTCTCTTTTTGTAAAGGATTCATCCTGGCAAAAACATTTACTTCTTCTACCTTTTTAGAAAGTTTAGTATCATCCATTTTATCAATATCTGAACCAAGTAATATTTCTTTATTTTCTATTCCTACTAAATGGCAAATATTTTCTGTAGCATAAGGATTATCCCCGGTCAAAATTTTAGTGGTTACGCCATATTCATTTAATTTTTGAATGGTACTTTTGACTTCTTTTTTAGGTGGATCTAAAAAAGCAACAAACCCGATAAATGTCATATCTTTTTCATCATTACTATCAAAAATATCTTTACCGCGATATTCTTTTTTAGAAGCAAGTGCAATGACTTGCATACCTTCTTTAGCAAGGCTTTCAGCATTTTTATTAATACTTTCAAGCATATCTTTTGTTAATGGTTTATATGTTTCATTAATCTTAACATCCTTACAAACCTTTAATATTTCCTCTAAAGCTCCTTTGGTAATAATTCTATAATGGTTTTCATGTTTAACAACAACACTTACTTTTTTTCTAGTGTAGTCAAAGGGTATTTCATCTATTTTTTCATAAGTCACGATTTGATCTTTTATCTTATGTTCTAGACCATAAGTTATAATTGCTTTATCAACCAGATTTTTCATGCCCGTACTATAGTAACTATTTAAAAAAGCATATTCTAATATAGATAAATCTTCTTTTCCTTCAACATTGATGTATTTTTGTAAAACAATTTTATCTAAGGTTAATGTTCCTGTTTTGTCAGTACATAAAACGTCAATAGCACCCAAATTTTGAATAGCTTGAATGTTTTTTACTAATGTTTTTTTCTTTGCAAGCGTTTTTGTTCCTTTAGTTAAATTAACATTCACAATCATAGGTAACATCGTTGGCGTAATACCTACTGCGACAGACAAAGAAAATAAAATGGCCTCTAAAATATCTTTACGAATAAAAGCATAAATGAAAAAGACAGCGATGGAAACCACAACCATATATTTAATTAATAACTTCGTGATTTCATTCATTCCTTTTTCAAAATTGGTCATTTCTCTTTGGTTATCAATTTGTTTACCCATGCTTCCTAGATAAGTTTTAAAGCCTGTATTAATAACAACAGCAATGGCATTACCACTTATAACACTTGTTCCCATCAAGCATACATTCGATAAAGAAAATATTTCATTCGTATCATTAAATAAGTCTTTTTTCTCAATCGGTGCACTTTCTCCTGTAAAAACAGATTGATTTAAAAATAAATCCTTATTTTCTATAATAATGACATCGGCTGGAATAATAGCCCCAGCATTTAAATGAATAATATCTCCTTTAACAACTTTTTCTGTTCTAAGACTTACTTCTTTACCGTTTCTTAAAACAATTGCTGTTGAAAACATTTCACTTTTTAATTTTCTATTAAACTTATAAGTAGAATAATTTTGGAAGAATTTTATCATTGCACTTATAAAACCAATAGCTAAAATAATAATCATACCTATCGTATCACTGCCGACTAATTTATTTATTATCGCTAAAAGAAGGAGAATAAAAATAAATTTATCATTAAAAGAATTTATAAAGAAATATATAAAGGAGTGTTTATCATCTTTAACAACAACATTTTCACCATCTTTTTCTAAACGTAAATTAGCTTCTTTTGTTGTTAAGCCTTTTTCTATATTTGTATTAAATTCTTGTAATATTTCTTCTTTTGATTTCTTGGCAATATTTATATATTTTTCTAATATTTTATCGTCATTGTTATTTATCAAATTTTTATTTTTTAATTTGCTTTTTATGAAAAATAGTCTTATCATGTTCTGCTTACCTCACTTTTATATTCTAATTCTATCTTTATTTTACATTAATATTTTCTAATCATCGCTATTTTTTGATAAGTTTACATTAAAAACTATACTATTTTGACATTGTTTTTAAAAAACCAGATTGTCTAGGTTTTTTAC
>ENA-OPWR01003362-OPWR01003362.1-human-gut-metagenome-genome-assembly--contig:-NODE-3362-length-9988-cov-1.847579_pt1 | contig 9988 bp, 10 predicted proteins | sample MGYA00241507_ERZ502006 | MGnify/ENA primary metagenome ERZ502006 (study PRJEB25962, sample SAMEA2043041) | human gut metagenome | biome: human gut; feature: human-associated habitat; material: faeces... | reverse complement strand
CCTACTGCTAGGATAAAGCGTGGATCATAGGTAGCCATACAAGCAACTGAAACCAAGATAAAGAAAAGCATCTTACTTGCCCCAGACAAATCATAGAGGAAACCTTGACCTGACTGATAACCAATTAAACGATTAGACATTAGGGCCTCCTTTTTCGATATAATACTGGGTTACTTCTACTGGATCACTTGACAATTTCTGACCCAAAGTATAAAGAGAGGTCTGCTTGAGATTAGCTGACTCTAGTAAATCTTTCTGATTAAGAATTGTAACAGGCTTGTCGTCTGCAATGACTTTCCCCTCAACCACAACGAGACAACGGTCGCTATATTCCAACATGAGCTGCATGTCATGGGTAATCATCACAATCGTATGACCTTGCTTCTGAAGACTGTCCAAGAAATTCATGATATCTGTGTAAGTCTTGTAATCTTGACCAGCGGTTGGCTCATCCAAAATAATGATTTCAGGTTTCAAAACCAAGATAGATGCAATGGTCACGCGCTTTTTCTGACCAAAGGAAAGCGCAGAAATGGGCCAGTTACGAAAACTATAGAGACCACAAGTCTTCAAGACCTCATGAACACGCTCTTCAACCTCAGCCTCTTCAATCCCTCGCAAACGCAAACCAAGAGCCACCTCATCAAAAATCATAGTTTGGCTAATCATCTGATTTGGGTTTTGCAAAACAAAGCCTATACGTTCTGAACGCTCGGCAATGCTATCCTGACTAATATCCTGACCCTTGTAAGTTAATTTCCCTTGACTAGGGACAAAACCGCATAGAGCCTTGGCAAGCGTCGACTTCCCAGCCCCATTTTTACCGACAATCGCTAGTCGCTCACCCTTTTTCAAGCTAAAGGACAGATCCTCTATGATTGCTGGATTATCTCCATAGGAAACACTAAGCCCCTCAACCTTCAAAATAGAGTCACTCAAACTGTCTCTTTTATCCTTCAAAATTCTGTCTGGCAGAGCAAGGTCAGATAAGTCTAAAGCATCCAATTGACTAAGATTTTGTGCACGCCTTGTGTCAAATCCCAACTGACGTAAAACCGTCACATATAGAGGTTCGCGAATCCCATTTTCTAGCAAGAGTTTGCTCGATAAAAGCTCATCTGGGCTACCATTAAAGAGGAGCTCTCCTTCATTGACCAGTAAAATGCGGTCAACGGGACGATAAAGAACATCTTCTAGGCGATGTTCAATAATAATCGTCGTAGCTCCCACCTCCTTGTGGATCTTATCAATGAGATCAATGGTTTCCTGTCCTGATTTAGGATCTAAATTTGCCAGAGGCTCATCAAATAAAAGAATAGGACTCTCATCAATCAAGACACCAGCCAAACTGACTCGTTGCTTTTGGCCACCTGATAAATCTTGAGGGCGGTGATTCAAAAGGGAGGTCAAGTCTAGACGCTCAGCCCAAAGGGCTACCTTATCTTTCATCTCACTTTGATCAGCACAATCATTCTCCAAGGCAAAAGCCAAATCCTCGGCTACTGTTAGGCCAATAAACTGACCATCTGGATCCTGCAATACCGTCGATACCAACTGTGACTTATCATAGATAGATTGCTTAAAAATATCCTGACCATCTATCCTTACCTCCCCCTGTGCCTTGCCCCCATGAATATTAGGTATGATACCATTGAGACACTGGGCCAGGGTCGATTTTCCGCTACCAGAAGGCCCTAAGATAAGGACTTTCTCGCCCTTAGCAATATCAAAGCTGATATCTTTAAGGGTCGCTTCTGCTTGCGCATCATATTGAAATGTAAACTGATTAAAACTAATGTATTTATCCATGTTTCTACTAAAAAAGAGAGGAGATATCACAATAAGCTGACAATCCCACTCTCCTATAACTTATACTAGTCTTTGGTAAGACTACCAGATTGTGTACGTGAGCTAGCATAGATAGCAAGAAGGAGGGTACCCCCAATCGCAATCGTAATAAAGTTAGCTACGCCAGCTACAAAACTTTGTGCATAAAGATATGACCAGGCTTGAGCAAATTGGATTTTATCACCGATTGGCGTAACTACACCATAAGCAATAAGCAGTCCTAATGCTTGCGCTAGGTTAAACCAAATCATGCTCATCAAAGAGAACTTGCCAGTTGTGACGTCATATTTTTTACTAAATAGACCAATCACAAGACCTGTAATAGCACTTGCAAGTACCCAAGCCCATGAGATATTTCCGTATTGAATGCCATCTTTAAGCGCATGCCCAATAAAGCCCATAAAGAAACCTGTAATAGGCCCAAAAACAACTGAGAATAGTGCTTGAACAGCATACTGAAGTTGGATGCTGGTATTCCCAAAAATAGGAATATTAACAAACATACCAATGATAATAAAGAGTGCTGCACCAATACCTGTCGCAACTACTGTACGAATTGAATTATTCTTCATAATCTTACTTTAATCTCCTAAACGTTTAATTTCAATGTGCCAGTTAGAGCCTACACCAATATTATATGCCTTGGCAAAAGACCCTTGGTTAATGGCTAAACCGACACGATAGAGGGAATTGATATAAATAATTGGTTGACCAATACGAACATCCGCAAATGATTTTCCATAGGTAACCTGATTTTGATAAACCAACATATCATTGTTAAAGATGGTCACCTCGAATCGATCACCAAAGTTTGGTTCCAACGCGTAAAAGTCATCACGTGTGATAGAGGTCCACAGAGAGCCGAAACGAATGTCCAAAATGTCAATCGCCCCACGAACCAAATTATCCTCTATGATGGTTTCAATCACGGGATTTAAACCATTTTTTACACAAAGGAGAATTTTTTTGAACATACAAGCTGACTATCATGTGCATACTTCTTTCTCTGGTGACTGATATGACCAGAAGCTAATTTGGCACCTGTATAGGCATAAACATCACGACCATGGAAGGTATAAGAAAGCTCTGTATTACTACGACGATTCTCAACCTCGGAAATCTCACGAACAGCCTCGATTCCAACAACCTTCTTGATATAAGAAAGTGTCCCGTTATCTGGTGTGACGATATATTGCCCCGTCTTTGTTAAGGCAACCACACTTTTACGTGAGGAACCTACACCCGGATCAACTACCGAAACAAAGGTTGTCCCCTCAGGCCAGTATTCAACGGTCTGAAACAGACGATATGAAGCTTCAAAAGTGTTGTAGGGAGTAATATCATGTGTCAGGTGATGAACTCCCAAACTAGGTTCTTCCTGAAGGGCCACACCAATCATGGCCGAAACGGCACCGTCAACCAAACCAAAATCTGATTGAAGCACCAATAAATTATTAGTCATAAATGTTTAACCTTTTCTCTTTGAACGGTTTATTTTACCATATTTTATGGGCTTTTTAAATATGATAGATTCTTGAGCTAGCTATAGTCTTTGACTATGTTTTCTCTAAAATCAAAAAGCCAGCCAAATAGGCCGACCTTATATAATTAGCTATACTTTCTTCCAACGGCTCTTTTCTGCTACTGCTGTAAAGAGAACGTCCGTTGAAGAGTTAAGGGCTGTTTCACAAGAGTCTTGAATGACACCTACGATAAAGCCGACACCGACAACCTGCATGGCCAAATCATTTGAGATACCAAAGAGGCTACATGCTACTGGCACTAATAGGAGGGAGCCTCCAGCAATACCCGAGGCACCACAAGCAGAAATAGCTGAAACCACACTAAGAATGAGTGCTGTCGCAAAATCGACCTGAATTCCCAAAGTCGTTACTGCAGCAAGCGTTAAGACATTGATTGTCACGGCTGCTCCAGCCATATTAATAGTTGACCCCAAAGGGATAGAAACTGAATAGGTATCAGGATTCAAACCAAGATCCTTACAAAGTTGAAGGTTAACTGGAATATTGGCTGCTGACGAGCGAGTAAAGAAGGCTGTAATCCCAGAGTCTTTCAAACAACGGAAAACTAGTGGGAAAGGATTTTTGCCCATCATCACAAAAGCAATGATTGGATTAACAACCAAGGCAACAAAGGCCATTGTTCCCACTAAAACAAGGATTAGGACCCCATAATCTGCCAAAACACCAACACCATTCTCAGAAATAGTATTAAAGACAAGACCAAGGATACCAAATGGGGCCAAGTTGATAATCCAACGAACGATTTGTGAAGTCACTTCTGCCAAGGTATTAAGCAAATCCTTCGTGTGATTGCTAGCTGCTCGCATGGCAAAACCAAAGACAACTGCCCATACCAAAACACCAATATAGTTAGCTTGAGCCAAGGCATTGACAGGGTTATCCACCATCTTAAGCAATAAATCTTTAAAGACTTCTCCCACACCTTGAGGTGCTGTCGCTTTAGTCGCTGCAGCTGCTCCCAACTTCAGAGAAATTGGAAAAATATAGTGAGAAATAACTGCCGTCAAAGCAGCCGCAAAGGTCCCAAAGAGATAAAGAACAATAACTGTCTTCATGTTGCTTTGTTGACCTTCTCGCGTTTGGGAAAGGGCATTGGCAACCAAGGCAAAGACCAAAAGTGGGGCAATTGCCTTCAAACCACCAACAAACATGTCTCCTAAGAGACCAATAACCGTAAACTTAGGAACAAGCAAACCAAGCACAGCACCCACTACCACACCAATGGCAATGCGCTTAATTAGACTGGTTCTATTCCAAGTTGAAATAAAACGTTTCATAACTCATTAACTCCTTTTTTATGGTTAGTCAACCATAAAGCATTCGATAGCTTCCATACTATGATAAATATCTGAAATCGTCAAGACATGAGAAAAGCCTGTAGCAAACAGGCTCTCAAATCCTATTTATGACTCAATTTACGAGTCAAGAAATCACCCAAGAATTGGATAAGGAAAATCAAAATCAAAATCAAGAAAGTTGCCAAAATGGTAACTGATGTACTTGAACGGTTATATCCATAGTAGATGGCGATGTAACCTAGACCACCTGCACCGATAGCACCGGCCATGGCAGTTTCACCGACTAGGGAAATCAGAGTTACGGTTGATACACGAACCAACTCAGGTAGCCCTTCACTAAGGTAAACCTTAATCGTATCCCAAAGTGTTGCACCACTAGCTTGTGCTGCTTCAATAACGCCACGGTCAAGATCTGCAAGTACCACCTGTACTTGACGTGCAAAGAATGGGAAGGTTGCAGCTGACAATGGAACCAAGGCAGCTGTCATACCAAGGTTAGTCCCCACGATAAAGTAAGTGAAGCCTTTCAAAATCGCCAAGAGGATGATGAAAGGAATGGCACGGAAGATTGAAGTGATTTTATCCAAGATTTGGAAAACAAATTTATTTTCAATAACGCCACGAGGACCTGTCAATACCAAGAAGAGCCCCATAACAAGACCAAGAAGTCCCCCAATGATGAAGGAAATAACCGTCATGTAGAGAGTCGCATAGATGGCGTCTGGCCAAGAATTAACCCCCTGCATACCGATACGATAAATATCTGGAAAGTTTTGTTGAATCCAATCTGCCATTATTGGGCTCCTTTCTTAAGTACTTGCAAGCTGACACCTGCATTTTCAATCGCTTTTTGAGCAGCAAGAACCTGATCCGCTTCACCATCCAAGACAACGACCAATTCACCAACAGGAGTATCACCTAGAATCTCAACGTTACCATAAAGGATGTTACTTGAAACTCCGTACTCTTTGAAAAGTTCGGTCAAGAGTGGCTCATCTGTTGAAGAACCAGCATATTTAAGTTGAACGAGAAGGGCTGAGCTTGGTAAGTTTTTCACCAAAGGTTGTGCATTAATCTTAGCCAAGGCATCTTCAATCCCTGCTGCAGTTTCAATAAATTCTTGTGTCAAATCTTCTTGAGGATTTGAGAAGATATCAAGAACACTGCCCTCTTCCAAAAGTTGACCATTTTGCATAACGGCAACACGGTTACAAATATCTTTAACAATTTGCATTTCGTGGGTGATCATAACCACTGTCAAACCAAGTTTTTTATTCAAATCCTGCAAAAGTGAAAGAATTTGCTTAGTTGTTTTAGGGTCAAGGGCTGATGTAGACTCATCTGAAATCAAGATTTCAGGATCATTAGCCAAGGCACGCGCAATCGCTACACGTTGTTTTTGACCACCTGACAATTGTGCAGGATAGTTTTCCGCACGATCAGCCAAATCAACCAATTCCAAAAGACCACGAATTTTTTTGTCTTTCTCTTCATTGCTTAGTTTAGAATGACGAAGAGCAAAGGCTACATTTTCATAAGCCGTCTTTTGAGCCATAAGGTTAAAGTGTTGGAAAATCATCCCAATCATTTGACGTTTCTGACGCAATTCTTTTGTCGACAATTGGACCTTACCATCTGCAAAAGTCACATCTTTACCGATAGTGATTTTACCAGCGGTAGGCACTTGCAAAAGATTGATCGCACGCACAAGGGTAGATTTACCAGCCCCTGAATAACCAACAATTCCGTAAATATCACCTTTTTCAATCTGGATAGACACATCCTTAACCGCTTGAATAGTGCGGCGTTTCTGCGTAAAGGTGATATCAATATTTTTCAAATCAATAATGACATTACTCATAACTTGCAATTAACTCCTTAATTAGTTCAATGTGGGTGTAGTAATCTGCTAAGCTAACATTTTCATCCCCACCATGGTCACGACTATTAGCATTCCCTATGCCAAAGGCTGCCATTGGTACACCCAAAGCCTGATGAATCATATGCATAGGCCCTGTACCTGCTGCCGTTGGAAGCACAGCAACGCCTTCTTCATAAAAGCCTTTTGCTAACTCAATAACATTGACAATAGCTGGATCAGACATATCACTTCGATAACTTTCTTCACCAAGAGTGAAGGTTACCTTGATACGGTCAAATCCTTCTTTTTTGAGGTGTGCCTTGATACACTCCAAAACGTACTCAGGCGTCAAGCCAGGGACCAAACGCATTTCCATCTTAGCTCTTGCTTGAGCTGGTAAGATAGTCTTAACCCCTTGCCCCTGATAACCTGTTGAAATGCCTTCAATGGATAGGGCAGGTTCAAAATAGTAAGTTTTTAAGAAAGCTCGGCGGTCACTTTCTAAAATGGGTAGTTTTAAGCCGTAAATCTTACGAAGACTATCTGCATTTTCAATGGCATAAGTTTCGATAAGATCCATCTCTCGTTCGTTTGGTTGGACAATCTTTTCATAAATGCCGTCAATAAGGATACGTCCCTGATCATCTCTCATGCTTGAGATAGCATTGAGCAAGTACCATGAAGCCGATTCAATCACGGCACCAAATTTAGAATGAATATCAACATCAGCACTCTCGACAGACAAGTCAAAGGTAATAATTCCCTTGTTGCCCCCTGTGATTTCCAATTGACCTTTGCTATTTCGATTTCCTTGCTCCCAAACCAATAGGTCTGCTGGAAGCAGGTCATCTCGGTATTTTTCCAAATACTTTTCAAGGTCGGTTGATGCAGATTCTTCAGCGCCCTCCATCATAAACGTAATATTTACAGGAAGGTCGCCAACCTCTCGAATATATTTCCGAAGGGCTGTCAGACGAGCTGTAATATGCCCCTTATCATCATCAACACCACGACCATACATGTAGCCCTTACGAACTGTCAGACGGAAAGGTTCATCTGTCCATGGCTGATCATTATCCGCAGGAACCGTATCATAGTGTTGGTAGAAAATAATTGTTTTCGCATCTGGATTTGGACTCTTAAATTTTGCCAAGACAAAAGGTGCCGTATAGGTCTCGTCAATTGTCACCTCTGCGCCAACACCAGAGAAAATCTCACCAAGGTAAGCAGCCACATCATAGAGACCAATATTTTGAGCAAAAATAGATTTTTTAGAAATCAAAGTCCGCAAAACTTCAAAATAGTGCTGAGCAATTTCATCGTTACGAAATTTTCGTAACTGCTCTTCTTCACTTGAAAATGCCATCAAATCGTCTCCTTCATACACGACAAAATGGCGTGCTCTCACACGCCCTCTGTCTTTAGCTTATTTCTTTGAATTAGCTTTCAATTGATCTTGTGTTGGGGCACCTTTCCATGCTGGAAGGTCAACCTTGTTAGATGCATCATAGATGATTTGTGCTACTTCATCGTTTTGGTAGGCTTTAATCAAAGTCTTGATAGCATCAGCTTTATTTGATTTTTCCCAATCTTTATTAGCTGCAATGATGTTAACCCAATCTTTCAAATCTTGACTTGGTTCTTCTTGGAAGAGAGTTGTATCATAGTTAACGTTTTGTTGTTGTGCGTATGAGTTATTAACAACCGCTGCATCTACTGATGAGAGAGTTTGGGCAGCTTGTTCAGCTGAGATTTCTTTGATATCCAATTTCTTTGGATTCTCAGAAATGTTCTTGATAGTTGCCAATTCACCATCTTTAACATCCAACTTAATCAAACCAGCTGTTTGAAGAAGTGTCAAAGCACGGCTTTCGTTTGTACCATCGTTAGGTACTGAGATTGTAGCTCCTTCTGGAAGCTCTTTAACATCTTTATACTTAGCTTTTCCGTTTTCAGTACCTGAGAAAAGGTGGATTGGGCTAAGAAGTGTGTCAGCTGCCGCAACAACATCACCTTTATTTTCTTTGTTCCAGTTGTTCAAGAAATAAATGTGTTGGAAAGCATTAACATCGATTTCACCGTTTTTAAGGGCTTCATTTGGTTGGTTGTAGTCTGTAAACTCTTTCAACTCGATAGTAACACCCTTGTCTTTAGCCAATTCTTTGACTTTATCCCACAATGGCTCAGTTGTATCATCCAAAGTCATGATACCAACTGTCAAAGTTTTATCATCTTTAGCTGATTTATTACCACCAGCACCACAAGCAGCCAAAGCGACTGTTGAAGCGACTGCCAATCCTGTAATTCCGAGAATTTTTTTTAGTTTCATAACGAACTCCCTTTAATTGTTTTAAGTATAAAATTATTATCCCATAGGATAAGAATTGTATCAAATTGTTTATAATTGTATATCTCTATAGCTATTAGCTATAACCTGTCCTAGATTTTAATTATATAAAAAAGCTGAGAATCATTCCCAGCTCCTTTCTTATTTTTTGCTTGGAACTTTCAAAGCGTCTTTAGTTGGAATATAATCTTTATTTCCAAGGAATTTTTCAGCCAATTTAGCCAAAGTACCATCTTTTTGGAGTTCTTCCAAACGTTTGTTTACAAATTTTTGAAGGTCTTTTTGGTTATCTGCGAACAAGAAGTAGATGTATGGTTGTTGATCAGATTTAAGCTCAATAGTCTTCAAGTTGCTCAATTTATTGTTTTTGATGATTGCATTAACAGTTGGTGCATCAAAGATCTTGAAGTCGTACTTGCCTTCATTCAAACTTGTCAACATTTGTGTAATATTTTCATTTGTGTAGTTAAGTTCAACTGGCTTGTCTGAATGTTTATCGTTAAATTCAGTTAATTGTGTCGCTGTCGATGTTCCTTGAACAACCTGCGTTGAGTGTCCAGCAATATCATCATATTTCTTAATATTACTATCTTTTGGAACAGTCAAAACAGCTGGTGTGGTCCCAATTGGATATGAGAAGAGGTATTTTTGGTCACGTTCTTCTGAATAAGAGATATTGTTCCCAGCCATTTGGTATTTAGCTGAGTCAAGACCTGTGAAGACTGAAGACCATTCTGTTTTTTGGAATTTCACTTCATATTTGTCAGAGTCCTTGAAGACTGCTTTAGCCACTTCCACATCGTAACCAGTCAATTCACCGTTTTCTTCATATGAGAACGGTGCTGTTGTCCCAACTGTGGCAAAGTTAATTGTTTCTTTAGCACCTGAAGATTTAGAGGCTTCTTTTGATGATTTAGATGAACATGCAGCAAGCAAAGCTACTGAAGCAATGGCTACACCTGTGATTCCAAGAATTTTTTTAAGTTTCATAATACTCTCCTTTGAGATTGATTGTTTTTATTGTAACAGAATTCACTAAGCTTAACTAATACTTAAACATAATCAAGGTGATAAGAAAATACTATCACCT
>ENA-OPWR01003359-OPWR01003359.1-human-gut-metagenome-genome-assembly--contig:-NODE-3359-length-9990-cov-1.968797_pt1 | contig 9990 bp, 5 predicted proteins | sample MGYA00241507_ERZ502006 | MGnify/ENA primary metagenome ERZ502006 (study PRJEB25962, sample SAMEA2043041) | human gut metagenome | biome: human gut; feature: human-associated habitat; material: faeces... | reverse complement strand
GGTAGTTTATGGTTTCAGGCTTTAAAACTTCACCGTGTGACCAACTTAGTATTGTCTCGGGAGAAGCTAAACCGATTTTAATTGCCTCAAAGCTGTTAAATTCTAACATCTAAAAACCTCCATAGTCTATTCACACGTCATGATTATATTTCGTCGTCATCGCCGAAATCAATATCATCAGAATCATCAACGCCGAAATCATTTTCGTCTGAATCATCCAAAACCATACTTGCATCATTAAGATCATCTTCATCAAAAGTATCTGTAATTCCGTCCTTGTCCTCCATTGTTTGTACAAGTTCTTCGCTTACAACACCTTCGTCCTCATCTTCAAATGATGCGTCAAGGTCGATTTCTTCCATATTATGATTAAGAATCTTAATATCAAGTGCAAGTGACTGAAGTTCCTTAACAAGTACCTTAAATGATTCAGGAATACCTGACTTAGGAATATTTTCACCCTTAACGATTGCCTCATATGTCTTAACACGACCGACAATATCGTCAGATTTAACTGTCAGGATTTCCTGCAATGTATAAGCGGCACCGTAAGCCTCCAAAGCCCAAACTTCCATTTCACCGAAACGCTGACCGCCGAACTGAGCTTTACCGCCCAAAGGCTGTTGAGTAACAAGTGAGTAAGGACCTGTTGAACGTGCGTGAATCTTATCATCAACAAGATGGTGAAGTTTCAAGTAATACATGACGCCGACTGTAACAGGGTTATCAAACTTTTCACCCGTACGTCCGTCATATACGACTGACTTAAAGTCAGGTCTTAAACCTGCCTCTTTAAATGCAAGTTTTATATCTTCGTCCTGTGCACCGTCAAATACAGGAGTTGCAAGTTTAATAAATCTTCCTTCTCTTGCCTTTGACTTAGCGTCAATTATATTTTGTCTGAAATTATCGTCAATAATTGTATTTTCAAGCTGTTCACGAGTCTTTAAGCTTAGACATCTGTATGCGTAACCCAAGTGCATTTCAAGCACCTGACCGATATTCATACGAGAAGGCACGCCCAAAGGGTTAAGAACGATTTGTAGTGGTGTACCATCTTCAAGAAATGGCATATCTTCCTGCGGCAATACTCTTGAAACGACACCCTTGTTACCGTGACGGCCTGCCATCTTATCGCCGACAGAAATCTTTCTCTTTTGAGCGATAACACAACGTACAACTTCATTTACGCCCGGTGACAATTCATCGCCGTTTTCTCTTGTGAACTTCTTAACATCTATAATTATACCTTGTTCACCGTGTGGAACACGAAGTGATGTATCTCTTACTTCTCTTGCCTTTTCACCGAAAATAGCTCTTAGAAGTCTTTCTTCAGCCGTAAGCTCTGTTTCGCCCTTAGGGGTAACCTTACCGACAAGAATATCTCCGGCATGAACTTCTGCACCGATTCTGATAATACCGTTTTCATCAAGGTCTTTAAGAGCATCGTCGCCGACGTTTGGAATATCCCTTGTTATTTCTTCCGGACCAAGCTTTGTATCACGGCATTCAATTTCATATTCTTCTATATGAATAGACGTAAACACGTCATTTTTAACTAGGTTCTCGTTAAGCAGTACAGCGTCCTCGTAGTTGTAGCCTTCCCAAGTCATAAAACCGATTAGAGCATTCTTACCCAGTGAAACCTCACCGTCGGCAGTTGCAGGACCGTCTGCCAGAACCTGACCTTTTTCAACCCTTTCGCCCTTATTAACTATCGGTCTCTGATTTACGCATGTTCCCTGATTGGAACGCTTGAATTTAGTAAGCTTATATCTATACTCAAGACCGACATCGTCTTTTATGATAATTTCGTCGGCGCTTACTGAATGGACTATACCGTCCTGCTTTGCAATAATACATACTCCTGAGTCCACAGCAGCCTTATATTCCATACCTGTACCGACATAAGGTCTTTCAGTTTTAAGAAGCGGTACAGCCTGTCTCTGCATGTTTGCACCCATCAGCGCTCTGTTAGCGTCGTCGTTTTCAAGGAACGGAATCATAGCGGTAGCGACTGATACAACCATCTTAGGAGACACGTCCATATAGTCGACAAGCTCGCGTTCACATTCAAGGATCTTGTCACGGTAACGGGCGTTTACCTTAGGTCTTGCTAATTTGCCTTCTTCTGTCAGCGGTTCATTGGCCTGTGCTACTATAAAGTTATCCTCAACATCAGCGGTCATGTAGACAACTTCGTTTGTTACAACGCCGGTTTCCTTGTCAACTCTTCGGTAAGGTGCTTCAATAAAACCGTACTCATTAATTCTTGCGAATGTAGCAAGATATGAGATCAGACCAATGTTAGGTCCTTCAGGAGTTTCGATAGGACACATTCTTCCGTAATGGCTGTAGTGTACGTCACGAACCTCAAATCCGGCTCTATCTCTTGAAAGACCTCCGGGACCAAGCGCTGAAAGACGTCTTTTATGAGTAAGCTCTGCAAGAGGATTATTCTGATCCATGAACTGCGAAAGCGGTGATGAACCGAAAAATTCTTTGATTGCGGCAGTTATAGGTCTTATATTTACAAGTGCCTGAGGAGTTATAGTCTCCATATCCTGAGACTGGAGATTCATTCTTTCCTTGACAACTCTTTCCATTCTGGCAAAACCGATTCTGAACTGATTCTGGAGCAGCTCGCCTACAGAACGGATACGTCTGTTTCCGAGATGGTCGATATCGTCCACGAATCCGACGCCCTCGCAAAGATTCAGGAAATGGCTTATTGTGGCGTAAATATCGTCGAGAATAATGTGCTTCGGAACAAGCTCGTCAACTCTTTTTTTGACATTTTCCTCAATTTCTTCGGCGTCGGCAGATGTTTCAAGAATATCCTTGAGAACCTTGAAAGAAACTTTTTCATTAATGCCGTACTGTTCAACATCAAAATCGACATATCCAGTAATATCTACCATGCCGTTACCAATAACCTTAACTTTTTTTTCTACCATTCTGGTAGCGTTTTCACCGGTTTCAGTGACATAGTATTCTTTTACTTCAACAGTCAGGTAAACTTCGTACACACCTGCCTGTTCAATTTCCATAGCCTTATCAAAGGAAATTTTCTCTCCTTCGTCAGCCATGATTTCACCCGTCAGCGGATTGATAACGGGTCTGGAAAGAATATGACCGGAAATACGTGTTCCTATGCCTAGCTTCTTATTGAATTTATAACGTCCGAATCTTGCAAGGTCGTATCTCTTGGCGTCAAAGAAAAGATTATTTAGATGTGCAATTGCACTTTCAACTGTAGGCGGTTCGCCCGGACGAAGCTTTTTATATACGTCGATCAGAGCATCTGAATTGTTCTTTGTTCCGTCTTTTTGAAGAATGGTCTGAGCCAATCTGTCGTCCGAACCGAAAAGATCGAAAATTTCTTCGTCTGAGCTTACGCCGATAGCTCTGATAAATGTTGTAAGAGGTATTTTTCTGTTTTTATCAATTCTTACGTAAACAACGTCACTTGAATCCATTTCGTATTCGAGCCATGCGCCCCGGTTAGGAATAACTGTAGCTTTAAACAGATCCTTACCTGTTTTATCTTTTTCAAAAGAGTAATAAACGCCGGGGGAACGAACAAGCTGTGAAACAATAACACGTTCAGCACCGTTGATGATAAAAGTACCGCTTTCAGTCATAAGCGGAAAATCGCCCATGAAAATTTCGCTTTCCTTAACATCGCCGGTTTCCTTATTCCAAAGTGTAGCGGTAACTCTCAGCGGAGCTGCATAGGTCACATCTCTTTCCTTGCATTCGGCAATGGTATATTTTGGGGTATCGTCAATTTTGTAGTCAACAAAATTAAGTACCAGATTTCCGTTGTAATCAGTAATAGCGGAAACATCACGGAAAACTTCTTTCAAACCTTCATTTTTAAACCATTGATAGGAATTTTTCTGCACCTCGATAAGATTCGGAATTTCCAATGCTTCGTTAATTTTACCGAAGCTCATTCTGACATTCTTTCCAAGCTGCTTTGGCTTGACATTTACCATAGGCGGAGACCTCCTTGTTTTTTACAGCAGTTTTTTTACTGCCGGAACGGATTACTTCTCACGGATTTTTTTAATTCCGTATTTTTTCAAAAAAGCATCTTGACATAAAATCAAATATATGTTATACTATTTTGTCAAGAAATCTGTTCAGTCATATTGATACATTTTATAATTATAGTACATTTTTTTAAATTTGTCAAGTGCTTTTTACAAAATTTTAAGCGGACGTTTAACCGTCCGCTTAAAATTTATTTTATAAGTGCTGAAATTTTATTGCTTAACTCAATCGCACTGTCGATTTTCAACGCTTTCAATTATATCTGACGCTTCATCTAACCAGTTTCCGGAATAAAGCTCAATAGCTCCTTTATCACAGGCTGCTGCAAGCTTCGGATCAATCGGAAGTCTGCCCAGTACTTTCAGATTATATTCTTCCGCTACCTTATCAAGCTTGCTTTCGCCGAAAATATTTATTTTCTTACCGCAGTCAGGACACTGAGCGTAACTCATATTTTCAACTATACCAATTATAGGAATATCCATCATTTCAGCCATTTTAACGGCTTTTGCAACAATCATTGAGACGAGCTCCTGAGGAGAAGTTACTACAATGATACCGTCAACTGGTATAGACTGAAAAACTGTAAGGGGAACGTCGCCGGTTCCCGGAGGCATATCGACAAACATATAGTCAATATCTCCCCACATTACGTCGGTCCAGAACTGTTTAACTACTCCGGCGATAACAGGACCTCTCCAAATAACAGGATCCGTATCGTTTTCCAACATAAGATTTACAGACATAATATTAATACCTGTAGCGCTTTCAGCCGGGAAAATACCTTCTTCAGAACCCGCTGCTTTTTCTTTTATACCAAAGGCTTTAGGAATAGACGGACCGGTAATATCAGCGTCCAGAACAGCGGTTTTAAATCCCTTTCTGTTCATGTTTACGGCAAGTATTGATGAAACTATTGATTTTCCTACGCCGCCTTTTCCGCTGACAATACCTATAACTTTTTTTATTCTGCTTTGGGCATGCGGCTTTTCCAGCATGCTTGTTTTGTCTCTTTCACCGCAGTCCTGGCTGCATGATGAACAGTCGTGCGTACATTCACTCATAATATTTCTCCATTCTGCCGTATAATTACGGCTAAATTTTTTGTTATAAATAATTACATAAGGGGAGCGATCATTCTGAAAATTCCGCCGATAATCCTTTTAATTAAAGGACGTTTTTTACAGTCCTCCATGGTTATTTTTCGTGATTTTGCAAGAGTATTCAAAAAATCCATTTTAATTCTTGAAACAGAAGGTGTTTTATACATCAGCGTTGCGCATTCAAAATGAAGATACAGACTTCTGTAATCCATGTTTATTGTTCCCACTATTGCAGTACTGTCGTCTGAAACGAAATTTTTCGCATGTATAAAGCCCGGCATATATTCATAAATCTTAACACCCAGATTAATAAGTTCCTTATAATAATTCCAACTCAATATATTTACATACCATTTATCTGCAATGTGAGGGACTATAATTTTTACGTCAACGCCGCTTTTAACTGCAAATCCCAACGCCGTTATCATTTCATTGTCAATAACCAAATACGGAGTAGTTATATAAACGTATTTTTGGGCTTTATTAATAATATTAAGATATACTAATTCTCCTACAGGCTCATTGTCAGTAGGGGAGTCGCCGTACGGCAGAACGTATCCTTCGCTTATACGATTAAATTGGGATATATTTGCCGGTCTGTATTTTTCATAATCGCTCAGTTGTTTGGTTTTCCATTCCCACATTTGGATAAACATAACGGTAAAGCTCCATACAGCTTCGCCTTTAAGCATTACTGCGGTATCCTTCCAATGACCGAAACGTTCTTTTTCATTTATATATTCATCAGCCAGATTTACGCCGCCATTAAATGCAGTCGTTCCGTCTATTACCAAAATTTTTCTGTGATCGCGGTTGTTTTGCGCAGTTGAAAGGAAAGGTCTGAATTCATTGAATATACGGCATTTTATACCTTTGGTTTCCAGATATTTATCGTAGTGATTAGGCAGAAGAAACTGGCTTCCCATACCGTCGTATAAAAGCCTTACTTCGACGCCCTGTTCTGCTTTTCTTTCAAGAATATCAAGTATGGTATTCCACATTTTGCCATGATCAATAATGAAATATTCCATAAAAATAAAACGCTCTGCTTTTTCAAGCTCATAAAGCATAGAAGCGTATTTTTCTTCGCCGACGCTATAATATTCAACAGTCGTATTTTTATATATAGGATATCCACCGTAATCATTTACGTACTTTGCAAGATGAGCCATATAAATACTTTCTCTTTCAAGATCATATAGAATGTTTTTGTCCTGAGGGATCAATGGTTTTGTCATTTTTATGATCTGATTTTTTTTCCCTTTGAAGAACAGAGTACCCAGTTCTGCATGAAGAAGGATATAAATTAGTGCTCCAACGATAGGTATCAACATAATTAGAATGGTCCATGAAAGCTTGTATGCAGGATTAGTTTCCTTTTTGTTTATAACGAAGCATACCATTAAAAGAGACAGAATAGTCTGTGCGCCATAGATCAGATTAGTATATTCATAAAGTTTAAAAAAACAAGCAAGCATAAAAAGAGCCTGAACGGCAAGAAGCAGTATTATAAGAAAATTTCTGTTAAATATTTTTTTAAAAAATTTTTTCAAGTATTTGTCCCTCCCAATATGTCAATTGAATTTTATTATATCATATTTTGATTTTTTTAGCAACATTAAAGTTTATTTAGCGTTTATAATCGTATTTTATTTGAAGTTGTGAATAATATCACATGTGTATGCGATATCTTTATCGGTGTGTGCGGCAGAAACAAACATAGCTTCAAACTGTGACGGAGCGGTATAGACTCCGTTTTCCAGAAGGTATCCGAAAAATTCGGCATATTTTTTTGTATCAGACTGTTTTGCATTATCGTAATTTTGAATTGCAGCATTATTGAAGAAAACGGTTAACAGAGAACCGACTCGGTTTACATTCAGTCCGGAATCTGTTGCAGCAGATTCTATCAGATACGATTTTCTTTCAAGTTCATTATATATGTCCGGATTGTTCTGAAGAATTTTTAACGTTGCAAGTCCTGCTGAAACGGCAATTGGATTTCCGGAAAGTGTTCCTGCCTGATATACTGATCCTGACGGCGCTACGCATTCCATAATTTCTTTTTTACCACCGTAAGCTGCAAGAGGCATTCCGCCGCCGACTATTTTTCCGAGAGCCGTCATGTCTGGTATTATTCCGTAATATTTCTGCGCTCCGCCTAAGCTTAATCTGAAACCGGTGATAACCTCGTCAAAAATCAGCAATGAATTATACTGACAGGTTATATCTCTGAGAAATTTTAAAAATCCTTTCTTTGGCGGTATAACGCCCATATTTGCGGCGCACGGTTCTACAATTACACATGCTATATCGCTTCCGTATTTTTCAAAAAGTTCAGCAACAGAATCAATATTATTGTATTTTGCAAGCAAGGTATTTTCAGTAAATCCTTCAGGTACTCCGGCGCTGTCAGGTATTGAATTTGTAAGAAGTCCCGAGCCTGCTTTTACCAGCAGACCGTCGGAATGTCCATGATAGCATCCCTCAAATTTTACTATTTTGTCACGCCCAGTAAATCCTCTTGCCGTACGGACAGCGCTCATTACAGCTTCCGTTCCCGAATTTACCAATCTTAGCATTTCCATTGACGGAATGTTTTTCTGAATAATCTGTGCCAGTTCAACTTCTCCCTTGTGACATGCGCCGAATGTCAAGCCTTTGTCACAGCTTTTCTTTACTGCGTCAATTACTTCCGGATATGCATGTCCGAGAATATTAGGACCCCATGAGCAAACGTAATCGATGTATTCATTACCGTCAGCGTCATATATCCTACTTCCTTTAGCTTTTTCAATAAACAGTGGAGTTTTGCCTACATTTTTAAATGCGCGTACAGGACTGTTTACTCCGCCAGGCATAAATTGCAGAGCCTGACTATAAAGTTTTTGAGACTTGGAAATGTTCATATATCTTCCTCCAGCCATTTTGCAGCGTCCAGAGCATGATATGTAATAATAATATCAGCTCCGGCACGTTTTATTCCTGTAAGATTTTCCATAACAATCTTTTTTTCATCTATCCAGCCCAGTTTTGCTCCGGCTTTTACCATTGAATATTCTCCGCTGACATTGTAAGCGGCAATCGGTAAATCGTATCTGTCCCGGGCAGCTTTAATAATATCAAGATAGGCAAGGGCAGGCTTTACCATTACCATATCGGCGCTCTCCTCAATGTCGTCGGCAATTTCACGCAGCGCTTCACGTCCGTTTGAATAATCCATCTGATAAGTCTTTCTGTCGCCGAACGACGGCGCTGATTCAGCTGCGTCACGGAATGGTGAATAATATGCGGATGCAAACTTTGCGCTGTAGGACAATATTGGAATATCATAAAATCCGCTTTCGTCAAGAGCCTGACGTATAGCATTTACTCTGCCGTCCATCATATCCGACGGAGCGATTATATCCGCTCCTGCCTGAGCAAGACTTACTGCCATTGCAGATAACAGCGGCAAAGTTTCATCATTTAATACTTTATCATTTTTTACAACTCCGCAGTGACCGTGCGACGTATATTCGCATAAGCAAACGTCTGCTATGACGAGCATATCCGGATATTTCTTTTTTATATAACGTATTGCCTTTTGGGTTATTCCATTGCAGTTATATGCTTCGGACGCTTGCTCATCTTTATGTTCAGGAATACCGAAAATAAGCGGTCCGGAAATTCCGCTGCTGTCTATTTCCTTTAAAATTTCATCAAGTCTGTCTATAGAATACTGAAATACACCCGGCATTGATTCCACAGGATTTTTTTTATTTTTTCCCTCAACTACGAATAGGGGATATATAAAGTCGCTTTTATTAAGATGCGTTTCACGCACAAGATTTCTGAGCTGATTATTCGCTCTCATACGTCTGAATCTGTTCATTTTTTACCTCCCGTAATATTGTGTCTATAATACCCTGAACGTTTTGTATATCGGATATATAAAATTTATCAATACCTTTTTTTATAAGGGCCTGTGATGTTACTTCGCCGATACATATAATTTCAGTACTGTCAGACAGTGAAAATCCATTTTCAAAAAATGCGTTTACGCCTGATGAGCTTGCAAAGGTAATAAAATTAGAATTAATTTTCTCATCGTATTCTTTTTTATTATTCATCTTCACATCATATATTTTTATATCGTCATATATAATTCCCGATTTGTCAAGAACATCTGTAAGGACAGAAGAACCTTTTTCTGCTCTTAGTATCAGAAGCTTATCAGTTTCGGAAACGGTTTCGGCAATACGCTTGCCCAATTCTTTTGCAGTATATATTTCGGGTATGATATCAGGATATATTCCCGCTTTTTCAAGTATTTCTCCCGTACCGTTTCCGATAACTGCAAATTTTACATTTCCTAACTTTCTGATATCAATTTTCAGTTTTTTGAAATGTTTAAGGAATATTTCTGCTCCATTCATACTGGTAAGTACGATCATACTATATTTTTGAATATTTAAAAGAGAATCGTAAAATATCTTGTTATTACCGTATTCACATATTTGCAGGTAATCAAGCTTGTTAATATCAGCACCTAGGGCGTACAGCTGTTCTGACAGTTTATCCACTAGTTTTTCTGTTCCAGTTACAGAAACGGAGACACCCGTAAGCAGACGATTGATATTTGTTGAAAAATCAAATGCGGCAGTTTCTCCTATAATTATGACAGCCGGAGTTTTTATTTTATGTTTTTTAACTTCGTCAGCTATATTTTTTAAGTCGCTTCTAATTGTTTTCTGCTTAGCAGACGCTCCGTGGGAGATAACTGCCGCCGGTGTATTTTTATCCTTACCGTTTAAAATCAGAGTTTCTGTAATTTTTGACAGATTAT
>ENA-OPWR01003352-OPWR01003352.1-human-gut-metagenome-genome-assembly--contig:-NODE-3352-length-9994-cov-3.261093_pt1 | contig 9994 bp, 9 predicted proteins | sample MGYA00241507_ERZ502006 | MGnify/ENA primary metagenome ERZ502006 (study PRJEB25962, sample SAMEA2043041) | human gut metagenome | biome: human gut; feature: human-associated habitat; material: faeces... | reverse complement strand
TACACTAACTTATCCTGTAAGTATGTCAACCGTTTAAATTGTAATTATTTAAATTTTATTATATAATATATATCAAATTATTTATCAATAATTTTTTAGAGGTGGGGATAAAATAATGAATATTGGAATTATTTCAACATCAAAAAAAATAAACTTTCAAAATTTACCAAATAACACTTATTTAATATTTTATGTAAGCAAAACAAAAAAAAATAAAAAATATTTAGATATCATTATAAATTACATGATTACTAATGATTGTAAAGAAATAATAGCAACTAAAGATATTGAACCATTAATAGAAAAAAATAATTATAAAGATATCAATATATATAATACACTATCTAATATTAAAATTTATTCTACTAACAAAAAAATTATTACATATAATTTTTCAAAAAAATCTGACAATTTAATTTCATTTGAAAAATCTGCAAGTTTTAGAAAAGATAGTTCACCTAATAAGACAATAAAAAAAATTAAAAAAATTTTAAAAAAAGAACATTATAAAGTCAAGGAAAAAGGTTTAAGAAAAAGTTTAAGAGGTTCATATTCTATTAGATTACAATTAAATAATGGAAAAGGTGCAAACGGAAAAGGAACAACATTAAAATTAGCAAAAGCTTCAGCATACGCTGAATTAATGGAAAGAATTCAAAGTAATATGCTAATAAAAAAGAGAATCGCAACTCATAAGATTGATAAAAATAGTAATATATATAATTCTTTATTAGATAAAGCATCAAATGAATATAAAAAATATTTTTTTACACTTGATAATATATATTTTAATGTTTCAGAAGCCAAGAATATAAAAACTAGCAAAATAGAAAATATTCCTATAAATGCCATTAGTAGTTTTTGTCACACAAATGGCTTAGCATCTGGAAATACTTTTGAAGAAGCTGTTAATCAAGGAATTTTTGAAATATTAGAACGATTTTGTTATCAAGAATGTTTAAAAGGATATAATTCTATTCAAAATATAGATATCTCGAACTATCCACTTACAAAAAACAATATAAAATCACTAAACAATTTAAAAAAGAAAGGTTTTAAATATTACATTAAAGATTGTTCCTTAGGAAAATTTCCTGTGATAGGATTCCTATTATTCGATAAAGAAGAAGAAAAATATTCTTTTACAATTGGATCCGATATTTCATTTAATATTGCCTTATCAAGATGTATAACAGAAATGATGCAAGGTGTTAATTTTAAAGAATTAAAGAAAAAAATGGTATCTAATAAAACATTTGAAGCATTAGAAAAAAAGTATGACAATTCATTTAAATCATATAATTGGTTAAGATGTTTTAATAATAACAACGGATACTTAACAAAAAATTTTTTCTGTACTGATTATATTCCAGTTAGTAAACTACACTTTAAAGATTATTTAACTAATAATAAAGAAGTATTAGAATATTTAAAGTCAATAATAGATAAAGATATATACGTTATTGATTATAATAATTTAGGATTTGATACCTATAGAATTTACATACCATACATGACAAGTGTTGACTGTTATGATATTGATGATTTACTTATAAATAAAAATTATGATAAATTAAGATATATTTACACTAACATACTAAATGTATCAAAAAATGACATATCTTATTTTACAGATACTTTTTTAAAAATTAGTAAAAGTATCAAATATGATGAATTAATTAAACCATCAGATTTATTTCATATAGATGAAATAAGTGATTACTATAAATTAGATTTTACTAGTTTATTAATAGTTTTAAGTAGTTTATGCTCAAAAACCGACAAATTAAAAGAATATCTAAAATATAAAATTAATAATATGCCATTAAATGAGAAGAAAAAATTAACTTATAAAATAATTGTAAACTGTATAGAAAATAAAAGATACTATAAAATAAGTGATAATAGTATCTATAATTACATAAAAAATATATTTGATAACCCAAAATTATATTTAATAAGTCTAAACCCTATAGTTAATGATAAAGAATCTTTAATATATAATAAAAAAGCCAATTAGGCTTTTTTATTATATATTAACAGCAAAGTAAATTAGCAACAATCTGAACAGTTACCATTTCCTGCCATAGACATTGATAATGTTTTATTTACGTTATTTAAATTAATTAAAACATTATTATCCTTTCTAAATAATCTTTTTAGGAATCTAATCATATAATCACCACCTTTCATGCATTATTTATGTACTTTACATTTTCATTTTCTTTGATAAAATTTTAATACTTCCACTATTTCCATTTACTTCAATATTTTCACAATTATTTGTTAATTGATCAAGTGAATCTTCACCTATTCCAGTAACGCAAGGAATGCCTAATTCTCTGCACACAATTGCTGTATGGCAAAGAAAACCACCATATGCTGTTACAGCACCTTTAGAATTCATTAAATGTGGTAACCAATCAGGATCAGTCATCATTGCTAATAAAATTTTATTAGGTACTATTTCATCACTTGGAGAATCTAAATATCTGCCTTCACCTGAAATAATACCTGGTGCTGCTGGAATTCCCAATAATCCTTCATCTTCTGATTTGCCATATTCATTACTTATAATTACTTTTTTAGTTACAGGTCTAAATTGTAACATTATTAATTCATCATCTAAAATCATCCATTCAAAGTCTGCATTTGTACCAACTTTTTTCTGATATTCAAGCATATTACTACCTATTGCTTGTTCTCTTATTTTTAATGGATTATCATATTTATTATCACTCCAAATTTCAGAATGAGGTGTACTTGAACCAGAAACTAATTTTTCACCATTTCCATTAACCCATTCTAATACACCCGAGTCTTCAGAATTCCCAATCCAAACTCCAGCATATGTAGGTTCTTTAAATGATTGGATTACAACTGCCATATGTGGCTGTTCAAGTTCATTAACTTGAATATATTCCTTTAAACGATTATTATTAACAGAATCTTTAACCTTTTTGATATTTATAAATATATCTTTAGGTGAAACATTTAAATACGAATCAAACATTCCAGCAAATGAATTTTTTTCTCCATCTTCTATATCTGCAGAACTTCTTACTGAATAATGATCATATTTTCCATCAAAAATTTTTAAATCTTCTTCATTAACTTCTACACCTGTTGGAACTACCATAGTAAATGGAACTTTAATGCCTTTACTATTTAAAACTGATAATCCATACATTTTTCCACCAATATATTTTACTACGAATTTTTTAATATATAGTTCACTTAAAATACTACATGTATCTAAATCTAAAATTTTTCTTTCAGAAAGTGAATCGAATAGTCTTTTTCTAAGTGCAAATTGCTCTAATGAAAATGGATCCATTGCATTATCATTACAATAATCTTGTTGTAGTTGTTCTAAGTATTCACCATAATTTTCATCAAAGAAATGGTGCTGTTTATCCTGCCATTGTTTTAATATAATATACTTCTTTAACAAATCATCTGAAATGTTTAAATTTTCATTATCCAACTTAGTAGCTTCTTTTGTATCAATAGATAGATATGCTCTATCGATTTGTGCAATAATATTTAAATAATCATTAGGATATTTTTTTTGAATTTCTTCTACAATTCCATCACTTAATGTTGAATGTTCATCCATACTTTCTAAAAAATAGAAATATGCAAGAGATCTTAATGCAAAGAAAATTTTATCATTTTTTGTTTCTGATTTTTTAGATTTTTCATAATAATCAATTGTATCTTTTCTAATATCATTAAATACACTATTCAATTCTTCAGAAGTAATTTTTCCGCTAAGAATATTAATATATTTTAAAATCCTCATTCCAAATATTTCATCATCTATTGCTTCAAACATCATTCTACTTCTAAATGCTTTATTTGTAATTGTTTCTTCCAACACCTCTTTATATTTTTTAAACTCTTCTAATTTAATCATTTTTTTCACCTTTCTTTCCTTGTTTTATTGCTAAACACACTCTATCAGTGTTCTGTTCAGATAATTTTTTTAAAAATTTAAATCTATTAACATTATCCCATATTTCTTTTAAATTATTTTTATTTAAATCTCCTAAATAGCTATTTTTTATAAATGGACAACAATATACTTTGCCATTTGGATCAATCGTTACCCTGGCAACACCAGCAGTACACTTCCAATTATCATTACCAATATAGTTTTTCTTTCCTTTACTAAATGTATATACTTTCCTTGTACCATCACTGTCTGGCACTTCAGAATAATAAATATATCCAAACTCAGGATGTTTTTTATACAAATCATTTATTTTATCTTTCAAAGCAATTTGTTCATTCATAGATATTTTTAAATCTTTACTAGCACTTCCTTGGACAATTAAATTTGATAATTGTACATCTTTAACACCAATTGTCTTTAATAAAGTAACCATATCTATTATATCACAATAGTTTATCTTATTAATAACTGTGTTGGTTACAACAGTATATCCTTTGCTAATCGCATATTTGATATTTTCAATAGTCTTATCAAAAGTATTTTTTCCTCTTATTTTTTCATGTGTTTCTTTTAAACCATCCACACTAACATAGAATAATAGTAATTCTTTAGATGAAATAGTTAAATCAATTTTATCTAATAATCTTTTTAAAAGTATAGCATTAGTAAATATATCTACTTTAATACCATTCTCTATAAACTTTTTAATAATATCTTCAATGCCATTATATGTTAAACATTCTCCACCAGATATAGTTACTTCCATTACATTTGAATCAATTATCATATTAGCAATTTTTATTGCTGTTTCATATGGCAATTCAAAACCATCTAGTTTACCTAAATAGCAATGTTTACATTTTAAGTTACATTTATTAGTAATCTTCCATTGAATTTTAATAGGTGTTTCAAGTTTTAAATTATTTTCATAATAATCTTTTGACATCAATTTTTTTTCGATTTCATTATATAGAATTTTCAATTCTCTTTTATTGTATCCAACTTCTTTTTCTATTACTTTTAAATCATTTTGACTATCAAACATATCAAGTAACTTAAAAGTTAAATCATTTATTACATAATACTTGTCATTCCAAAAAACTAAATACCTATCATCTCCTATCTTCCTTTTCAACATTATAATCCACCTCCTTTAATACTCCATCCTTATATAATGCAACTAAGAAATCTTTATACTCTGCAAATGGTTCCAATCTTTGTTCATTGTTAATTTTTTCTAAGATTTTAACTGCTTCTACATTGTACTTTCTAGACGGATATGATAAACTAACGTAATCTTTTTTTTCTTTTCTTAACACTGAAATGTTAACTTTCATATTTTTTTCCTTTATTCTATTCCATATTTTTTCAATTTCAGTTTTAACAATATAATCATTTATCTCATTGAGTTTTTCTCCTAATTCAATTTTACAACCACATCGACATCTAGCTAAATTCTTACATACTTTACAATATTCAGGAATCCACTCCATTTTTCTAAAATTTTTCAATGAAGTTTGATTCCAAATTTTTTTTATGCTATTTACTTTAATATTACCAATGATTCTTTTTGAACTAGGGCATATTTTTAAATTACCATTATAATCAATACTACCAAATAAATAACCTGCACCACATCCATGTGTTAAATACGTATACTTTTCTTCTATAGTACATGGTGCAATACAATCATTTATGGAAAAATCATACCCTTCATTTCTTAATATATTTAGATTTTCCACAAATGAATTAATATTTATATAGCACTTATTCTTTTTACCTTCTCCAATATTATTGTATTTAGAAAATGAAATAGGTATATTTTTTTTATTTCCAAATTCTAAAACATCCTTCATTTCTTTAATATTCTGATTATCACTTGTAACTGTATAATTTATTTTAACATTTGTAATTTTCTTTGTTAATTCAATATTTGATAGCACTTTGTCATAGCAATTAGAATCAGTTAGTTTATTATGTATTTCTTTGGTACCATGAAGAGAAACACAAACACACATAATTTTATTTAAAACAGGTTGAATTTTATCAAGTAATATACCATTTGTTAAAATTGTCTGCCTAATCCCTAATTTGTCAGCATATTCTACAATTTCCATGAAGTTAGGATGAAGAAGTGGTTCTCCACCAGTATAATACACATCATATATACCATTATTCTTTAATTCATCTAAAATATATCTAGCCATATCAATGCTTATATATTCATTATTTTTATTTGATACTGAGCAAAACTTACACCTCAAATTGCAACTATTATTCAATTCTAAATAAAAATACAACGGCATATCAACTGTATCTAATGAAATATTTTGATTATAGCCAACATTCTCATACTTAATCATTTTATCTTTTCCTTAATTTTATTATCAACTTGTACAATTCTACATTGCGTCATTTCTGGTTTTAACTCTTTTAAATATATTTTTGATTTCAAATCTTTTTTATCAATTTTTTTTAGTAATGATTTAATACCCATGCTAACATCTCCTTTATAATTTAAACTATAATATTTTCTATCTAAATACATATATTCTGAACGATATAATATTTTTGATCGCTTATTTACAAATTGCTTTATTTTTTTAATATTATTAAATTTATTAATAATAGACATATATTTATAATAATTATCATTTGTAGTTCTATAAATCAAATTCAAGTCTTGCTCTTCATTTAAGCAACTTAAATCAACCAATTTTGAATTTCTCATATAATTAAATATGCTTAAACCAAAAGTATCTAAATACTTAAATTTTCTAATAAATTTTAACGTTTTTTTGATATTTAAAATATTTTCCGTTGGATATCCAATCATAAATGTTGCTGATACTGAGATTCCTGAATTATAAAAATTTTGCATAGTTTTTTTTGCAATATTCAAATCAATTTCTTTATTCATATCTCTCAATATTTTTTTATTATAAGACTCTACACCAAATGATATTTCCCTACATCCACTATTATATAAAATTTTTGGAAAATTCTTCTCAATATACTTTCTATCAATTCTAGTCTCAACCATCCATTTTATATTAATGTCATTGTCTATTAAATACGTAGCTAACTTCATTAAAATATCTGGTGGAATACACTCATCAACAAAATATACTGCTTCAATATGTTCTGTATTATATAATTCTTTTAAATATGCAAATATTTTATTGATATCATATGTATGATATCCATTATAGTAATAATACCTAGAGCAAAACATACATTTTGAATGATAACACCCATAGTTTAAAGTAAATGGTACTAACTTTAAGTTTGATAAATAATTATCTAAATTTAAATCACTAAAATCTGGTACATATTTATCTTTATAAAAGCAATCTTTCTGTCTATTAATCTTATATATAATTTTATTCTCATTTCTATAAATAACATTGTTTATACTTGATACTTTCTTATTTTGAAATATTTTAATCATTTCTACAACATTATTATAGTTTCCAAATAAAGCTATCCCATCTATATAAAAACACTTTTCCATTATCTCTTTTAAATTTTTATTTATGTGTGTAATATAATCTCCACCTAGAATAATTTTAATACTACTGTTTTTGGATTTTAAATACCTTGAAAATCTAATAGCATAGCATAATTGAAAAGGATATTGAACTGATAAATAAATAATATCATTGTCATTTAAATTATGGCTATTTTTGAGCACCTTATCAAATATGCTATTTTCTTCACTATATGCTAATTCAATAACATCATCAACTTTAAGAATTTTTTTAGAAAAATCTATTCCTCTTCTTTCCCATTTTATACCATAATGTCTACCGATTATTTCTAAATATTTGTATATTTGCTCATTAGCCTCGACAATCTTTAGTGTATCAATTGATTTATCTTGCATTTGCTTTACAGTTTTTTCAATATTATCTACGATATTCTTTTCATTTTTATTTAATGAATGATAATATTGTAAGCAAATTTCTTTAATATATTTATTTTTAAAACATATTTCCAGAAATCTTGATGTTAGATCATATTGTTTAGATTTTATTTTACACTCTTTTAAATAACCTTTCAACAGAGGAACACTTATTTGTGGCATATTAAATGCTGTCCCAGGTAATGTATATAAATAAATCATTATATAATTATTTTCCTTATACGTTTAATAATTTCTTGAGAAAACTTTTCATTATTTACCCAAATTTTAATGAATGGGACAACTTCATCAAATTTTTGGATGCCTGCTAAATCACTTAAACTGTCATATATCTTATTCATTAATTTATTATCATCAAAAATTATAGAAATAAAGTTAGCATCAGATTTAATGATTTTTATACTTTTTATGTTTTTAAAAGAATCATATATTAAGTCTCTATTAGTTTTAATATATTCTCTAGTATCAACAAATGCTGTTAATATTTTTTTATCATTTAATAATGATACAAAGAAATTTTCAGAATAAGAAGTAACTGAATGTGGTGGAATAATTGTATTTCTTAAACCTTCTATTTTTTTAGTTGTTACCATATATCCTGTCCTATAACCTGAAGCTAAAAACTTTTTTGAAAATGATCTAAATATTATAACCCTATCATTTTCTAGGCAAATATCTATCATTCCCTTTTCATCATCTGAATAATCAATATATGCTTCATCAATAATCAAAGTTCCTTTATATATATCCAATATTTCATTTATTTGTTGTTTTGTAAATAACTCGCCATTAAACCATCTTGGCGAAGATATACACAATAAATCTTTATCGCTTGTCTTAACTTTTTTCAAATTATTAATGAAATCTTCCGTATGAATTCCTTTTACAAATATTATTTTCTTATCATTTAATAATGCTGTTCTTTTATATAGAGAAAATTCTATATCTGGTAATATAACATTTTCCCAATTTTTTAATCCAACTATTGCATTAATAAATTGACTAATACCTGCACCAACATATATATAATCTTTTTTTACATTTATGTAATTTGAAATTGCACTAACAAGTGGATCTTCCAAAGGATATGCTAAATTATAATTAAAATCACCATTAGCGTTTTCCTTAAAGTGTTTTATTTCCCATTTTCTCAATAATTTATTATTTTGCCATACTGATGACATAAACTATCTCCCCTTTCTACAAACAATAACACACATTGCTGGATTAAACTCTGGTATGTTATGTGAAATCCACTTTTTCTTAATATCAAAATTATTTACAAGTAATTCATGCTCGAAGGTTTTCCAATTTACAATTTTACAAGAAGTAGTTGCTATATTTATTTCTTTATTATTATTAACCACGACTCTTTTAACATCATCAAATGCCTTGCTAATATCACTTTCATATATTTTTTCTCCATCACCCATTGAAACAATTAATGCTATTCCATTTTGTTTCAAATGTTCATATATAAATTTATAAAACTTATTTCTATGGTCTTCAGTAACAAACATATGAATGACTGCAATTGAATAAATGAAATCATATTTTTCATCTAATTTATCATTAAGAATATCAAATTGTTTAAATTTATTGTCATATTTATATTCTGATAATTCCTTACATTTTTCTATAGCTGTATTTGAATAATCAATTGCCACTATATTATAGTTTTTATTTAAAAGGAATATTGCATCTCGACCTTCACCACAGCCAATTTCCAATATTTTTTTATCTGTTGTAATTCCATTATTTACTATTGTTTCAATAACATCAGGGCTTGGATTATTTGATGACCATAAGCAGCCATTTTCATATACTTGTTTATCCTTTTTTCATAAGCTTTATAATAACTATTATTTAAATTAACATTATTTTCTAATTCATTTATCTTACTTTTTTCCATATAACCACCAATCCTTGTTATATTCATTTATAAACAAAAAAGAGAGACTACAAAACTAGGCCCTCCTCCTCCACAGCTACTACGAATTAATTTATCACTTATTCTATTACTTTTTTTAATAAAAATCAAGTATTTTGATATATTGAGATGTAGTAAACTAGATGTGGGAATAATTATTAAAACATAAAAAAAGAGAAAA
>ENA-OPWR01003338-OPWR01003338.1-human-gut-metagenome-genome-assembly--contig:-NODE-3338-length-10026-cov-2.402567_pt1 | contig 10026 bp, 10 predicted proteins | sample MGYA00241507_ERZ502006 | MGnify/ENA primary metagenome ERZ502006 (study PRJEB25962, sample SAMEA2043041) | human gut metagenome | biome: human gut; feature: human-associated habitat; material: faeces... | reverse complement strand
AAGATAGAAACCCCGCCGGCGGTGGCGAGATATGTAAGTGACAGACATTTCGGAATTGGATCGGATGGACTGATCATGATCAATCCGTCCGAAGTAGCTGATTTTGAGATGGAGATGTATAACGCAGACGGTTCCCGCGGTGAGATGTGTGGAAATGGGATCCGGTGTGTGGCAAAATATGTCTATGATTACGGACTTACGGATAAGACACAGATCTCTGTAGAGACACTTGGCGGAATCAAATATCTGGATCTTACCGTAGAAGATGGAAAAGTGGTACTTGTCAAAGTAGACATGGGAAAACCGGAACTGAAATCAGATCTGATTCCTATCATATCAGAAAATGAAAAAGTAATTGATGAGCCAATCGAAGTAGATGGACAGGTATACCATATGACAGGTGTATCTATGGGAAATCCACATACAGTCATCTATGTGGATGATGTAAAGAATCTGGATCTGGAAAAGATCGGACCGAAATTCGAGAATCATGAGAGATTCCCAAAACGTATTAATACAGAATTTGTACATTGCATTGACCGGAATACAGTAGAGATGCGTGTATGGGAACGCGGTTCGGGTGAGACACTTGCATGTGGCACAGGAGCATGTGCCGTAGCCGTAGCCAGTATATTAAATAACTTGACAGATACGCGTGTTACGGTAAAATTATTAGGTGGAGACTTGCAGATCGAATGGGACCGGGAGAAGAATCATGTATTTATGACAGGCCCTGCAAAAGTTGTATTCGACGGCGTGATAGACATTACAGAGATAAAGGAGTAAGAAGATGTTTAAAGTAAACCAGGATTATTTGAAGTTACCAGGAAGCTATCTGTTCTCAACAGTAGCAAGAAAACAGCGTGAATATCAGGCAGCACATCCGGAAGCCGAGATTATTAAGTTAAGTATCGGTGATGTAACACAGCCTCTGGCACCGGCAATCGTTGAAGCTCTTCATGGAGCAGTTGACGAGATGGCACATGCAGAGACATTCCACGGATATGCACCGGATCTGGGATATGAGTTCTTAAGAAGTGCAATGGCTAAGAACGATTATCAGGCAAAAGGATGCGACATCAATGCAGATGAGATCTTCATTTCCGACGGAGCAAAAGAAGATTGCGGTAATATCCAGGAAATCTTCTCAAAGGACAGCAAGATCGCTGTATGTGATCCAGTATATCCGGTTTATGTAGATACAAATGTTATGGCAGGACGTACAGGTACATATGATGCTGCTACAGGAACATGGAGTAATGTCATCTATATGCCTTGTACAAAAGAGACGAACTTCGCACCGGAGATTCCGGAAGAGACACCGGATATCATTTATCTGTGCTTCCCAAATAACCCGACAGGTTCTACGATTACAAAAGAACTGCTGCAGAAATGGGTAGATTATGCAAATGAAGTCGGTGCAGTCATCATTTATGATGCAGCTTATGAGGCATATATTTCAGAAAAAGAAGTGCCGCATTCTATCTATGAATGTGACGGAGCAAGAACCTGTGCAATCGAGATCAGAAGTTTCTCTAAAAATGCAGGATTTACAGGCGTGCGTCTGAGTGCCACTGTAATTCCAAAAGATGTAAAATCCGGAGATGTGATGTTACATTCTCTGTGGGCAAGACGTCACGGTACAAAGTTTAACGGAACATCTTACATTATCCAGAAAGCAGGAGAGGCTGTATATTCTGACGCAGGAAAAGAGCAATTAAGCGCTCAGGTTGCTTATTACATGAACAATGCAAAAGTCATCAAAGAAGGCTTAAAAGATGCCGGATACAACGTATCAGGCGGTGTCAATGCACCATACATCTGGCTTGAGACACCTAAGGGAATGACCTCATGGGATTTCTTCGACTACCTGCTTGATAAGGCGAATGTAGTAGGTACTCCTGGATCAGGATTTGGACCAAGCGGAGAAGGATACTTCCGTCTGACTGCATTCGGAACATATGAGAATACGGTTGCAGCGATTGAAAGAATTAAGAAGATGTAATAATTCGGAAGCATTTACGGTGTAAATCTTGAAAGTTATAGCATAAGAAAAAATATGAAATAAAAAAACGGCCGGTATTCGTATGCTGAAAAAATAAAAGCATGCGAATACTGACCGTTTTTTTATTGCTATGTGTCCGGCACATGCGGTTACAATTCATACAGAAAGATTTGAAATCAGTCTTTCGGATATACTCGTAATTGAAGTTCTGTAATATGTTCGCTGATATCTGCCGATTGATGGTTGTCTACCCAGATCAGCTCCAGAAGAGGTCCATCCGGAACCAGACCGTGACGGGCTGCATAGGTTAAAAGTTCTGGAATATAAGTAACATTCTGACGGTAATCCCCTGCGTAGGTGAATGTAAGATAAGTGCCGCCACTGAGACAATACTCTCCGTAATTATCGATGATAAATACACCGGAATAATTTTCATACTGCCCGTTATTGATTTCCTTAAGCGGAAGGAATGAGCCAATGTTATGGTTGCTGATAATATAAAGATTCTCCGTATTTTTATTCAACAACTGTTTTACCAGAAGATCCATCTCCTCATCTGTATGGTAAGGTGTATTCAATGTATGGCAATAGCGGTCAGGGAACGTCTGCAGCCGGATTTTAAGTAATGTCTGGTCTTCGGCACCGGATAATGTCTGCAGCCGTTCTTCAACGTTTTTCTGCAGGCGATTTAATTCCTGAATCTGCTGATGAATGGCATCGAGCTCTTCCGTGAGTAGTTTACGTGTATTTTCTACGCTTCGGTTGTCCATATATTCCCGGATCTTTTTCATAGGGAATCCCAGACGACGCAGATCGCGGATGATGTTCAGTCGCCACAGGTCATCAAGAGTATATAGCCGATAATTATTTTTCCCGCGTTTTGGTGCCAGAAGGCCCAGCTTTTCATAATAGCGGAGAGAATCTGGTCCGATATTGTATAGTTTGGATATTTCATTAATTTTGTAAAACTGCTTCATATGTTTTGTGCGATGGAACTATGAAAGAGAGGCGCCTGATTTTTCGGCTTCTTCAATATAATTACTGTTTGGAAGAGATAGTGCACCTGCTTCGAATGCGGCACGAAGCTGTGCAGTTGTACCATTTGGATGTGGACTTCCGTTTAAAATTAAAATATTCATAAGAAAACCTCCTGTGTATATGAAAATATGATACTTGACCTTAGTATTATACCAAGGTTTAAACTATAAATGAAAGAAAAGAACAAAAAGAAATGAGGTTTTATGAATGAAACTTGAGGGAAAGTCTTTAAAAAGTGATTTTTTACGTTTTATTATCCCATCGATCATTGCCCAGTGGGTATTCTCGCTTTATACCATGGTAGACGGAATATTTGTGGCAAGAGGAGTGTCAGAAGTGGCATTAACTGCCGTCAATATCTCAATGCCATTTACAACGGGGCTGTTTTCCATCTCTATCCTGTTTGCGGTGGGAAATTCGACAATCGTGGCGATTCTTCTGGGACAGGGAGAAAAAGAACGTGCAAATGAAGTGTTTACCCAGAATGTTGTGCTGCTTTGCACATTATCGGTTCTGATCACAATTCTTGTAATAGTGTTTCTAGAGCCGTTTGCCAGATTTCTGGGAGCAACTGATAATATTCTCTCTTATGCGAAAACATATATTGGAACAATTGCACCATTTTCCATGGTATATATTCTCTCTTATTCATTTGAGACGTTGATCAAGACGGATGGCTATCCAAAACTTGCGACAATCTATGTAACGTCCGGGAGCGTACTGAACTGTATCCTGGATTATATTTTGGTCATGGTGTTACATAAAGGTGTCTGGGGGGCAGCGTTTGCTACGGGAATCTCGCAGGCAGCAGTGATCCTCTTGTATCTGTGGCATTTCCTCGGACCGAAAGGAACGATAAGATTTTCGAAGTTCCATTTGATGCCGTCAGAAATCTGGCGTCAGATCCGCAATGGTATGTCGTCCGGCGTGACGGAATTCTCAAGTGGAATCATTATCTTCTTCTTTAATCAGGCAATCCTGAAGTACATCGGAGAATACGCACTGGTAAGTTATACGATCATCTCGTATGTGAATACGATCGTTGTCATGTCCATGGCAGGCATTGCACAGGGATCACAGCCATTGATCAGCTACTATTATGGGAAAAATGAACCGGGTAAATATAAAAAGCTTTTGAAATATGGAATCACGGCGGCTCTTGTGGGTTCCGTAGGAGCAGTTGTCGTATGTTATATGGGAGCTGGCGGCATTGTAAGACTGTTTTTGAAAGAAAGTGAAGCATCGTTGATCAAGTATTCCGTAAGGGTGTTCCGTATCTTTATCCTGTCTTTCCTGATTGCGGGACTCAATGTGGTCCTTGGCGGATATTTTACTTCTGTAGAAAGGGCCGGATTTGCAACGATGATCTCGCTTACAAGGAGTCTGGTTGCACTGGTGATCAGTCTGGTGTTCCTTACGGCAGTATTTGGAGGAGAAGCGATCTGGTGGGCACCGGTGATTGCGGAGAGCTGCTGTGTGGTGCTGGCACTGGGGCTTTATCGGTGGTACTGGAAAAGAGAAAAATGATAAAATATTTCAATTGGAAATATTTACATATATAGCATAGAGGAATATAGATGAAATCTAGCAGATGATGTTACTGCAATCACAATTATTATGCTGGAGCGGTGTGCAGGTAGAAGAAATTGCTGTGAATAAAGGCCTGGTTGTCGAAGAACCGGGAAGACGCTTTGAAAAGGGATACAAAGAACATCTCTGGGAAAGTTATAACAAATACAGCCATGAAGATACAGAGATTCTGATTGAAGTACAGCCAAAGTATGTGGAAGTCTGGGATACCAGTGATGACGGATATGCGTTCCAGTTATTCATAGACTTTGAAAATAAAACGGTAGAACCAAAAATTTATGAAAAAAATAACTTTTTTAAAAAATCCTATTGACTTTTCTCTGTATCCGAGTATAATTAATATTCGCTGGGCAACTTAAGAACAGCAGAGAAAAGTCACATTGATGCGGATTGGTGTAATGGCAGCACAGCAGACTCTGACTCTGTTAGTAGAGGTTCGAGTCCTCTATCCGTAGTTCCTTGGCAGGGGCGCCGGATGCTTTTGAAAGTGTCCGGTTACTTTTTAAAATTGCATATATCGGAGTGTGGCTCAGCTTGGTAGAGCGCTACGTTCGGGACGTAGAGGTCGCGTGTTCGAATCACGTCACTCCGATTGAATGATACAGTATCTGATATAGGTACTGTATTTTTTTATGTCAAAGAGTGTAATTCTTGGTATTTGTAAAAACGTCAGCGATATATGGTTTATAGATGCTTTAATTGCTATAGCTTAAAGCTATAGCAACACACAAGTTATATGTATTATCCAAATCATCCAAATCATGCTACTCTATATCCAGACAAAAACAACAGGAAGAAAAGCACAGGAGGATATAGAAAATGAGCAAATACCAGACACCATACAGATATGATTTTGTGGGAAGCTTTTTAAGACCACAGGAAGTAAAACAGGCAAAAGCAGATTACAGCGAAGGAAAGATCACAAAAGAAGAATGTGATGCAATCGTTGATAAGGCAGTCACAGAAGTAGTTACAAAGCAGAAAGAATTGGGATTCCACATCATTACAGACGGAGAATTCAGAAGAACTTACTGGCATCTGGACTTTATGTGGGGATTCGAAGGCGTTGGTCATGAGCAGACAGGAGCCGGCGTACAGTTCAATGCAGAGATGGCAGCAGTAGAAGATACTTACCTGACAGGAAAAGTAAAGGCAAAAGCACATCCATTTGTAGAAGGATTCAAATTCTTAAAACAGTTCGAAGATGAGAACACCGTTGCAAAATATACAATCCCGGCACCGGCACAGATGTTCCAGCAGATGATCGTTCCGGCAAACTTTGAGAATACAAGAAAATATTATGCAACAAACGAAGAATTGATTCAGGACATCGGAAAAGCATATCAGGAAGTTATCAGACAGTTCTATGAAGCGGGATGCAGTAACCTTCAGTTAGATGACTGTACATGGGGCGCAATCGTAGGAGATGCCGCAAAGCAGAGATATGAGAGACTGGGGCTGGATCTGAACAAAGTAAAAGCACAGTTACTGGAAGTGAATAACCTTGCATTAGAAGGGAAACCGGAAGATATGATGATTACTTCACATATCTGCAGAGGTAACTATCACTCTACATTCTTCACAAGCGGCCCATATGATTCCGTAGCAGACTATGTATTTGCAAAGGAAAATGTAGACGCTTTATTCCTGGAGTATGATGATGCAAGATCGGGCGGATTTGCGCCGCTGGCAAAGGTTTCAGAAGATAAGAAAGTCGTTCTGGGACTGATCACAACTAAGTCACCGGAACTTGAAGACAAAGAAACAGTGATCAAACGAATCTATGAAGCAGCAAAATATATTCCACTTGAGAGATTGTGTTTAAGCCCGCAGTGCGGATTTGCATCCTGTGAAATTGGTAACAAACTGACAGAAGAAGAGCAGTGGGCAAAATTAAAACTGGTGAAAGAAATCGCAGAAGAGGTATGGAAGGACGCATAAGACCATACATACCGAAGTATCAAACAGCAGATTTACAATACGCTGCTCGAAGAAAAAAGGAATCCCAAAGATCACATTGATCCGGGATTCCTCTTTTTCTGTTCTCGTTATTCATTTAATCTACATGATACACATAATTTTCTTTACGAGGCTTCGCTTTCGGCACATCTCCGGCCGGATATCCGAGCACGCAGTGTCCGATGCCTTCATAATCACCTTCCACGCCCCATTTTTTCAAAAGAGCCTTACCTTCTTCCGATGCAAAGACTTCTTTCGCCCGGTGGATCCAGCAGCTTCCGATTCCAAGAGAAGCGGCAGCATTCATCAGATTGCCCATGACAAGGCTTCCGTCATAGATATGTGTCGGTCTGTTCTTATCAGCTAATACAACCAGGACAACCGGTGCTCCGTAGAACGGATCTGTATCAGTTCCCATGACATCCGCATTCATTTTGGAAAGCTGATCGCGGGTGGCTTTGTCTGTAACGGCAACAATAACCGGTGACTGCATTCCCATGCCGGTTGCGGCATAAGTGCCTGCTTCAAGAATCAAATCCAGATCTTCTTTCGGGATCATGTCCGGTTTGTAACCGCGTACACTGCGGCGTTCGATCATGTTTTTAATACTTTCGTTCATAAATCAAGACTCCTTTGAAATAAAGTGAAAAATAAAATTTCATAATATAAAAGAAAATAAAAAAATGGATTATTTACACTTTTTATACTTCTTTGTTCTCATATACATGCTTCTTGATCGCTTCAAAACTTTCTTTACTGATCACATGTTCCATCTTGCATGCATCCGCTGCAGCAACATCCTCCGGTACACCAAGGTGTGTCAGCCAGGATGATAAAAGTGTGTGGCGTTCGTAAATCATATTTGCAATCTCCAGGCCGGATGGTGTCAAATGAATAAATCCCTGCTCATCTACTTTAATATGTTCCTTCTCGCGAAGGTTCTTCATGGCAACACTGACGCTGGATTTCTTGAATCCAAGCTCATTGGCAATATCTACGGAACGCACTACAGGCAGTTTCTGGCTTAAAATCAGAATCGTTTCAAGGTAGTTCTCAGCAGATTCATTTAATACATTGCTCATAATAAGTCATTCCTTCCTTCATACGTTAACATTGAATTTAGTATAGCATAGTTCCAAATTACTGGCAAATAAAAGAAAAATCTTAATGAGAAAAAATAATCAATAAAATGAAATAAAGTGGTTGACAGCTAACGAACGTTAGCATATACTAACTATTGCAGGAGATAATGAAAACATTTATCATTATCAAAATTATTATCAAAACAGGCAGAGAAAATGCAAAAAATCATACATAAAGAAAATGAGGTGTTATTATGCCACTTACAATGGCCGGTATCGGTGAAACAAACACAATCTCACGTATTGGTGGAAATGAAGAGACAAGACGTTTTCTGGAAAATCTCGGATTTGTAGCGGGAACGGAAATCACGGTTGTATCTTCGATCGGAGGAAACCTGATTGTAAATGTCAAGGATTCCAGAATTGCAGTAAATGAAGATATGGCACGGCACATCGTGATCTGATGATCGCCGATACTATATATTAAAGGAGCTAAGGGAAAGGAGATAAGACCATGACACTGCGTGATGCACAGGTTGGAAGCACGGTTGTTGTAACCAAGATTGAAGGTGACAGTGCGTATAAGCGTCGGATTATGGATATGGGAATCACCAAAGGAAGCGAACTTTACATCAGAAAAGTTGCTCCGCTGGGAGATCCGGTAGAGATCACTGTCAGAGGCTATGAGCTGACCGTCAGAAAAGACGATGCACAGTGCGTACAGGTAAAATAAACAGCCGCATTTTTACAGAGGGATTAAGGAGGTAAGAGAAGATGGCAATTAGAATTGCGCTTGCCGGTAACCCGAACTGTGGTAAAACAACCATGTTCAACGCGCTGACCGGCGCCAATCAGTATGTAGGTAACTGGCCTGGTGTTACCGTAGAGAAAAAAGAAGGTAAATTAAAAAGCAAAAAGGTGAAGGAAGAGGTAGTCGTAACCGACCTTCCCGGTATTTATTCCCTTTCACCGTATACCCTGGAAGAAGTTGTCAGCCGTGACTATCTGTTAAAAGAGAATCCGGATGTCATCGTAGATTTGGTGGATGCAACCAATATTGAAAGAAACTTATATCTGACCACTCAGCTGATCGAAACCGGTGTTCCGGTTGTTATCGCGCTGAACATGGCGGATTTGCTGGAAAAGAGAGGCATCAAGATCGACGTTGCCCGCCTTTCCATGCTCCTTGACTGTCCAATCGTTGAGACTTCTGCATTAAAGGGCGAAGGACTTGACAAGCTGATCGACGAAGCGATCAGGACCGCAAAGAAGAAAGAAGCAGACCTTCCGAAAGAGATCTTTAACAAGGATCTGGAAGATGCAGTCAGCGCTGCAGCAGAAGTTCTTCCTTCTTCCATCGATGCAAACAAAAAGAGATGGTATGCAGTAAAATTCCTGGAGAAGGACTCCAAGGTTGCTGAAAGCGTAAAGCTGACAGACAGCGCTGCAAAGAAGATCGAAGAGTTAAGAGCTGGTCTGGAAAAGTCTCATGATGACGATATGGAAAGTATCGTAACCGATGAGCGTTATAGATTCATTCAGAAGATTGTCGGCACGACTGTGAAAAAGGGCAAGGATAAGTTGACAACTTCTGATAAAATCGATAAGATCGTTACAAACCGTATCCTCGGTATCCCGATCTTTATCGCAGTTATGTTCGTAGTATATTACATCTCTGTTACCACGATCGGCACGATTGTAACAGACTGGACAAATGATACCTTCGTTGGCGGCATTCAGGAAATCGTAGGCGGATTCCTGGAAGGCATCGGCACCAACGATGTAGTAACAAGCCTTGTTGTGGATGGTGTAATCGGCGGTGTAGGCGCTGTCCTTGGTTTCGTACCTCAGATGGCAATCCTGTTCCTGTTTTTGTCTATCCTGGAAGACTGCGGTTACATGGTTCGTATTGCCTTTGTCATGGACCGGGTGTTCCGTCATTTCGGTCTGTCCGGTAAGAGCTTCATTCCGCTGCTGATCTCCTCTGGCTGCGGTATCCCTGGTATCATGGCTTCCAAGACCATCGAGCAGGATAACGACAGAAGACTGACGATCATGACAGCAACCTTTATCCCCTGCGGCGCGAAGCTTCCTGTTATCGCACTGATGGGCGGCGTAATGGCAAGCTGGGCAACCGGCAGCTATGAAGCAGGCGGATTTATGGCTCCCGCAATGTACTTCATGGGCATTGTAGCAGTCCTTGTGGCAGCCATTATCTTAAAGAAAACCAAACCTTTCTCTGGAAAGCCTGCTCCGTTCGTTATGGAGCTTCCTGCTTACCACTGGCCTACCGTTGGTACGGTACTGCGCAGCATGTGGGAGCGTGGCTGGTCCTTCATCAAGAAGGCCGGT
>ENA-OPWR01003336-OPWR01003336.1-human-gut-metagenome-genome-assembly--contig:-NODE-3336-length-10028-cov-1.735586_pt1 | contig 10028 bp, 10 predicted proteins | sample MGYA00241507_ERZ502006 | MGnify/ENA primary metagenome ERZ502006 (study PRJEB25962, sample SAMEA2043041) | human gut metagenome | biome: human gut; feature: human-associated habitat; material: faeces... | reverse complement strand
TCAGGCGAGTTATGGGTTTGATAAGGAAAGCTAGGAGGAGTATACTTATCTTAGATTGAGAGGTACATATTAATGAAAAAGCAATCCTACATTTATTACATGTTTTGGGCTCTCTTGTTGATACAAATCATGCTTACCATCATGACTAGTCTGTCACGGGGAATTATTCTTCCCCTTGCCATTCTTCCAGGGATGAGTCTCTTCTTTCTGTTTCGCTTAAGGTATCTCTTAGGCTACAACCTTAAGCAATCTCCCTCAGAACCTTTATTTGTTCTTCGTAGATTTGGTCTTGGAACTAGTTTAAATCCTCAAAATCCTCTGGGTTATAAGCTTAGTCTCCTAGTGGTCATGGGTGTTTTAGTTCTTCTTTTCTGCCTAACCCTATTAGCCTTTCTTGGAAAATAGAGTCTTAGGCTTTTTTATTTGTAATTATCACTAATTAGTGATATCGTTATTCTCATAACAAATAAAAGAATCACTGGAGGAATGATTTATGACGATTGAACTTGGCATTTCAACTTTTGGAGAAACAACCCTCCTAGAATCGACTGGAAAAGCTATCTCTCATGACCAACGTATTCGAGAACTCGTTGAAGAGATTGAATTGGCGGATCAAGTTGGACTAGACATTTATGCGATTGGAGAGCATCACCGTGAAGATTTTGCGGTATCGGCACCGGAAATTGTTCTTGCAGCAGGTGCTGTGAATACCAAGAAGATTCGTTTATCTAGTGCAGTAACCATTTTGTCATCTATTGACCCGGTTCGTGTCTATCAGCAGTATGCAACCATTGATGCTCTGTCAAATGGTCGTGCAGAAATCATGGCGGGTAGAGGTTCTTTTGTTGAGAGTTTTCCACTTTTTGGCTATGGTCTTTCAGACTATGATGAACTTTTCAATGAAAAACTAGATATGCTTCTGGAAGTGAAAAAACAAACGAATTTAACTTGGCAAGGTAAGCATACTCAATCTGTTGACAATCGTCCTGTGTATCCGCGAGCAGTCCAAGATGATTTTCCAATATGGGTAGCGACAGGTGGTCACATTGAGTCGACCATTCAAATTGCGGAAAAAGGTCTGCCAATTGCCTATGCTACAATTGGAGGAAATCCAAAGGCCTTTGCAAAATTAGTTGAGGTTTATAAGGAGATAGGTGCTCGAAATGGTTATTCGGATGAACAACTTAAGGTGGCTGCTCATTCTTGGGGTTGGATTGAAGAAAATAATTTCCAAGCGATAGAGAATTATTTTTATCCAACAAAACAAACAGTGGATAACATTGCTAAGGATCGCCCACACTGGTCTGAAATGACTAAAGAGCAGTACTATGCTAGTGTTGGACCAAACGGAGCCATGTTCGTTGGGGACCCTGCTCACGTTGCTCAAAAAATCATTCGTATTATTGAGGATTTACAGCTAAATCGCTTCATGCTTCATCTCCCAATTGGTTCTATGCCGCATGAAGACGTTCTAAAGGCTATTAAACTTTATGGTGAAGAAGTGGCGCCGATTGTTCGTCGTTATTTTGAAAATAAAGGATAATAGGTTGAAGGTAAACCTCAAGTTCTCTCTACTATTGTCATCATCACTGTTCTATGATAGGATGGAAGATAATTGATAAAGAGAAGAGGAAAATTATGCGAAAGCTGTCAGAAGCAGAATGGATAAGTCGTTTTGAGCAAGTTCAAGGGCGGAAACCCAAACCTGATGAACTGCAATTAGCTTATCAGTCTGGCCTTATTGGAATCTCGAAAAATTATAATTATATCTATATTCTTCTGGGAGCTCTAGTAGCAATCGTCGTTGGTATTGGCTTGACTCTAGTCTCTAGTTCAATGAAGAACGTCAAACAGACTAAGTCATCTTCCACAGTGGCTAGCTCGATATTTTCATCGACAGAGAAGGCTAGTGCCACATCAAGTACTTCATTGGCCGGAAATACGAAGACAAGTGAATCTAGCAGTGCAAGTATTGACACACCTGATGCTAACCATGCTAAGGAAGCCTATACTGAAAATCCACGTTGGACCAATGACAAAGCTAGTCAACTTGCTAGTTTGATGGTTTCTTGGGGTAATCAGATGAATCAGCCTGGATACAAAGAAATCACCAATGAGGCTTCTTCTTTGCCTATCCGTTGGATGTCGGACCATAACCAGACTGTGGATGCTACTTATGCTGCAAATGGTAATAGCAGTTCTGAGTATACTATTGTTTCCGTTTACGAGAGATGGGAAAATGTATCAGTTCACCGTTATTTCTTTACCATCAAAAAAGATGGGACTCCCTTTGTTCTTTATTCACCAACTACCAATGGTGGTGTCTATTATGTCAAAGAAACAGAAAATGCAGACCTTAAATCAGGATATGCAGATATTGTAAACAATTAAAAACTAGGAATCCGACTGGGTTCCTAGTTTTTACTTTGAAGACAAGTCAAGCTGTGCTCAGCTTGTCTACAGTTATTCGCTCTTATTTAACCTTCTTAGCTAACATGGTTGCAAATTGAAGGGCGATGGGATTGCCATATTCATCCAAACGGTGAAGGTGACCAAGATTTTCATTATACTTGACTAACTCCCAGTCACTATAATAATTTTTCAACTCCCCCTCTTCAAATGTAAATGGGAAAGGCATGGTACAAGGGTGTTCCTCGGTATCCATGGCACAGACAATCAGATTGTAACCACCTACGACAGTACGCTCTTGCATATTCTTGATAATAGCCGGAATTTGATCCGGATCAAGGAACATAAAGACTACTGTTGAGAGGATGAAATCAAAGGTTTCAGACTCAGGAAGAGCAGCAGCATTGATATCGTAGTAGCCAGCTCTAACAGTGTAATTTTCCTCATCTGCAATCATTTGGATGCGTTGTGTAGCTTCGTTATTAACATCAACGGCTGTAACATCATGCCCAAGAGATGCCAAATAAAGAGCGTTACGACCGTGACCACAGCCTAGGTCAAGGGTACGACCAGGTTTGATATGGCCAGATTGGACTGCTTCAAGAACCTCGGAGTGGGCCTTAGTATCATACTTTTTAGCCATGTAGTCTTCGGGTTTACAGTAAAAAGAAAGATAGCATTCCAAATCATCTGAAGCAGCAGCGATGCGATGCCAAGCTTGTGGTTCAACAAAAGGAATCTCTGTCTCGGGGGTAAAGAGATGCTCTGCAGTAACCTCTCCCTCTTCGTCTAATTCGTAGAAGTGAAGAGATCCCGATAGAATGGTCAATTTAGCCCAAGTTCCCACCTTAGTATTGTGTTTTTGCGTCACCATTTCCGGAAGTGTTGTAGCTGTCCAGTTTGGTAAACGTTTGTAGCAAAGAAGTTGCTGATCTATAGTCATTTTATGAGTTCCTTTCAAACGGTATGGCTCTATTATAGCAAAAGTATGGAAAAAGAAAAAAGGTCTAGCCGGGTGAGCTAGACGCTTTTCTTGTGAGAGATCTGATAATCTAGGAATGGGGAAAAGTGTTTGGGGAAGATAGGTATAAATGTTAAGAAGGGTTCCTAGACTATTTTTATTCTGTTTATGAGAATAATGAGCAAAAACTAACAAAGTTGAGTTTTCTAACTCATCCGGTCTCTCTTTACATTTTCTATTTTACCAAAAAAAATGGAGAAAACTTTACATATTTTTAAAATATGTAAGAAAAAATCATGAACAGTCATTTTCTGGTCTTGAATGGTCATCTCACTTGTATCAAAAAAGCAGAACCTGATAGGTCTGCTTATAAATTATAGTGATGGTGTAAGAACTTAAATCTTGCTATAGAGCTTCTTAACATTGTTAATATCAACTGGTTGGATACTTGTCTTACCACCTTTAGGTTCCATTACAGAGGCAACAGCACTGTTGTGCTCAAGTCCAATTGAGTGGCCTAATTCGTGTTGCGCAGTGTTAAGGAGTTTTCCACCATTCTTTTGATAATAATTGTTTTGAACATGGAAGGTGTTCAAGTAAACAGTAGCATTACTATATTGCTTAGTTGGGAGGTAGTAAGTAGAGTAGGTAACCCCAAGAGGAGCTGCTACATTACCTTCATAACGTTCATCAGCAATGATGTTAGCTTTTTGTTTATCGTTAGTGAGCAAGAAATTAAAGGCACCAGTGTTATTCCAAGAAGTGATAGCTTGTTTGTAGGCGTTCACGATTTCAGGATTCTTAGCATTGATGAAGACTGTTGCTTCCTTACTTGACCAGTGAGGAGTGTCGTAATTCTCTTTTACCAGTTCGTTATTCTTTTGCCATACTTGAGCAACTCGGTCCACTGGTTTAGCAGGTTGGATAGGAGTAGCTTTAGGAGCTGTAGGTTTAGTGACAGTCGTTGTTGGCTTCTTAGGTTGTGTCGTTGTAGAAGGCGCTGGCTTGTTTACAACAGTTGTTGGTTTCTTAGGTTGAGTTGTAGATGTTGTAGGTTTGTTAGCGACTGTGGCTGGTTTTTTAGGTTGACTAACAGCAGGAGTTGATTGTTTAGGTTTTGTTGTAGCTGTTGTCGTGGGCTTTGTAGAAGGTGTTAATGGTTTTGGAATATAAGTAGATAGAATCTTATGAACGTTACCATTATTAATTTCTGTTGATACCCATGTAGCACCATCTTTTGACCAGGTTTGTGCTTGAGCGACAGTTTCGGTCTTTGGTTCAGAGTGATTTTCTACAGCCTTATGATTGCTATCTGTATTTGTCGGAATTCTAGTCCCATAGGTTTTGCTACCAGTCTGGCTGTCGACAGTACTGCTAGCTGTTTGACTATCTTGTTTCAATTCCTCAAAAGTCGGAGTATTTGTGGGCGTTTGTTCATAGTCATTTTCATGTGTATGAAGATCATCTACAGAGGTATGTGACACAGTAGTCACAGTAGTAGGTGTTTCACTAGATACACCTGTTTGAGTGATGGTATTGGTATTTGTAGTTGTTTCAAGTTCAGAAAATGTCATAGCCTGGTTAGGATCTGAAACATAGGTTTGATCCGCAGAGGCATGCTGAGGACTTCCCACAAGAAAAGCACTAATGATACCAACAGTTGCAAGGGTTAAGATGGTCTTTGTCTTAGTCCCTTGCGTTTTAAAAGAACGTAACATAACTTTCTCCTTTTTTAATATAAAACAAAAACAGTTCTCATGATAACATCTAAAAATGAAGATAAAGTGACAGGGAGATAACAATTGTTTTATAAATGAAATGAGGTAAGTTAAAAAGACTTTATGCTGTAAAAAAAGGAATATTCTCCGATTAATTATGATAAAATGTTAAATAGGTATATTAAAGTATATTAGAAAGAAAGAGGGAAATAAGATGCTTTCTATTATCGTCCTTGAAGATGATGCCTTGCAGCGTCATCGTGTTAGCCGTTTATTGGACGAAGCAGTTGAGGAGTCGAAGGCCGTTGTTGATGGGATTACCTTTTATGAGCAAGGTCAGGAATTGTTAGATGCTGATAGAGGTTCGGGTAAATCCATGGTTTATCTTTTGGATATTGACCTTAAAAATCAAACGAAGCAGGGACTAGATATTGGGCTTGAAATCCGTAAGGAAGACTTGAAAGCACAAATCGCTTTTGTTACAGCCTACTCTGAGTTTATGCCCTTGACCTTCCGTTATAAGATTCAAGCTCTGGACTTTGTTGATAAATCCATGGAAGATGCAGATCTTAAGAGAGCCTTGGTAGAACTTTTAGATTTTGCGTATTCGCAGGTTGAACAAGAAACCAAGGCACAGAGTCTAACGGTAAAAACGGATAAAAATGATGTTAATATTCCTTATGATGACATTTTATATATTGAAACAGCCCCTGTGCCACATAAGTTGATCGCTCACACCAAGTCAAATCTAGTAGAATTCTATGGAAAAATTGCAGAAGTAGCGAAATTGGATGATATTTTCTTCCAAACGCATCGCTCTTTTGTTGTCAATGTGAGTAATGTGACAAGTGTGGATCGTACGGCTAATATGGTCTTCTTTGAGGGAGACGAGTCATGCCTTCTATCGCGGACACGTAAAAAAGAACTTTTGGAACGATTGAAAAATCGTTAAGGCTCAGATTTTCCCCTTCTTCTCTAATCATTATTGAAAGTTTTCTGAAATTCGAGATAACTATTCAATTTTATCTCATATAATAGCAGGAAGTGTGCTAAAATAGTAATGTGGCTTTTTACTGCTTATTTAAGATTACTAGAAGGAGGTGGCTAACCATTAAATGATGCTCAATTTGCAAATTGCATTAGAATATCTTTTGCATTTCATCGTCATACAGTGGATTTACGAAAAGACCAGCTTGGTCAAGATACCACGTATGATTCTTCCTATTGCGTTCTTAGTTGAATGTATAGGGGGGATACTGGGGATGTCATATAATGTCGGTTTGTCCTTTATGACACCGTTCTACCTTCTTTTCTATGCATATTTCTATGGCAAGGAAAGAACCACCAATATGTTGGCATTTTATGCCTTCTATCCTCTTGTTCTTTATCTTTTGATTTTTAATGGTTATGCCTACTTTTTGATGCCGGGATTTGGTATCACATCGGATTTCCTTAACAAAAGTTATCTTTATTTTATTTTCTTTGACCTTTTAATTATTCCAACATTTGTCGCTCTTTCCAAACTTCTTAATATTGATTTTAAATATTTGAGGGTTTTGGAGCGAGATCGCAAATTTGGTCGGATAATGTTTTTCACTAACTTTGTTTTGATTAGTTATGTGATTATGAACTATTCCGTAGTTGTGGCTTCGCGTTTCTTTGATTTGTACTATGCTGGCCATATTATAACCTTGATTGGATATATTGCGATTCTTTATGCTGTTTACAGTGTCAATAGATACGCAGATGAGTACTTTGAAAATGAGCGAAGAAAAGAAAATCGTCGTCACTTGGATGACCTAGAGAAGTATTCTGAGCAGGTTGAAAGCCTTTACGAAACGTTACGCAGTTTCCGTCACGACTATACTAATGTTATGATTTCGCTTAATGAAGCCATTCAGATGAAAGACATCGACCAAATCAAGATGATTTATGATAGCGTCTTGAAAGATTCGGCATCAGATTTGAAGCAGCAAAAGTTTGATTTGGCAAAATTAACTCGTGTGACCAACATGCCGCTTAAGAGTCTGTTATCATCTAAAGTAGCCGAAGCTTTTGATAAAGGTATTCAATGTCATGTTGAGGTTGAAGAGGGCGTCTTCTTCACAGATATGCGTCCACTCGACTTGATTACAATCATATCCATTCTTTGTGATAATGCTATAGAAGCTACTGTATTAGCAGATGAACCAAAATTATCTATCGCTATCTTTAAGATGGAAAATCAATCCGTTATTGTTGTTGAGAATTCAACTAAGGAAGCTTCTATTGATGTAGCTCCTTTGAAACAAAGAGGATTTTCAACAAAAGGAACAGGTCGAGGATTGGGCTTGGCAAATATCGAAGAGATTCTCTTTAGATACGATAATGTCACGCTTGAAACGGAATCAGCACAACACCGTTTTGTCCAATTATTGTCTATTACACCAAAAGAAGATTAATGGGGATTTAATAAGAATTTTTAGAATTCTTGTTAATCCCTATTTTTATGTTAAAAAGTATGGTAAAATAGGGAAGTTAATCATGTGTTTTTTAATTCAGGGGGATTTATTATGTTGAAAGACGAATGGTTAGAGTACTTTGAGGCTGTGAATGGCCGAAAACCAAGACCAATCGACTTTAAAGAAGCCTTGGAACGAGGAGAGTTTGTTCTCTCTGAAGGTGCAGAGGCTCACCAAGTAGCTGATCAAGGAGAATCATCAGCTGACCAACAGTTTGAAGAAGGAACCGCAACTGCCAGAGCACTAGCCCAGTCTCAGAAAGAGCGTGACAACGCGCAAGAGGCTATGGCAAATGCGGCCCAAGAAAAGAGGAAGGCCCTATCTCAAGAGACTGTTGGTCAAGTAAGAACCATTCAGTCGGGCCGTCAGGCTGAGGATATTCAAAAGGAAGAGGAACAACGCAAACGCGTCGCAGAGGCTAAGGAGCGCTTGGCAAGTTATGCGCCAACCCGTCCAGATGGAAATCATTCTGTTAATACCTCGAGTGAGCCTAATCAATCTATTCCAGTTTTCAGTAACCAAGCACAGCATCTTGGATTGTCTGAGGATTTGACAAAACTTGATTATAAGGAAGAAAAAGCAGCTAAGAAGCTTGCTCGTCAAGCTGCTCGTGATAAGAAAAAGGCTGAAAAATTAGCTGCTAAAGCTAAATCTAAGGAAGAACAGACAGTTGCCAAACTAGAAAAGAGATTGGAAAGTCAGGTTCGTCTTCTAGAAACGATTCAAAACGCTAATCAAAAATCGCAAAAGGCCAAAAATTGGGGTAAAGGAGCCTTGATTTCTAGTCTTGTTGCTGTTGTTTTGATGTTGCTTGTCGGTGGTGTCTACGGTTTTTGGCGTAATGCTTCGGGGAACATTGAGGGGACTTGGGAATTAAAATCGTCTAAGGTCTTGGATGAAAATTCTGGAAAGTTAACCAATGCTCTGAAAGAACATGAAGATAAAGATGAAATTTACGTCTCTTTCCTTAAAGTTGATCAGTCTAATAATTTACAAACACATTCTTACTTTTATAAAAAAGGTGAGGAGGATCAGCCTACTTTTACAGCTTCAGATTATTTGAAGGAATATCAAGTTGTTGATCAGTGGAATAAATCGATCACCTATACTAAAGAAGTTTCAGAATTTAAGCGTGAGTTGACTAAAGTTGTCTCGCAACTTTATCCAAATGCAGATAAGAATCTAGTAGATTACTATATTTCGGATAACGTAGATAACTACCGACTCTACCGTAAAGGGAAACGCACCAAGTCTTATACTGTAAATAAAGATACCTTGGTTGTTTCTACCTACAACGAGGATGGCAAGTTGACCAGTCGTGATACTTACGAGAAAGTGTCGAAGGCAGCTGCTAAGGGTTTAGAAGCTGAATATGCTGAAGCAAAGGTAGCTTATGAAAAAAATCATAAGACTACGACTAAGAAATAGTCGAAAAGGAAGTTGGAGTTTGACTCTAACTTTTTTTTGTAGAAATTTTAAGTCTGTCAAGTTTTTTTCTTGACACATAAAAATGATATGGTATACTAGTTAAGGTCGAGGGGCGATAAGTGCCTCCACCATAATAAAAAACTAAAGAAAAGAGATATTGAAAATGGCAGTAAAAATCCGTTTGACTCGTATGGGTTCTAAGAAAAAACCTTACTACCGTATCAACGTAGCAGATTCACGTTCACCACGTGATGGACGTTTTATCGAAACAGTTGGAACTTACAATCCACTTGTTGAAGAAAACCAAGTAACTTTGAAAGAAGACCGCGTTCTTGCATGGTTGGCTGATGGAGCTCAACCTTCAGATACAGTTCGCAACATCCTTTCAAAAGAAGGTGTATTGAAGAAATTCCACGATTCTAAATTCTCAAAATAATCATAAAGTAGGTTGATGTATGGATACGATTGAAAATCTTATTATTGCAATTGTGAAACCTTTGATTTCACAACCGGATGCCTTAACCATCAAGATCGAAGATACTCCTGAATTCTTGGAGTACCACCTTGACCTTGATCCTAGCGATGTTGGTCGAGTGATCGGTCGGAAAGGTCGCACCATTTCTGCGATAAGAACGATTGTCTACTCTGTCCCAACTGAAGATAAAAAAGTAAGAATCGTTATTGACGAAAAATAAGAAAAGCGGGACATGGTCTCGCTTTTTTTTGCAAGAAAATCCATGAACGTTCTTCATAATTAAAGGAACATTACCAAGACAGTCGTACAGAAGAAGGTCTGTTTATCAAGCTCGTTGAAGAGGTTGGTGAAGTTGCCGAGGTCTTAAATGGACGTTCTGGACGAAAAGAAGGGGTTAAGGACTCAAATGAGGAATTGGCTAAAGAACTGGCTGATATAATTCACTATACAGTCTCTATCGCAGCTATCAATGACATCGACCTCACCAAAACTATCTTTGAAAAGGATAAAACAGCAGCTGTCAAATACCAGCACGA
>ENA-OPWR01003322-OPWR01003322.1-human-gut-metagenome-genome-assembly--contig:-NODE-3322-length-10058-cov-3.424073_pt1 | contig 10058 bp, 9 predicted proteins | sample MGYA00241507_ERZ502006 | MGnify/ENA primary metagenome ERZ502006 (study PRJEB25962, sample SAMEA2043041) | human gut metagenome | biome: human gut; feature: human-associated habitat; material: faeces... | reverse complement strand
CTAAGATTACAGAGATCTACGAGGGAACTTCAGAGGTTCAGCGTATGGTTATTTCTGCAAACTTATTAAAGTAATATAGGAGGTACTTAACGTGAAGGTTATAGTTTGTATAAAGCAGGTACCTGATACAAAGGGTGGAGTACAGTTCAACCCAGACGGTACATTAAACAGAGCAGCAATGCTTACAATCATGAACCCTGATGATAAGGCAGGACTTGAGGCTGCACTTAGATTAAAGGATCAGTATGGTGCAGAGGTAACAGTTCTTACAATGGGTCTTCCAAAGGCTGCTGATGTTCTTCAGGAGGCAATTGCTATGGGAGCTGACAAGGGCGTTCTTGTAACAGATCGTGTACTTGGTGGAGCTGATACATGGGCTACATCAACAACAATTGCCGGAGCTCTCAGAAAGCTTGATTACGATCTGATCATCACAGGTCGTCAGGCTATCGATGGAGATACTGCTCAGGTTGGACCACAGATCGCTGAGCATCTTGGAATTCCTGTAATTTCATATGCACAGGAGATCAAGGTTGACGGAGACGCAGTTATCGTTAAGCGTCAGTATGATGACGGATATCATATGTTAAAGGCTAAGATGCCTTGCCTTGTAACAGCACTTTCTGAGTTAAATGAGCCAAGATACATGACTCCAGGTGGAATCTTCGATGCAGTTAATGCAGAGATCACAACACTTGGCAGAGCAGACCTTGTTGATGTTGATGATTCAAACATCGGTCTTAAGGGCTCACCTACAAAGATTGCTAAGGCTTCAGATAAGGTAAGAAAGGGCGCAGGCGAGAAGGTTGTTCCTGATTCTCCAGATGAGGCAGTTAGCTATATTGTTGGCAAGTTAAAGGATAAGCATGTAATCTAATATAGTAAAGGAAAAGTGGTGAATAAAATGGGCGCAATGAACGCAGAAGAAATGAAGAACTACAAAGGCGTATTTGTCTTTGCACAGCAGGTAGATAATAAGTTAAGTGGTATTTCTTTCGAGCTTATCGGCGAAGGAAAGAGACTGGCAGAAAAGCTTGATGAGAAGGTAACTGCAGTACTTATCGGTTCAGATGTTAAGGGTCTTGTAGATGAGCTTGCAGAGTACGGCGCAGACAGAGTTATCGTTGTTGACGATCCAGAGCTCAAGGATTACAGAACAGAGCCATATGCACACGCACTTGCATCAGTTATCAATGAGTACAAGCCAGAGATCGTTTTAGTTGGTGCTACAGCAATCGGTAGAGATCTTGGTCCAACAGTTTCAGCTAGAGTTGCTACAGGTCTTACAGCAGACTGTACATTACTTGAGATCGGTGATTTCCCTCTTGTTGCACTTCCAAATCAGGAGCAGAAGCACAATCAGCTTCTTATGACACGTCCTGCATTCGGTGGTAACACAATTGCTACAATCGCATGTCCTGACAACCGTCCACAGATGGCAACAGTTCGTCCAGGTGTTATGCAGAAGCTTGACAAGGTAGCTGGTAAGAAGGCAGAGGTTATCGAGTATAATCCAGGATTCGTACCAAACAACAAGTATGTTGAGATCCTTGAGATCTCAAAGGCTATCTCAGATATCAAGGATATCATGGATGCTAAGATCCTTGTTTCAGGTGGTCGTGGAGTTGGCTCAGCAGAGAACTTCAAGCTCCTTGATGATCTTGCAGAGGTACTTGGCGGACAGGTATCATGCTCACGTGCAGTTGTTGATTCAGGCTGGAAGCCAAAGGAGCTTCAGGTTGGTCAGACTGGTAAGACAGTACGTCCACAGGTATACTTCGCAATCGGTATTTCAGGTGCTATCCAGCACGTAGCTGGTATGGAAGAGTCAGACATCATCGTTGCTATCAACAAGGATGAGGATGCTCCTATCTTTGATGTAGCTGACTATGGTGTAGTTGGAGATCTCAACAAGATCGTTCCAGCTCTTACAGAGGCTATCAAGGCAGAGCTTGCTAACAAGTAATTAACAGGCTGTTTGCTATATAGATAATTTTGAAATTATCAACTATGAGAAAAACGCTTCGCGAGTTTCTCAAGTTATCGCGGCAGTCGCCAAGGTCTCGTGCAAGCACGGACTTTGGCTCGTTGCTCGCGTAAATTATAAAGTCCCCCTCTTGGATTTGATGTTCAAGAGGGGGACTTTTTGACGTGGAAGATTTTGATGTGGAAGATTTTGCCATGGAATTTTTTGGAGAGTAGATTACATAGCTAACAATAATGGCTTGTTTTTGTATTTTGGTTAGTTTTAGGCGTATTTTCCACAAAATTATCTCTTTTTAATCAGTTTCATAGGAAATGTGACAATATCATGTAAGTTTGTATCTTTTTGCATTATATTTTGGATTTGGGTACAATTTTGTGCTCTAAAAAATAAAAAGGCAAAAATAAAAAACAAAAATCTGCAATTCTGTTACAATCAGAAATTGGGAATCCAATACAAGTGTATTGTAAATAATACAAAAATAATGTAATATTAATTAGTTTGAATATAGTAGATAAAGAGAGTATGCATGTGAAGATAGGTACAGTACATGCGAAAGCAAGTGCAAATGAGGATAAACACAAATGGCAGGTACAGTAAGTACGGTATGCACAGTAGTAGAACATGCAGAAGAGAGGTACATATGAAAGAGAAAGATAGCGTTATTGATAACGTAAAATCAGCTGATAGCAGGAAAACATCTGATAAAAAAATAATATCTGATAATAAAACAATGTCTGCTACTGGAAAGCCGTCCGCTGGCGAGAACAGAGAGAATAAGATGGGCGTGATGTCAGAGGGAAAGCTTCTGATGTCCATGTCGTTGCCTATGATAATATCCATGTTGTTCCAGGCTATGTATAATGTTGTAGATAGTGTGTTTGTATCAAGGTTCAGCATGGATGGTCTTACTGCTGTGTCCACTGCATTCCCGATACAGAATCTGATGATAGGGGTTTTCTCGGGACTGGGAGTCGGTTTTAATGCGTTTATATCTAAGGCCCTTGGTGAGAAGAAGTTTGACAGGGCAAATGAGGTTGCCAGACAGGGAATATTCCTTGAGGCGATAGGATATGTGATATTTCTGATAATAGGACTATTTTTTGCAAGAACATTTATGGTGAGCCAGACAGGTGATGCGCAGGTTATCCAGTACGGAACGGAATATCTAGAGGTGTGCTGCTGCTGTGCTTTTGGTATAGCTTTCCAGATGACATTTGAGAGACTCTTGCAGTCCACAGGTCGTACAATGTACAGTATGATAACTCAGATACTTGGTGCTGTCATCAATCTTATACTTGATCCTATCATGATATTTGGACTCCTTGGATGCCCTAGGATGGGTGTTAAGGGGGCGGCCATCGCGACAGTATGTGGTCAGTGCATAGCTGGAACTTTGGCTATGATCTTCAATATCAAGAAGAATCCGGATCTCCATATCACTCTGAGGAAATTCAGACCACATGGAGAGATAATTGGCAAGATACTCGGCGTTGGCGTGCCGTCGGTTATCATGGTTGCAATAGGTTCTGTGATGAATTATTTTCTGAATCTTATACTGTTTTCGTTCTCCAAGTTGGCAGTTGCTGTATTTGGAGCTTACTTCAAGGTTCAGAGTATGGCGTTTATGCCTGTGTTCGGATTAAATAACGGGATGATACCGATAATTTCATACAACTATGGAGCGCAAAGACCGGACAGGATGAAGAGAACTATGAAGCTGGGAGTTATGGTGGGCTGTTCCATTATGCTGTTCTGCCTTGTTATCATGCAGGCATTCCCTGGACAGATACTCAAGATATTTGATGCCACAGATGATATGCTGTCCATGGGAATCCCTGCTGTCAGGATCATGAGCACAGCGTTTATATTTGCGGGATTTTCAGTAACATGTTCTGGAATGTTCCAGGCCGTTGGAAAGGGTGTATACAGTATGATAGTGTCCATGGCGAGACAGCTCTTTGTCATACTTCCTGTAGCGTATTTCCTTTCAAAGGCAATGAACAGTGTGAATGGCGTGTGGACGGCGTTCCCTATTGCAGAAATCTTCAGCGTAATTATATCAACATTTCTTCTTCTAAGAGTGTATAAAAAGATAGTAAAACCTTTGGAAAGAGGACAGATAGAGTAAAATAAGAGAATGATATACGGAGGAAATGCAATAATATAGACATAGCGCGTGGCATTTGTATTGTGATAGAATACTATATAGTAGTATAGTTTTCATATGATGAACGCAGTTTTGCATTTGTCGCAAATAGATGGCAGAAAAGAAATGGAAAGAGAGCGGATATGGGAAAAATGATATATATGGATCATGCGGCAACAACGGCGGTGAGACCTGAAGTGCTCGATGCCATGCTGCCTTACTTTACAGAAAAATATGGAAATCCCTCAGGCGTGTATACATTTGCGTCCAAAAATAAGGACGTAATAAATGTGGCAAGGGATATAATTGCCGATTCCCTTGGGGCGAAGCCTGAGGAGATCTACTTCACCGGGGGAGGCTCTGAGTCGGACAACTGGGCTCTTAAGTCCGTTGTTGAAGCCTTCCAGGATAAGGGAAAGCATATAATCACAACCAGTATAGAACACCATGCCATTCTTCACACATGCCGGTATCTGGAGAAGCTGGGTTTTGATGTGACATACCTTGACGTGGACGAAAAGGGGCTGGTGAATCCGGATAAGCTGAAAGCAGCCATAAGACCAGACACAATATTGATATCTGTTATGGCAGCCAACAATGAGATAGGAACCATAGAGCCAATCAGCAGAATTGGAGCCATAGCACATGAACATGGAATTCTGTTTCACACGGATGCAGTTCAGGCGTATGGACAGATTCCGCTTGATGTAAATGCCATGAATATAGATTTGCTCAGCAGCAGCGGTCATAAGCTTAATGGTCCAAAGGGAATCGGATTTCTGTATATACGGAGTGGAATAAAGCTTGGAAGCTTTATACATGGAGGCCAGCAGGAGCGTGGGCGTCGTGCTGGAACTGAGAATGTACCGGGAATCGTTGGAATGGGCAAGGCTGCCGAGCTTGCGGTTCTATCTATGGAAGATAGAATGAAATGGGAGACAGACATAAGAGATCATATGATTCATAGAATCTTGTCGGAGATACCATATTCAAGGCTGAATGGACATGAGAAAGACCGACTTCCTAACAATGTGAATGTGAGCTTTCAGTTTGTTGAAGGAGAAACGATCCTTATCATGCTTGATATGGTGGGAATATGCGCTTCTGCAGGCTCTGCGTGCACATCAGGTTCTGTTGATCCATCACATGTACTGACAGCTATTGGTCTTCCAAAGGAGATATCACATGGTGCTGTTAGACTTACACTTGGATATGAGAATACCATGGACGAGGCAGATGCTGTGGTAGATAATCTCAAGAGGATTGTGGAAAATCTCAGAAAGATGTCACCTGCATATCAGGATTTTGTCAGTAGAAATAAATAATTTGCAAAATACATGCTCTTGAACATAATGCAGGATAAAAGATAGCATTAAAATAAAAATATACTACAGTTATTATTTATTATAAAGAGGAAATGAAGTTGATTGATACAGATAAGAAGACAGTATGTGTAGGTATGTCGGGCGGAGTTGATTCGTCGGTTGCCGCACTTTTGCTCAAGGAGCAGGGCTACGATGTGATCGGACAGGCGCAGACAGGAACCGGTAAGACCGCCGCGTTTGGAATCCCGATGCTTCAGAAGATTGACGAAGAGGACAGATCGCTGCAGGGTATGATCCTTTGCCCGACGAGAGAGCTTGCGATGCAGGCGGCTCAGCAGCTGAGACAGTTTGCAAAATATATGCACAATATTCGCGTGCTTGCCGTATATGGAGGGCAGGATATCAACAGACAGATCAAGGCGTTAAAGGGCGGCGTGCAGATCATTGTCGGCACACCGGGACGCGTGATGGATCATATGAGACGCCACACGATCCGCTTAGACAACCTGAAAATGGTCGTTCTGGATGAAGCAGATGAAATGCTGAACATGGGCTTTCGGGAAGATATGGAGGCGATTCTGGGACAGATTCCGTGCGAGCACCAGACGGCGCTGTTTTCCGCAACGATGCCGGAGCCGATTTTACAGATCACCGATCAGTTCCAGACCGATGCGGAAATGGTAAAGGTTGTCAAAAAGGAATTGACGGTAGAAAGAATCCGGCAGTATCTTTATTATATCCGCAGATCGGATAAGGAAGCTGCAGCTGCAAGGCTGATTGAATATTATAACCTGAAAAGAGGACTGATTTTCTGCAACACCAAGAGTATGGTGGACGAGCTGGCAGAGAATCTGAAAAACAGAGGCATCGCGGCAGAAGGGCTGCATGGCGATTTGAGCCAGGCACAGAGAGATACGGTCATGAACCGTTTCAGAAGCGGTAATCTCCAGATGCTGATCGCAACGGATGTTGCGGCGAGAGGAATCGATGTAAACGATGTGGATGGCGTTATCAATTATGACGTTCCGCAGGATATCGAATATTATGTGCACCGTATCGGCCGTACCGGCAGAGCAGGAAAAGAGGGCATGAGCTTTACGCTGGCAAGCCGTAGAGAGTCCTTCAGAATCCGTGAAATTGAGCGGGTCTGCAAGACAAAACTGGAAGAAAAGCATCTTCCCTCCGGAGAAGAAGTGCGTCAGCATAAGGAAGCATCTGTGCTCCAGAAAATCCGCGAGGTGATGGAGGAAGCAAATACCGCGGACTGCTATCGTGCGGTAGAGCGCTTTGAAAAAGAAACCGGCATTTCCGCAATTGAGCTGGCAGCCGCATTTTTGTATGAGCAGGTTGGCGGTGAGCCGGAAGAAATCGTAGAAGAGCCTAAAGTAGTCAGACGCGATGGAGAACGGAGATTTGGGGATAGACGCCGGGATGGATCTGGAAGCCATCAAAGAAGCCTATGCAGACTCGCAAATGTCTGCCGAGGAGATCGAAGAGGCTTACAACCGGATAGTCAATCCCGTTTCAGAGGCTCCCAAGAAGGGAGCCAAAAAAGGAGGGTCCAAATAGGACTGGTAATAGGACGGGGTCGCTTCCCGTCCCTCCTACTATTAAAATTACGCCAGTATGAAAGTTGCACAGATTAAATCAGCTCCTCAGTTCGAATCCCGGGACTGGAGACAGTATGGCATCCAAACATACGGAGATACCAACGACTTTCCCCAGACAGTCAGCGAGATTGTTCAGGCTTCAAAAACCGGCAATGCCTGCTTGAGCATATACAATGACTTCGTATACGGTCACGGATTCAAAGATCCCGGCATCTACAAATTACGGGTCAACAAAGAAGGGGAGAAGCTCGACAAGATCCTCCGCATGGTATGCAAAGACTTCACGTTATGGCATGGGTTCGCCATCCATGTTAACTACAATATGAACTTCCGCGTCAGTTCGATCCACCACATTCCGTTCGAGTCTCTCCGACTTGCGAAGGCAGACGATGATGGATTCGTTGGCCGGACGGCATATCATCCTGACTGGGGTCACCGAGACAAGACGAGGTCCCGGTGGTCCCCGTCCGACATTGAGTGGTTTCACCTCTTCAACCCGGATCCGGAGGTTATTCTGAACCAGGTAGAAGAAGCTGGCGGGTGGGACAATTACAATGGCCAGATCCTCTACTTCTCCGGAGACTCCGAAGGCAGTCCCTCTTACCCGGTCCCCATCTTCATCGCTGAGATGACAGACATGAGAACTGAGGAAGCACTTGCCAATGTAGCCGGTCGAAACGCATGCTCCAACTTCTTGTCAGCTGGGATCTTGGTAGACATCAAGGACGAGACTCAAGATCAGTCCCAAGTCAATGAGACCCAGAAAGAGCTCAACAAGTTTCAAGGAGACGAGAACACTTCTCAACTGTGGTACATACAGTGCAAGTCCAAAGATGAGGTGCCCCAGTTCATAAGGTTCTCCGGGGAGAACTATGACAAAGCATTCGAAGTAACGCAGAGAGTCATCCCGGAAAACATTGGTCAAGCCTTCAAGCAGCCTCCCATTCTTCGAGCTGTTGACGTGGGGGCTAACTTTGGGGCTGATCTCATGACCAATGCCTACAAGTACTACAACTCTGTTACAGTCAGGGAGCGTCAGCAGCTGGAGGAGACTTTCGTATCGATCTTTGAGTACTGGTGGGCTCCTTTGGAAAATCCCGACTTCGCTATTCAGTCTCTCACTTACAATGCCGGCGAGTCTATAGCAGACAGAATTGGCAAGGACAACATGACTCAGGTACTGGAGATTAACCGGGACCAGATGCTCTCCGCTGTTCAGAAGAGAAACATGCTCAAGCTCATTTATGGGCTTTACGACGAGGAGATTATAAAACTCATGCCCGATGATACTCAACTCTAACGACCTTCGGAATGTTCGGCCGATAGCCGAGAACATCAACGATCCGGCCAGACTGGAGCCATATATCCGGGAGGCTGAGACTCTCAGACTGGTGGATGCCATAGGAGCCAATCTCTACAGATGGCTCGACGAGACAGACTTTTCCGGCCCCGGTCCTTTCCAATACGGGGACGTAACCATTACAAAAGATCAGTACACTGCCGCCATGGAAGGCGGGTATTATGATGGTGGCTGTTCCGGGGATGGTCGAAGCGAAGGACTCAAGATCGCCATTGCATACATTGCGTATTCCCGATTCATCGTCAACAATCCAATCAACCCCACTGCCTTCGGGGTGAGGTACAAAGATGGCGAATTCAGCACTCGAGTAGAAGACAACATCATCATCCGTAGCTCGAACGAAGCACGGAACATCGGGGAAGCCTACCTCGAGAAGGCTATAAATCATCTTAAAGCTCTGCGGTTACTGACTCCATGTACTGAATACAAGGAGTCCCCGTCTCGTAAAATGATTATAGGACGTAATAAATTATAAGTTTAACAGATATGGAGAAGGAAGTCATGAGAGCGGGAAAATGGATATGCGGGAGCATTGTAGGGTTTTGGGGGCTTTTAGCTCCGGTCCAGGTCCTTATCCTCTGTGTCTGTATTGCCATTATCGTCGACTTCATAACTGGAAATATTGCTGACTACAAGCGCCACAAACGAGCCCATCAAAAATATGTGTTCAAAAGCGAGAAAATGTGGGACACGTGTTGGAAGTTGGGGCTCAGCATTATCGGTATTGGCATGGCCTACATGCTTGACGTGGATGTCCTCCCGAACTTGGGGGGTCTCAACCTTGCCAACTTCTTCGCTGCTTTTGTGGTCGGGACTGAGTTTTGGAGCTTTCTGGAGAACTCCGCAATCATTTCGAATCATCCCATATTCCGGGCTCTCCGGTCATACATGGAGAGATCTGTCAGCAAGAAAACTCAAATAGATTTTGAATGCCATGAAGACAAGTAAGTATTTTAAGCCCGAAGAATTCGAGCGATGCAATCCGTCTTGCTCCATCGAAGACATGGACCAGGACTTCCTCGATCTCCTGGATGACCTCCGTGAAAAGGCAGGCATCCCCCTCGTCCTCAATTGTGCTTATCGTTCCAAAGAACACGATAAGGCCAAAGGACGGTCCGGCAACAGTGCTCACACAGAAGGTTTGGCAGTGGACATCAGGTGTGCCTCGGGCCCCAATCGGATGAAGATCCTCCAGGCAGCCATTGCATTGCGGATCCGGAGGATGGGCATCGACGGGAATTTTATCCACGTAGATGCTTCTAAAACCCTCCCGCAGGACACGATATGGACTTACTAAAGAGAGTACTCTGCACAATAGTTCTTGTAGGTATAGGCTTTATAATCGGGCGTAAAACAGTCGAGGAAAAGACCGTTATAAAGTACGTCGATTTACCCCCAATTCAGGGGGAGGTCAAAGTCCCGGATTTGGTTCCAAAATGGGAGGGTTTTAGGAATCCAATCAAATTGATATATATCTATAAGGGCCAGGGGGAAAAGGTTCCCCAAACACCCCCAGAAATCACAAATGGAGGGGGTTTTGGGGAGGACCAAAAGGAGGTGGATACTCTGGAGAGCGTAAAAAGGACAATATTGGACTGGAATACGACCAGGAAATACGCTGGAACATTCT
>ENA-OPWR01003315-OPWR01003315.1-human-gut-metagenome-genome-assembly--contig:-NODE-3315-length-10070-cov-2.264104_pt1 | contig 10070 bp, 7 predicted proteins | sample MGYA00241507_ERZ502006 | MGnify/ENA primary metagenome ERZ502006 (study PRJEB25962, sample SAMEA2043041) | human gut metagenome | biome: human gut; feature: human-associated habitat; material: faeces... | reverse complement strand
GCAGGGAAATAAATTTGTTGAAACAGTCAGTGAAGGTGAGGAACCTTACCGTCATGTAGTTGTTAAATTAAAAAGATATTAATATATGAATCTAAAAAAGATGTTATTCTAGGTGAAAGCGTGAATAACACGTCTTGACGTGTGTGCTTACCTGGGGTAACATCTTTTTTGTAAAGTTCTGAAAGCAATCGATTTTGTAAAAATAAATATTAAAATATCTGTGTTAACAGATATTACCATGGAGGAAATATGGACGCAACAATTGCAGCAATCTCTACAGCAATGAGTGCTTCAGGTATTGGTATTGTCCGTATCAGTGGCGAAAATGCTATGGATGTGATCGCGAAGATCTATCGTTCCAAAAACGGAAAAAAAGATATTCGTACAGTCGTCAGTCATACCATTCATTATGGATTTATCTATGATGGAGAAGAAGTTGTAGATGAAGTACTGGTTATGATCATGAGAGGACCTCACACATATACGGGTGAGGACACCGTAGAAATAGATTGTCATGGCGGTGTATATGCCATGAAACGCGTTCTGGAAACTGTTCTAAAAAATGGTGCGGTGATCGCAGAACCGGGAGAGTTTACAAAAAGAGCATTTCTGAACGGAAGGCTGGACCTGTCTCAGGCAGAGGCAGTTATGGATGTCATTCAGGCAAAGAATGAATATGCACTTCGCAGTTCCATGGATCAGTTAAGAGGTTCTGTGCAGAAAGCAATCCGAGATATCAGAGAAAAGCTGATTTATCACATTGCATATATAGAATCGGCACTGGATGATCCGGAACATATCAGTCTGGATGGATATCCCCAGGAACTTCTGGAAGTTGTGGATAATGAACAGAAAGAAGTGAAGCGCCTGTTGAAAACTTCTTCTGACGGAAAGATGATCCAGGAGGGAATCCAGACAGTTATCCTCGGAAAACCAAATGCCGGAAAATCCTCACTGTTAAATCTTCTGATCGGAGAAAACCGGGCTATTGTGACAGATATTGCAGGAACGACCAGAGACATTCTGGAGGAATATATCACACTTCATGGAATATCTCTGAAGATTATTGATACAGCCGGAATCCGGGAAACAAAGGATATTGTGGAAAAAATAGGGGTAGACAGAGCCAGAGAAATGGCACAGAAAGCAGATCTGATTCTTTATGTAGTGGATTCTTCTGTTCCGCTTGACGAAAATGATGAAGAAATCATGGAAATGCTTACTGGAAAAAAGGCGATTATCCTGTATAATAAAACTGATCTTCAGCCGGAAATCCAGCCGGAAATCCTGAAAGAAAAAACAGGACATCCTGTAATTCCGATTTCTGCAAAAGAAGAAAAAGGCATTACAGAACTGGAAGAACAGATTAAAGATATGTTTTTTGGAGGAGAGATTTCCTTTAATGATGAGGTATATATTACAAATGCCCGTCATAAAGCAGCATTGGAAGAGGCTGACAGAAGCCTTGATCTGGTCAGAAACAGTATCGAAATGGGAATGCCGGAAGATTTCTTTTCTATAGATCTTATGAATGCATATGAAAATCTGGGTAAAATCCTCGGAGAGTCTGTTGGTGAAGATCTGGTAAATGAGATATTCAGCAAGTTTTGCATGGGTAAATAAAAATCAAAAAATCGCCTTTGGCGATTTTTGAAAGAATAGAATGAGCAGTTGTAAAATAAAAGGAGACAAAATGAGAACGTTAGTAGAAGATTATGATATTGTTGTAGTCGGTGCCGGTCATGCCGGATGTGAAGCAGCACTTGCGGGCGCGCGCCTGGGCCTGAATACAGTGATGTTTACTGTAAGTGTAGACAGTATCGCATTAATGCCATGTAACCCGAACGTAGGCGGCAGTTCCAAAGGCCATCTGGTAAGAGAGCTTGATGCCCTGGGCGGTGAAATGGGAAAAAATATTGACAAGACCTTTATCCAGTCCAAAATGCTTAACTGTTCCAAAGGACCTGCAGTGCACTCCTTACGTGCGCAGGCTGACAAACAGGCATACAGCAATGAAATGAGAAAAACGCTTGAAAATACACCTAATCTGACTATTAAACAGGGAGAAGTAACAAAACTTCTGGTCGAGGACGGAAAGATTACAGGGGTAAAAACATATTCCGGTGCAACTTATAACTGTAAAGCAGTGGTCCTCTGTACAGGAACTTATTTAAAAGCAAGATGTATTTACGGTGATGTAAGTAATTATACAGGACCAAACGGACTGCAGGCAGCCAACTACCTGACTGATTCTCTGAAAGAGCTGGGAATTGAAATGTTCCGTTTTAAAACAGGAACACCTGCCCGTATTGCCGGAAATACAATTGACTACAGTAAAATGGAGGAACAGTTTGGAGATGAGAGAGTTGTACCATTTTCATTCTCAACTAATCCGGAAGATGTTCAGATAGAGCAGAAATCCTGCTGGCTGACATATACAAATGAGAAAACTCATGAGATCATTCGTGCAAACCTTGACCGTTCTCCATTGTATTCCGGTATGATCGAAGGAACCGGTCCGCGTTATTGCCCGTCAATTGAAGATAAAGTAGTCCGTTTTGCAGATAAGAACCGTCATCAGGTATTTATTGAGCCGGAAGGTCTCTATACAAATGAGATGTATATTGGTGGAATGTCCAGTTCTCTGCCGGAAGATGTGCAGGAAGAAATGTATCATTCCGTACCGGGACTGGAACATGCAAAAATCGTAAAAAATGCATATGCCATCGAATATGACTGTATTAATCCACGTCAGTTATATCCTACACTGGAATTTAAGAAAATCAAAGGACTGTTCAGCGGCGGTCAGTTTAACGGAAGCTCAGGGTATGAAGAAGCAGCGGCGCAGGGACTGATCGCAGGAATTAATGCTGCTCTGGAAGTTAAAGGTCAGGAACAGCTGATTCTTGACCGTTCTGAGGCTTATATTGGTGTTCTTATTGATGATCTGGTAACAAAAGAAAACCATGAGCCATACAGAATGATGACCAGCAGAGCGGAGTACAGATTACTTCTCCGACAGGACAATGCGGATCTGAGACTTCGTAAAAAGGGATATCAGGCAGGGCTCATCAGTGAAGAGGATTATCAGAAAATCCTTACGAAAGAAGAACAGATAAAAACAGAGATCAGCAGAGTAGAACATACAAATATCGGAGCAAACAAAGAGGTTCAGACCCTTCTGGAAAGCTATAACAGCACACCGCTGAAATCCGGAACCACTCTGGCAGAACTGATCCGCCGTCCGGAACTTTCTTATGAAGCAATCAAACCACTTGATAAAGAACGTCCGGAGCTGCCATGGGATGTACAGGAACAGGTTGACATTAACATCAAGTATGATGGATATATCCGCAGACAGTTAAAACAGGTAGAACAGTTTAAGAAACTGGAAGCAAAGAAAATCCCGACAGATCTTGATTATGAGAAAGTTGGAAGCCTGAGAATCGAAGCACGTCAGAAACTGGAAGCATACAGACCGATTTCAATCGGACAGGCTTCCCGAATTTCAGGAGTTTCTCCTGCTGATATATCAGTTTTACTGGTGTATCTTTCCAGTACGAAATAATTAATATAATACGCTTTAATGTGCTTATAAAAACAAGAAATTGGCAAAAAATATTAAAATAGTACATAAAAGAGTAAAATAACGGACTATAAATAACAGATAAAATCATAAAAGCACATAAAACAACCCTGTAAAATATACAAAAATAATAAATAAAGGTAGAAAAAGGAGAATAATACATGCCGTATAATCTGACGACATTGGAAAATGGATGCAGAGAACTGGGTATAGAGCTGAGCCAGAAGCAGAAAAATCAGTTTATCCAGTTTTATGAATTTCTGGTAGAAAAAAATAAGGTTATGAATCTGACAGGTATTACTGAGTTTGAGGAAGTACTTACAAAGCACTTTCTTGACAGTCTTGCCTGTGTAAAAGCCATTGATATGACAAAAGTAAAAACAATTATGGACATCGGTACAGGTGCCGGATTTCCAGGTGTGCCTTTGAAAATTGCTTTTCCACATCTGGAGGCATGTCTGCTGGATTCTCTGAAAAAGAGGGTAAACTTCCTTGAGGAAAGTTTTGAGCTTCTTGGATTAGAAGGGATTAAGGCGATTCATGGAAGAGCAGAAGAGTATGCAAAAAATAAAGAGTATCGTGAGAAATATGATCTCTGTGTATCCAGGGCAGTATCAAACCTTGCAACTCTGTCAGAATATTGTCTTCCTTATGTAAAGACAGGAGGAACTTTCATTTCCTATAAATCAGGAACTGTACAGGAAGAGGCAGAAGAAGCAGAGAAAGCAATCAATATCCTCGGTGGTCAGGTGAAAGACATCACATACTTTAAATTGCCGGACTCCGAGATTGACCGATCCCTTGTCATTATAAATAAGAAAAAATCTACACCTGGAAAGTATCCGCGTAAAGCAGGAACACCATTAAAAGAACCATTGTCATAATAAATCTATGTATAGTTGTCTCATGAAATCTTCTGGCAAAAAATGCCGAGATTTCGGGACAGCTATTTTTTTCAAACAAACATCACAGAATAATCACACTTTTATCCTAATTTCATCACAACTTCATCATAAACTGTTCTTGTAGAGATGTCCTCGGGTTCCCCCATTCTCTGTTTCACCTGGGGACATTTTCTATATTTTATTTTGGCAAAAATTAAGAGGAGGAGAACACATTGATTGAAGTAAACAATCTGGTTAAACGATATGGTAACCATACGGCAGTTGACCACCTTTCCTTTAAAATAGAGAAAGGCAAAATCTATGGATTTCTGGGACCAAACGGTGCAGGAAAATCCACTACAATGAATATGATAACCGGATACATCGCATCCACCGAAGGAACCGTCAAAATTGATGGACACGATATCCTCGAAGAACCGGAAGCGGCAAAGAAATGTATCGGTTATCTGCCTGAACAGCCGCCGGTCTATTTTGATATGACTGTCCTGGAATACATGAAATTTGTGGCAGATCTCAAGAAAATCCCAAAAGATAAAAAAGCAAACATGATCGAAGAAGTCATGGATATGGTAAAGATTTCAGACATGAGAAACCGTCTGATAAAGAACCTGTCAAAAGGTTACAGACAGAGAGTTGGTCTTGCTGAGGCGATTATGGGGTATCCGGAGGTGATCATCCTGGATGAGCCGACAGTAGGTCTTGACCCTAAACAGATTATTGAAATCCGAACCTTAATTAAAGAATTAAAAAAGAAACATACCGTTATTCTCAGCTCGCATATACTTTCTGAAGTAAGTGCGGTATGCGATTACGTGCTGATCATTTCTCATGGAAAACTGGTAGCAAGCGATACTCCTGAGAATCTTGGAAAACTTGCAGAGGGATCCAATACTCTGGAGATGCTTATTAAAGGTGAAAAAACACAGATCAGGCTGGCTCTCGAGGGAATCGAGGGAGTCAACAGCGTAACAATGGAAAAAGATGAGAAACAGAATCTCTGGAGTGTGAAAGTTTCAACAGAGGAGCAGAATGACATTCGGGAAAAAGTATTCTACAAAATGTCGGAGATTAACAGCCCAATCTATGAGATGAAGTCCAGGAAAGTATCACTGGAGGAAATCTTCCTTGAACTTACTGCATCCGATAAACCAATATCTGCAGACGAAGTCCCAAATACACCTGAAGATAAAGATACTGATGCCGGTAGATCAAACGAGACAAACGTAAAACAGACATCAGCAGAAATACCGGAAGAACAGAATAATGATAAAGGGGGAGAGAAATAACCATGACAGCTATATATAAAAGAGAGCTGAAAAGTTACCTGACATCCATGGTAGGATATTTATTTATCTTTTTCATTCTTGTACTGACAGGTATTTATTTTTCAGCATATCAGCTTTCAGCAGCATATCCGAAATTTGAATACACCTTAAGTGCAATTACCTTTGCATTCCTGATCGGAGTACCGATTTTGACTATGCGTGTACTTGCAGAGGAAAGAAAACAGAAAACAGATCAGCTGCTTCTGACAGCACCGGTTTCTGTGAGCGGTATTGTAATAGGTAAATATCTTGCACTGGTAACTGTATTTGCTGTTCCGATGGCAGTTATGTGTACTTATCCGCTGATTATGTCCAGGTTTGGCACAGTAGAGTTTGCATCTGCATATACAGCAGTCCTGGGATTCTTTCTCCTGGGATGTGCAAATATTGCAATCGGTGTATTTATGTCAGCATTAACTGAGAGCCAGGTAATTGCAGCGGTACTCACATTTGTTTTCTTATTTGCATTTTATATGATGAATGGTATTTCTTCCTTCTTCTCTCAGACATCTATGTCGACATGCGTGACATTTGGGTTATTGATCCTGGCAGCAGCCATCATTATCTATACCATGATCAAGAATATTCTGATCTCAGCAGTGATCGGTGTGATCGGAGAAGTGGCACTGATTATTATTTATGTAGTAAAATCCAGTATTTTTGAGGGCGGTATTCAGAAAGTCCTGGATGTGTTTAATCTGAGCGGACACTTTGATAATTTTACAAGTAACATCTTTGATATAAAAGGAATTGTATATTTTCTTTCTGTGATTGCAGTATGCCTGTTCCTTACAACACAGTCTATTTTGAAGAGACGCTGGAATTAGTGGGGAGGTGAAAGAAAATGAAACTGAAAGAAAAGATGAAAAATAATAACCATAAAAAATTTGACAAAAAGAAACTGATTGGCACCATCAGTAAGAAGCATATCAAAAATGGCTCTTACACAATGGTTATGTCAGTGATATTTATTGCAGTAGTTGTAGTGCTCAACATGATCGTAAATGCGATTCCGTCCAAATATTCAGAAATTGATATCAGCAGCCAGAAACTCTACAGTATTGGTGATGATACAAAAGCAATGCTGAAAGATCTGGACAAGGACGTAACAATTTACCAGATTGCACAGAGCGGTTCTGAAGATGAAAATATTACCAATCTGCTTAAGAAATATGAAGATGAATCCAAGCATATTAAAGTAGAGCAGAAGGATCCTGTAGTAAATCCTAAATTTGTAACGGAATATACAAGTGATGATCTTTCTGCAAACAGTCTGATCGTTGTATGCGGCGACAGAAATAAAGTCATTGATTACAACAATATCTATGAGAGCACAATTGATTATCAGACCTACAGCTCTCAGACCACCGGTTTCGACGGTGAAGGTCAGATCACAAGTGCGATCGGATATGTAACATCCGAAGATCTCCCGATCCTTTATACACTCGAGGGACATGGTGAGAAGGAGATGGATTCTACTATCAAAGAAGACATCGAGAAGGCAAACATGGATATTCAGTCTCTGAATCTTCTTACAGAGGGAAGTGTTCCGGATGATGCAGACTGCCTGTTCATTGATTCTCCATCCACAGATATTTCAGAAGATGAAAAGACTGCTATTATTGATTATCTTGAAAATGGCGGAAAGGCGATGATTTTCTCTGATTATACAACAGAAGACCTGCCAAACTTTGATGCAGTTCTGGAAAACTATGGTGTTCAGAGAGAAGCTGGAATCGTATTTGAAGGTGATAATCAGCATTATGCAATGCAGATGCCATATTATCTGGTTCCGACTATAAACAGCACAGATGCAAGCTCTGAGACTGTTTCCGGAGGATATTATGTACTTGTACCATATGCACAGGGAATCAAAAAAATGGATGATGTAAGAGATACCGTAACGATCAACAGTATCCTCACCACATCAGACCAGGCATATTCCAAGACAGATCTGAACAGTGATACTCTGGAGAAAGAAGACGGAGACGAAGCTGGCCCATTTGATCTGGGAGTAAGCATCACAGAGACTCTGGATGATGACAAAGAAACGCAGATCGTATACTATTCAACTTCCAATCTGATGGAATCACAGGTAAATCAGATGGTATCCGGCGGAAATGAGAAGCTGATCATCGAATCCCTGAAGTGGATGACAGACACAGAAGACAGTGCAACCGTATCTATACCATCCAAGAGCCTGTCTGTATCGTATCTGACACTTACAGACTATGATGCTGCATTCTGGAAGATCTGCACCATCGGTCTGATTCCTGGATTCTTCCTTGTTGTAGGGTTTGCAGTCTGGATGAAGAGGAGAAAAGCTTAAATGAAGAATAAAACTGTAAAAATGGTTCTTGCAGTTGTAGTTCTTGGTGTCTGCTGCGGGGCTTACGCAGGTGTAAAAACCTACGTAGCCCATCAGGAGCAGAAAGAATCCGAAGAAGATTCTGAAGAAAGCACAACTGTATTTACTGCATCAACAGATAACATTAAATCTCTGGATTTTATGGTTGATGATACAGAGACAACATTTGAAAAAGATGATGACAGCTGGGTAAAGAAAGACGAAACAGATTTTCCGGTAAATCAGACTACTCTGGACAGTGCAGCATCTGCTATTGCATCTGTCGATTCAGACAGAGTTCTGGAGGACGTAGATGATCTTTCAGAATATGGTCTGGACTCTCCGTCAAACACGATTAAGATTGTAACAAAATCTGATGAGGAAGATGGCGATGACATAACAACTACACTGTATGTGGGAGATGAAAATTCCTCCACCAGTCAGTATTATGTAAGAAAAGATGATGATGAGAAGACAGTATACCTGATAGATTCTTCCTGCGTAGAGCCGTTTGCCAAATCATTGAATGATTATGCGCAGATGGAAGATTTCCCTGCAATTTCCAATACAGATACCATTACAAAAATTTCTGTAGACGGCGATAATTCCTATGAATTATCAAAAGACGAAGATACAAGTACCTGGTCAGTAAAAGGCAGCGAGGATGAAGAAAAAGCAGACTCAGCTACCGTAAGTTCTCTGGTATCCTCATTCGGAAGCATGGCATATAGTTCACTTGCAGATTATAAATGCGACGACAAGAGCAAATATGGTCTGGATAAACCATATGCAACAATCACAGTAGATTATCAGGAAGAAGTTGCTGATGATGACACACAAGATGATACGACAGCTTCCGGTGAGGCGGCAGATGAAGATGCTTCATCTGTGGAAGAAAACAGTGACGATGCTGAACAGGATACAGAATCAGACGAAAGTGTAAGTGAAACTACGGATGAAACATCTGAGGCTGAAGATACTGACGGTGAAGAAGCAGAAGATGAAACATCAGAAAACTCAGACAGTGCATCAGACAATGAGGATTCTTCGGAAGAAGAAACTAAGATGGAAGATAAGCAGCTTACAATTCTTGTTGGAAATGAAACAGATGACAGCAGCAGATATGTCATGGTAAATGACAGCAATGAAGTCTATACGATGTCAACGGATACTCTGTCCGCGCTCACTGATAAATCAGAAGAAGACTTCTGGGATATGACAGTAAGTTATGTATCTTTAAACAGCCTCGGAAGCCTCAAAGTAAATTATCAGGGCAGTGATTATAAAGTAAATGTTTCACGTGAAACATCCACAGATGATGATGGAAACGATACAGAAACAGTTACCTATAAACTGAATGGCTCTGATCTGGATGAAACAACATTTACAACATTCTACAATAAACTGATCAACATGACGGCTCAGAAACGTCTGACAGATAAATATGAACCTGACGGTGATGCAGAACTGACAGCTACATTTACAGAAGAAGACGGTGATACACAGGAAGTTGCATACTATAGCTACGATACAAACTATTATGCAGCAGTGGTGGATAATAAAGTATATCTCGTAAATAAGATGAGTGTAAAAGAACTGTTCACAGCATTTGAATCAGTTGTTGGAACAGAAGAAGATAGTTCAGATAAGACAGATTCAGACGAAGCAACAACAGATGATACTAAATCAGATTCAACAGATATGCCAGGTGAGAGCATAGAAGAGTCCGATGACAGTACATCTGAAACAGCCGGCATAACAAACGATTCTGATACATCCGAAGAGGAGAATACAGATTCTCAGGAAACGGACAGTACAGAAGAGTAAAAGAATAAACGAATCTATAAAAAAGTGAGGCAGGCATATAGAATTTCTTCCATATGCCTGCCTCACTTTTTGTTATATTA
>ENA-OPWR01003307-OPWR01003307.1-human-gut-metagenome-genome-assembly--contig:-NODE-3307-length-10091-cov-17.899362_pt1 | contig 10091 bp, 9 predicted proteins | sample MGYA00241507_ERZ502006 | MGnify/ENA primary metagenome ERZ502006 (study PRJEB25962, sample SAMEA2043041) | human gut metagenome | biome: human gut; feature: human-associated habitat; material: faeces... | reverse complement strand
GCCGGCAGTTTGGGAGCCTTCTGTACTTTAGTGATTGTTTCTTCCCAATGTTTCAGCAAGACTTTAAGCTCTGCATCAAGCTCGGCCACCCTTTTGCCTTCCGCTACGGTGCGTACAATCACTCCGAAGTTTTTCGGTTTGATGCTTTGCAATAACTGTTTCAGACGGGCGCGTTCTTCGCTCGATTTAATTTTTTGTGATACCGAAACCTTGTCGTTGAAAGGGATTAATACCAAATAACGTCCGGCGAATGACAATTCGCAGGTTAGTCTGGGCCCCTTGGTCGAGATAGGTTCCTTTACAATCTGCACAATAACTTCCTGACCTTGCTGGAGGGTGGTTGAAACCGTCCCTTCCTTTTCGATATCAGGCAGCATAGTAGCTTTTGTGATGGGAAAAAGTTTTTTACGGTCGCTTAAAACTTGCTTCAGATACTTCTGATAAGAATGAAATTGAGGACCTAGGTCTAGATAATGAAGAAAAGCATCTTTTTCAAAGCCGACATCCACGAAACAGGCATTAAGGCCGGGCATCAGTTTCTTTACCCGTCCCAAATACATATTTCCCACATTGAAGGAAGCACTTCTCCCTTCTTTCTGAAATTCCACCAACGCTTTATCTTCAAGGAGTGCGATGGAAATCTCTTTGGGTTGTACGTCTACTACTAGTTCGCTTGTCACTTTTGTATTCTTAAATTGTTCACTTTCCTCATTAAACAAAGAACAAACCCGAAAGACTTTTGTTGCTTTGCAAGGTTTGTTCTTTATTTGTCGTCACAGACAGACTACAAATTATTTTTTGCTTTTATGTCTGTTCTTTCTTAGTCTTTTTTTACGCTTGTGAGTAGACATTTTGTGTCTTTTCTTCTTCTTTCCGCTTGGCATAGCTTCAAATTTTATGGGTTAATACTCTTGTTTATTATTTCTTTACTGATAATGTAAATGTCTTAGCTGGTTTAAATGCCGGAATATTGTGCTCCGGAATAATGATTGTAGTGTTCTTTGAAATATTGCGAGCAGTCTTCTGAGCTCTTTTCTTTACTACAAAACTTCCAAAACCACGCAGGTACACATTTTCCTCTTTAGACAATGAATCCTTTACTGTATCCATGAAAGCCTCAAGTGTGGTTAACACTGTCACCTTGTCAATACCGGTATTTTTCGTAATTTCGTTTACGATATCTGCTTTAGTCATTTCGCTAAATAATTATTGTTATACTTATATCTTAATTTTTTGGACTGCAAATATATAGCTTTTCTCCCTCTTTAAGAAATATATTCAGAATAAATTTCCTAAAAAAAGCATCTTCTTCCATTTTCTTGGTTTACTTTTGCGGAAATATTGCATAGAATGTACTTTTATATAATACTGATATGGAGAATTTTAGCAGAAAATTGATAGATTGGTACAGGGAAAACGGACGTGATTTGCCGTGGAGAAGGACAAAAAATCCTTATTTGATATGGATTTCGGAGATTATTCTACAACAAACCCGTGTGGCTCAGGGATATGATTACTATCAACGTTTCGTGACTCGTTTTCCTGATGTGTTCGCACTGGCTGCAGCCGATGAGGATGAGGTGATGAAATATTGGCAGGGGCTGGGGTACTATTCTCGTGCGAGAAATTTGCATGCTGCGGCCAGAAGGATGGCAGAGGCAGGAGGGTTTCCTGTAACATACGCCGGGGTGCGTGCTTTGAAAGGAGTGGGGGAATATACGGCGGCGGCTATTTGTTCATTTGCTTACGATATGCCATACGCTGTGGTGGATGGTAATGTGTACCGGGTACTGTCCCGCTGGTTGGGCATTGATACTCCCATTGATTCGACGGAAGGAAAGAAACTGTTTGTCCGGATTGCCGATGAGTTGCTGGACTGTGAGTGTCCCGGTCTCTATAACCAGGCTATCATGGATTTTGGAGCTTTGCAGTGTACTCCGGTGGCGCCCGACTGCCTGTTTTGTCCGCTAAGCGATTCTTGTGTGGCGCGCCTGAAGGGGATTGCCAGCTCTTTGCCTGTGAAGCAACATAAAATCAAGGTGACCAATCGTTATTTTAATTATATATATGTACGCATGGGCGCGTATACCTTTATACATAAGCGCAGCGGAAATGATATATGGAAAAATTTGTATGAACCGCCTTTGGTAGAAACAGATCGTGAATGGACGGAAGAGGAACTGTATGCATCGCCACAGTTTCGCGGGATGCTGTCCGGGGGAGAGGAGCCCATAGTGCGGCTGGTGCGGAAAGGGGTGAAGCACGTGTTGTCCCACCGGGTGATTTACGCAAATTTTTATGAAGTGATTCTCCCTGAGAATTCGGCTTCTTTTGCGAAGTATCAGAGAATAAGCGTGGAAGATTTGCATAAATTTGCCGTATCGCGTTTGGTGAATCAGTTTTTTTCGCTAATTTTGGAGCCTAATAATTAAAAAGGAATAATAGAATGTCAGTAAATAAAGTCATTTTGATTGGAAATGTAGGAAAGGACCCTGATGTGAGATATTTGGATACCGGCATTGCCGTTGCCACTTTCTCATTGGCTACCACCGATCGTGCCTATACGTTGCAGAATGGAACACAGGTTCCCGAACGTACGGAATGGCATAATATCGTGTTATGGAGAGGGCTGGCTCAAACTGCGGAAAAATATGTCCGTAAGGGCGACAAACTCTACATAGAAGGAAAAATCCGTAGCCGTTCATACGATGATCAGAATGGCATAAAACGCACCATTGTCGAGATTTTTGCTGATAATATGGAGATGTTGACCCCGCGTAACGCCTCACAGCAACCGGGTACGGGATATGTGCAGGCACAAGCGGTATCCCGGCAGCAGATGTCTGCACAAGTAGCTCCGCAACAACAGCAAACTTCGGATAATAGCCTGACAGACGATTTACCTTTTTAAGTAAGAGAACTTGATGTTTAACTAAAACCAGATTCCTTGGACCCTGACTCGTATTTATGCCGCTTGGCGGATTTATTTGACGGTGTAACCGTAACGGCTCCTACCATAGGAGCCATCATAGCTATCTTATTAGCTGTTTTATTGTTGTATGCCTCAGGCTTTGTGTCTGCTTCGGAAATAGCTTTCTTTTCCCTTTCACCTGTTGATTTAAGTGAGATAGAGGAAGGAAAACATACTTCGGACAGGCGTATCAGCGCCCTGCTGAATGATTCCGAACGCTTGTTAGCGACTATTCTTATCTCTAATAATTTTGTCAATGTAACCATTATCATGCTGTGCAATTATTTTTTTGCCAGCACCATACACTTTGGAAATTCCGTGATTCTGGAATTCCTGCTAATAACGGTTGTCCTTACTTTTCTGCTATTGCTTTTCGGTGAAATAATGCCTAAAATTTATTCGGCACAGAACACGTTGAAGTTTTGCCGTAAGGCAGCTCCTGCCATTTCTTTTTTAAAGAAATTCTTTTCACCTTTGTCGGCATTGCTGGTCCGTTCTTCCTTTTTGGTGAACAGATGTGTGGCAAAAAGGAATTATAATATTTCTGTCGACGAGCTTTCACAGGCTTTGGAATTGACGGACAAGAGTGAGATTTCAGAGGAAAGCAATATTCTAGAAGGTATTATCCGTTTTGGCGAGGAAACGGCCAAGGAAGTGATGACTTCCCGGCTGGATATGGTGGACTTGGAAATCAATACCCCTTATTCCGAAGTGTTGAAATGCATTGTGGAAAATGCCTATTCCCGTATTCCGGTATATGCCGAATCGCGGGATAATATAAAGGGGATTCTTTACATAAAGGATTTGCTTCCTCATTTGGGCAAAGGCGACAACTTTCGTTGGCAAACATTGGTCCGTCCCGCTTACTTTGTGCCTGAAACAAAGATGATTGATGACCTTTTGCGTGATTTTCAGGCAAACAAGATCCATATTGCCATCGTTGTCGATGAGTTTGGAGGTACTTCGGGTATTGTTACAATGGAGGATATCATCGAGGAGATTGTGGGAGAGATTAATGATGAATACGATGATGAAGAGCGTACGTATGTGAAACTGAATGACCGTACCTATATATTCGAGGCAAAAACCTTACTGTCCGATTTTTATAAAATTATGAAAGCTGATCCCGCTCTTTTCGAGAAAGTGGAAGGAGATGCGGACACTTTGGCCGGTTTGTTGCTGGAAATAAAAGGGGAGTTTCCTGTATTGCACGAGCGGTTGGATTACGGGAATTATCATTTTGAGGTACTTGAAATGAATACGCGCCGCATTTTGAAAGTAAAAGTTATCATTGACCCTTCCCACTCCATGGAAATGGAAGAAGGAAAGAAATAGATTTTATCATGCCTTTATACCGTACTTATAGCGAAGGGGAATTTCTGCTTGGAATATGGAAGTCTGATGAAACAACGGAACAACTGCTGGCATCGTTGGAGCATAAAGACTGGTATAGGGAGAAACTGGCTGTTTTTTCCGAAAGACGGAAGCATGAATGGTTGTCGGTACGTGTGCTGCTGAAGGCTTTGTGTGGAGAAGAAAAGGAGATAGCTTATTACTCTTCGGGAAGGCCTTATCTAAAGGATGGAAGCCGGTATATCAGCATCTCGCATACTCGCGGTTATGTGGCGGTGGCGCTTCATTCTTCCTGTGAGGTGGGAATGGATATAGAGCAGTATGGAACCAGAGTGCGGAAAGTAGCTTCCCGTTTTATTCGTTCCGATGAAGAGTCCACAATGATGGAAGGAGATGAAGTTTATGCTTTGTTGCTCCATTGGTCGGCCAAGGAGGCACTGTTCAAACTGATGGGAGTAGAGGAGGTGGATTTCATTCGTCATCTTCGTATTTTTCCTTTCAGCCTGTCGGAAGAGGGGGAGTTCGAGGCATGCGAATATCGTACAGGCCGGCAGGGATGTTACCGGGTCCGTTATGTCACTCATCCCGATTTTGTATTGACTTGGATTATAAAATAATGCTCAGGCGAATCACTTCGGCTGAGCATTCCAAATAAACTTGGCAGAGTTTACTTTAAAATAAATGTTCTTTTTACCTGATACTCTTTTCCGGACAGTGAAACGGAGAAAATAGCGGATGTGATTAAAGGCATCCCTTACGTTCAGTGTTCCAAGCTCTTTCCTCGAAAGCTTCAGATTTGATAAATGCACAGGCAGGTCTTCTGACTCGTTTCCGCTATAAGCACCTTCCCGGAAATTATCCCAGTGGTTATTGGCATTTTGCTTATGCGTTTAGTGAAACATACAGCAGCGGGACTGTTCAGGATTCTCACCTTGATTCCCTTTTAATCATTCACCTCGGAGGGGAGATAAATGAACCGATGCACCGCAAAGATACAGTTTATATTTAAGAAAACAATTATCTTTCTTTATTTTTTAGAGCCTGTTTAAATTTTGAAGAAAATTTAGAAACAGGTGCTTGTCATCTTCTCATTCTTTACTCAGTGTAAATATGAATTCCAGACCTCCACCGGGGGTGTTCTTGGCGAAAATGGTTCCTCCATGCAGAATGACAGCGTTTTTCACAATGGCCAGTCCCAGGCCTGTGCCGCCCAGTTTGCGTGAACGTCCTTTGTCCACCCGGTAGAAACGCTCGAACAAACGGCTTAGATGTTCGGGATCTACTCCTACGCCTGTGTCCGAGAAACTGAAATAGTAAAAACGTTCGTCTTCACGGAAACAGCGGATGGTTATGGAAATATGACTTCCTGCGTATGCAATGGCGTTGTCCGTCAGATTCCGGAAGATGGAATATAGCAGGGAAGAATTGCCTTGTACGGTCAGTCTTTCAGGCAGCATATTGTGGGCAGTGATCTGCTTTTCTTCCAGTTCCAAAGTTACTTCGTTCAGGATATTCCGCATCATGGTGGTGAGGTTTACCGGTTCTGTCTCGATCATGTTCGGAGCTTCTTCCATGCGGGTAAGTACGGAGATATCCCGTAACAGATGTGCCAGCCGGTTACTTTGTGCATAGCTTCTCTCCAAAAAAGCATTGATTTTCTCACGGGGCAGGGTAGGGTTGTTTACTATGGTTTCCAGATATCCCTGTATGCTGCTTACAGGGGTTTTCAATTCGTGGGCAATGTTCTGTGTCAGCTGTTTTTTCAGAAGTGCTTGCTCCTTTTCCTGAGTGATGTCATTGATGGAGATTTCAAAGCTGTCATCTTGAAAGATAATGCACTCCACGGCAAAGATACGTCCGTTTTTGTCTATGTTTAATGACATCCGTTTCTCTCCTTTGCCGATACTGCGTTCCTTGTTTTTTGTAATGAAACGGGTGATGGGCTGCAATTCGGGGATGGAGAAGATTTCTTCCGTAGAACTCAGATTTTTGTCTGAGATAAGGTTGGCATATTGTGTGAACAGGTTATTTACCAGAATCTCTTCTTTGCGGTGGTTGAATACGCCTAAACCTTCGTGCGAGATTTGGAGATGGGTGATCAGTTTCTCGCGTTCGATATATAAATCTTCTTTTGCCTGATGCAGACGTTTGTAAATTTGGATGATATGTTGGGATATCTCGCCCAGTTCGTTTTTGGGAAAGGTATCCTGCATATCAGTGTCTATCGGTTCATTGCGGTCGGCTTTCATGGCGAATTGTTGCAATTTGGTGATAGACATTCCCAATTTATGTGTGAACCGGTAGAATATAATTATTAATATCAGGCTGATTATCAGTGTAAACCATACATAATGGGAGTCTGCTTTCAAGTGTCTCATCAGACTGACATTATAGGGAAGGGCCGAACGAATGATATAGTCCAGGTTAGGATAATACTTGGCCGAATAGAAAAATTCACCGCCCAGGCTTTCCGATTGTCTGTTAATGGAATAGCCGCTGCCATAAGTGATGGCTTCTTTTATTTCCTGACGGTTATGGTGGTTCTCGAAGTGGCTGGGATCTTTTTCCAGATTGTCATAAATTACAGTACCATTCTTGTTGATCAGTGTCACACGTAGATCTTCAAAGGTGTGTTCGCATACATAGTCGTCCAATTGTTGAATATTCAGCGTATCCCTGCCACGGAGAAAATCATTCAGGCGGTCGTTGTAATTCTGGAGTTGTGTGTTCAGCAGCTCTATTTTGTATTCCTTCTCCCTGCGATATTGGAATGCCATGAAACAGATGGCGAATGCTATGAATAAGGAGATTACCGACAAGAATAGTTTCTTGTTGAATGACAGGACGTGGCTGGATAATTCAATAGTCATGGAAAAGTACAGGTTAGGTTATTCGCATTCAAAACAGTATCCGTATCCTAGGCGGGTGACGATGCATTTTCCGTATTCGCCTATTTTCTTACGCAGGCGAGTAATGTTGACGTCAATGGTACGGTCCAGCACATAGACTTCCTCTTGCCATACTTTAGCCAGAATATCTTCGCGTGAGAATACGCGGCCTTTGTTTTGTAACAACAGCAACAGGATTTCGAATTCTTTTTTTGTCAGGGAAATTTCTATACCGTCTATGCTGACTTTCTTCTTGGTGATGTCGACTAAAAGCCCTTTGTATTGCAATTGTTCCTGCACTTCTTTTCCCTGTGTGGGACTGGTACGTCGAAGGACAGCCTTGACGCGTGCTATAACTTCGCGCAGTGAAAATGGCTTCGAGATATAGTCGTCGGCTCCCAGGTTGAATCCTGTCACAGTATCGTTTTCAGTATCTTTAGCAGTGATGAATATAATGGGAATAGAAGCAGTAGCTTTATTCTTTTTCAGCATGTTCGCCATTTTGAATCCTGAAATTTCTCCCATCATCACATCCAGCAACAGTAAGTCGTATTGGGTCAGTTCCATCTTCAGGGCTTCTTCGGCGGAGTTTGCTGTATCCACAAAATACCCTTCGTTTTCTAAATTGAATTTAAGAATCTCGCATAGATCTTCTTCATCGTCAACTACTAAAATGCGGTAATCGTTCATATATCCATCTTTTTAATACTACAAAACTAATCTTTTCTGATCAGCATTGCAAAGATGGAGCATTTTTATTACTATTTGATGAAACAAATATTACAAAAAGATTACATGTTATAAAATCGTTAAGTTTTCAGCGCAGATTACACCATTTTAATGATTCTGTAATCATCCCGCCGGATAATAATTGGAACGCAATAAATTATGATTTCGTAAACTCTCCGGCTACTGGAATACTCATTTGGTAACGTATTTCTCTTTCACTTTTTCCGTGTCCCAAAAGGAACATCAGTTTGGTTAGAACGGATTCCACCGTACTGTCGTAGCCGCTGATGACCCCTGCGTCCAGCAGATGGAGTCCGGTTTCATATCTTCCCATTTCCACTGTTCCGGTAGAGCATTGGGAGATGTTGACAATGATGATTCCCCGTGAAGTGGCATCCCTTAGAAGTTCGATGAACCATGGCTTTTGCGGAGCGTTGCCCGAACCGTAGGTTTTTAATACCACTGCGCGTAATCCCGGTGTATGCAGGATATTGCTGATCATGTTTTCCTGGATGCCCGGGAAAAGGGTCAGTATAATTACATTGGTATCATAAAGATAGTGTGGTTTTAATGGCAGATTGGGATCGGCTTTGTGAATACGGTCATATTCATATTTTATGTGGATGCCTGCTGTCGCCAGCGAAGGGAAATTGTATGAACGGAACGCATTGAAATTCTCCGCATTTATTTTTGTGGTACGGTTTCCGCGCAACAGATGGTTTTCGAAGAAGATGCATACTTCGGGTACAATAGCAGTGCCGTTCGGATGTTTGGCAGCGGCTATTTCTATGGAAGTGATCAGATTTTCCTTTCCATCGGTGCGCAACATGCCGATGGGCAGCTGGCTGCCAGTCAGGATAACCGGCTTGCTCAGGTTTTCCAGCATGAAGCTGAGCGCTGAAGCGGTGTATGCCATGGTGTCTGTACCGTGCAGAATGACGAACCCGTCAAAATTATCATAATTGTATTTGATGATCTTGACTAACTTGGCCCACAAGGCAGGTTCCATATCCGAAGAGTCAATGGGGGGATTGAATTGGTAAGAGGAGATGCGATAGTTGAACCGCTTCAATTCGGGAACATTGTCTTGTAACTGGTCGAAATTAAAGGCTTCTAGTGCACCTGTCTCAGGATTTTCAATCATGCCGATCGTACCGCCTGTGTATATTAGCAAAACGGAAGGATATTCACTCTGTATCATGCGCTTCTCTTGTTTAATTTTGGCACAAAGATAGTAATTATGTATAAGTATGACAAAAATAAGAGGGAAAAATAACAAAATGTTTTCTCTATGGACCGAGGCTGGTTTTCCCGGATAGGGTGGGTGGAAGATATGGAAAGATTACGTGTAAGATATATAATCTTATGCCTGCAAGGTACTGTATCTTTCACCTTCATCGTACTGGCCTTTCAGGTGAGCTTTGAAGAGGAGGGCATTATGAGTGAATGCCGTAAACGCAGATGCAGACGCAGCAGACGCAGGCCCTTTTTTCTCACACACGTGCGCGTATAATACAAGGTGGGGAAATAGAATAAACTACCGTAAGGTGGAAGACCCTATTTTAGAGAAAATGAACTTTGAATCTGAAACTTGTACTTTCAACCGACAATAAAAGAGTCGTATTCACTCTACATTTGAATAAGGATACAACTTTTTTATGTTGTTCAGTTACAATCTGTATCTTTTTCAGAGCGTTCATCTTCGTTTTGACCTCCCTCTCTGATGACAGTTAAAACAGGTTATTAAAAATAGATACACATTTACATATATAATGTACGCGCACGTGTGTGAGAAAAAAGGGCCTGCGTCTGCTGCGTCTGCGTCTGCGTTTACGGGTTGTGGAAGATCAGTTTTTCAAAGCTTCCAGCAGCTTGTCTGCCGCTTTTTCCGCATTCCCGTTTTCCTCGTCCAATAAGGTCACGAATTTACTGCCGATGATGGCTCCTGCGGCATGAGCGGATGCGGTTTCGAAGGTTTGTTTATTGGAAATTCCGAAACCTATCATGCGGGGATTGCGTAAATTCATGTCGGCGATGCGTTGGAAATAGGCTTGTTTCTGTGCGTTGAAATCTTTTTGAGCACCGGTGATAGCGGCGGAAGATACCATATAGATAAAACCGTCGGTGTGTTCATCAATCAGGCGGATACG
>ENA-OPWR01003305-OPWR01003305.1-human-gut-metagenome-genome-assembly--contig:-NODE-3305-length-10095-cov-2.462550_pt1 | contig 10095 bp, 10 predicted proteins | sample MGYA00241507_ERZ502006 | MGnify/ENA primary metagenome ERZ502006 (study PRJEB25962, sample SAMEA2043041) | human gut metagenome | biome: human gut; feature: human-associated habitat; material: faeces... | reverse complement strand
GCTCTGACTGTCCGGAGGTTCAACCGTTTCTTTTGCAGCTCGAAAAGGAATCCAATAGAGCCTGAATTCGTGCGGATTTATCATTTTCTTGCTTTTCCTGCCCAAATGTGCTATCATTATAAACAACGCTGTCAAGTGTTGGAATAGGCCTTGGCAGTATGGCTGCAATAGACCGAATGCTCTGCCAAGCGGCAGAGCATTTTTTGTATATCGGTACGGAGGAGATATTTTATGTCTGTGAGTTATAAAAAACTCTGGAAGTTGCTCATCGATAAGGACATGAAGAAAAAAGACCTGTGCGAGAGAGCTGGTATCAGCCCAGCATCCGTCACCAAAATGGGACGGAACGGACATGTTACCACGGAGATACTCGTGAAGATTTGCGCAGCGCTGGATTGCCGAATTGAGGATATCGTGGAAATTGTGCCTGACAATCGATAAACAGATAAAGACGATTTTAGGAGATCTATATGGGAAAAGAACTGTTTAAGAATATCCCCAGTAAAGTCGGGGATTTGGTCAAGGATGTACGCAATGGCCGCATCGGTCTGCCTGATCTTCAGCGTCCTTTTGTTTGGAGGGACAATAAAATTCGTGAGTTGTTTGACTCTATGCTCAAGGGCTATCCCATTGGCTATATCATGCTGTGGGAGTCTCCAGTTGATTATGAGAGCAAAAAGAGCACGATTGGAGATAACTCAAAAACCTATGAAGAACCTAAGGAACTCGTCATTGACGGTCAGCAGCGTTTGACTGCCCTTGTCGCGGCTATGTTTGCGGTCAAGGTGAAGGACAAGAATTTCGCAGATCGTGAAATAAAAATCTCCTATAATCCGCTGACTCGCGAATTTGCCGTGTGGTCCCAGGCATACGAAAAGGACACCGAGTGGATCAGTCGCATCAGTGATGTGTTCCTGGCAAAAGAGGATAATTCCATCAGCTCTCTGCGGCGTCATTTTATCAAGGAGGCTAACGAAGGCCGTAGTAAGAAGGGACTCCCGCTGTTGACAGACGAGGAAGAGGATAGGATCGAAGATAGTATCAATGCGCTACTGAATCTGTCCGATTATTCTCTGCCTACTTTGGAGATCAGCTATAACGCAGACGAGGAAGATGTCGCAGATATTTTCGTCAGAGTCAATTCTGGCGGACAGAGTCTGACGGAGAACAACTTCATTCAGACTCTTATCTCCGTTTACGAGAATGAAACCAGCAATAAGATCAATGCGTTTGCAGCAACATCCAGAGTACCAGCCGCCAACACCTCTTACAACACACTTTTGGCAATTGAACCTTCTCATCTGATTCGCATGGCCGTTGGCGTTGGTTTCAAGCGTGCCCGGTTGAGATACGCCTACATGCTTTTGAGAGGCAAAAATCTTGAGACCGGAAAGTTCTCTGATGAAGTCCGGCATGAAAATCTCCAGATTTTCAAGGACGCTTTGGACAAGGTCATGAACCTTAACAACTGGCACAGTTTCATTAACATCGTGGCAGAGGCCGGATATATCAGCGACAAGCTGATTGCATCGTCCAACGCTATCGTTTTCAGTTATGTCCTTTACCTGATCGCCAAATACGACTACAAACTGGATGCGGCGCAGTTGAAGAAATGCACCAGCAAGTGGTTCTTTATGAGCACCATCACATATTTTTACACTGGCTCCACGGAGTCCGAAGTGGAAAAGCAATTTGCAGATCTGCGTGATGTTCATACGGCGGCAGAGTTCATTGCCTATATTGACCGTGTAATCGAAACACACTTCACAGACGATTATTTCAGTTTGACCCTACCTAACGAGCTGAACAGCGCTGCGGCTATTTCTCCGGCGTGGTATGGATATGTGGCAGCTCAGATCGTGCTGAATACTCCTATGTTGTTCAGCAACACCTCAGTATCCAAGTATTTCATCTTGGGTTCCAGCGGAACGAAGAATGCTATCGACAAGCATCACATTTTCCCGAAAAACTACCTGACCGGCATTGGTTTTACCAGCGACCGTGACCGAAACCAGATCGCAAACTTTACCTATCTCGACTACGCCACCAACATCGAGATTTCAGATAAGGCACCCCAAGACTATGTCTCTCATTACCGCCAAAAGCTGGGCGAAGAAGGTTATCGCAAAACCTGCAAGGAACACGCTCTGCCGGATAACTTCGAAAATATGGACTACATGGAGTTCCTAAGCCAGCGCAGAATCTTGATGGCGCAAACTGTTCGCAAGGCTTATCAAAGACTGTGTGAGTGATATTTACAAACAAAGTCTTTCGAGGTGGTTGCTTGCCGTACACAGAAACCGGGGGAAATGTTATATCCAATATTTAGAACTCACATGGCACGGAAGGGGTCCCGCAATGATTACAATTGATTCTTTAATTGGGCAGATGAAAAGCCTTTTTGCCATTAAAACACCAGTTCGCTTCGATACGCCGGAGTATATTCAATTTTATAATGACCTAATTCAGTACATTTACGAAAATCACTTTGAAGAAAGCGATGAGTGGAAAATCATTTCCCGTAATCTTGTTTACACCTCAACGCAAAGAATGGCAACGGGAGAAGGAAATACAATTTTGATTCAATTAGATGCCTTGAAGCGCAGGGAACTGGAACTCCGTTTTGCGATTGACTGGAAGCTGGTTCACCCGGATATTATTCGGGTGGCGCGGTCACTGTATCAAGATGGCCATTATTTTGAATCTGCACGCAGTGCCTTTATCGAAATAAATGCCAGAGTCAAAAAGCTTTTCCCAGAGCTTAGAGGAAAGGACGGAAAGCAGTTGGATGGCTACCCTCTTATGCAAACAGTTTTTTCGGCCAAAACTCCTAAGCTTGTGATTGCAGACACCTCAACGGATACAGGCGAAAATGTTCAACGAGGATTTATGGATATGTTTGCCGGAGCAGCGGCTGCCTTGCGAAATCCAAAGGCTCACGAAAATGATTTCATTACAGCAGAGAATGCGGCACGGCAGTTAATGTTTGCCAGTATGCTAATGTACGAGCTGGATGAGGCTTTGGAGCGAGAGGAAAACAGCACCATAGCGGCAGTTGAAAAAGTTCAATTGGTTGCTGATACGGATTTCGCAAGCAACGGACACAGAGGAGGATAACGGATGGATTACAGTTTATTGATTGCCTATTTGCGGCAGAAACAATATATTACGGATTTGGAAAAGGATATTCTGGATACATGGAACGAGCTTCAGAAATCCCCATTTGACCGCAGTTCTGCGCAACTGCAAATTATGCAGAACAACGCAAAGCACCCGGAGATTTTCCTTGCAATCCAATCACTGCCGACAACGGAAACTCGCCCCTTTGAGCAGGCAACAGATTCCGATATTCGTTATAATTTAGAGAAACAGTTTGCAGCACTTGCAGCAAAGGAAGGGTGGCAGAAATATGGCCAATAAGCTGGAACTGACGTGGTACGGCAAGGATGAGCCGATTCGAGTCGAGCCCCGTTTGCTGATTGAAAACACAGAGCTTTCCAACACCGCCACCGACCCGGATACGCAGAATATGCTGATCCACGGAGATAATCTGCTGGCGCTGAAAGCGCTGGAGAGCAAATTTGCCGGGCAAGTAAAGTGCATCTATATCGATCCGCCATTTAATACTGGGCAGGCATTCGAAAACTATGATGATAACCTTGAAATGTCAATATGGCTGGATTTAATGCGGAGCCGTTTGCAAATTATCCATACTCTTTTGAAAAATGATGGAACGCTGTTCGTCCATATTGATGATCAAAACCTCCCGTATTTAACACTCCTTTTAGATGAAATATTTGGGAAGCAAAATCGTCTATACTTGATTACCTTTAAGCAAGGGGCAGCCACCGGTCATAAGGCAATTAACCCTGGCTGCGTTACTACAACAAATTTCATTCTAATGTATTCCAAGAAAAAGGAATTCTGGAATCCAAATCGTGTGTATACGAAACGTAGCCGTGATGACAGATATACTAAATTTATTACAAACATTCATGATAACTATGCGGATTGGAACATTATTACGCTAATAGAGGCATTTGCGCAAGCGAATGAGATTGATCTACCTACAGCTCGTAAATGCGTAAAGAATAATCCTACTTTGTTGGAGCAGTTTGTTATTAACAACGCCATTTCTGTAATTCGTACCGCACGACCCGATATGAAGAGCGTAGGTAAAGAAGTGCAAGAAACGGTGCTGGCTTCGAAAGGAAAGCCAGCCGAAATATTATACTTGCATCGTGAGAATAACCCCGATATGTATTTCATTAGCGGGGAGCGAATTTTGTTCTATAAAGATAAGCTGAGACTCATCGATGGTGAATTGGTATCAGCTGAGCCACTAACAACATTGTGGGATGATATCCTGTCCAATAATCTTCATAAAGAGGGTAACGTTTCTTTCCCAAAGGGTAAAAAGCCAGAGCATTTAATTAAGAGAGTCTTGGAAATTGCAACAAGTGAAGGGGATTTGGTGATGGATTCGTTCTTAGGCTCCGGAACAACTGTTGCAGTTGCCCACAAAATGAAACGTCGTTGGATTGGCATTGAAATGGGAGAACAGGCATATACCCACTGTAAACCACGGATTGATGCGCTAATTGCAGATAAAGACAAGTCAGGTATTACAAAATCTGTTGACTGGCAGGGTGGCGGCGGCTACCGCTTCTATGAGGTAGCACCCACGCTCATTAACAAAGACCCCTTTGATGAATATGTTATCAACGAGGACTATGACGCCAATATGCTGGCGGCTGCGGTGGCCCTGCACGAGGGATTCCACTATCATCCAGACAGCGATCTGTTCTGGAAACAGTCTATGGGCAACGAGAACAGCTACCTCTTTGTGACCACACGACACCTGAACAGCCCCTATCTGGACTCCATCAAGGACACCATAGAGGAAGGAGAATATCTGATCATCGCCTGCCGTTCCTTTGACCGCGGACTGGATAAGGCTTACGACAACATCACGGTGAAGAAGATTCCGCAAATGCTGCTGGAACGCTGCGAGTTCGGCAAAACGGATTACAACCTGAATATTGTACACCCGCCGGTGTATGATGACTGTGACGAGGAGGAACAAGATGTCTAACGATTTTCCGTTTTATACTACGGATTACATCAGCGGTGTCATGTCCCTCCGCAAGCCACAGACGCAATCGCTGAAGATTCTGGAGGAAATTGCAAACGCCGTGCAGCTCCGCAAGGGCATGAATCTGAAAGCGGCACTGGGCGCTGTCCACGCTATGTATCCGATCTGCTCCGATTTTGAGCGTGACTTTATGTCCTTGACTTTTGCTCTGGCAACCGGCGTCGGCAAGACTCGCTTGATGGGAGCCTTTATCGCCTACCTCTACACGCAGCACCATATCAGGAACTTTTTCGTGGTTGCTCCCAATACTACGATTTTTGAAAAACTCAAAAAGGATCTCAGTGATAACAACAGTGCCAAGTATGTGTTCAAGGGGCTTGGCTGTTTCAGCACGCCGCCGCAGATCATTACGGATGACGATTACCGTGAAAAAACGCTCTCCCTGTTTGAATCCGATGTTCACATCTTCGTGTATAACATCGATAAATTCAACAAAGAGGGCGCAAATATGAAAAAGGTGAACGAGCTCATTGGGGACTCGTTCTATCAGGCGTTGTCCGACTTACCGGACCTTGTGCTCATTATGGATGAGTCGCACCATTACCGGGCAGAAAAAGGGGCGCAGGCGCTGAACGAGCTGCATCCGCTGCTGGGACTGGAATTGACAGCGACACCATTGGTGACCAAGGGGAACAAGCAGGTGCCGTTCAAAAATGTGGTATATGAATACCCGCTGTCCAAAGCAATTGAGGACGGCTATACCCGCACGCCCTATGCCGTGACCCGTTCGGACATTGATTTTTATAACTTCGGTGATAAACAACTGGATAAAATGATGCTGCTGGACGGCATCACCTGCCACGAAAGCACAAAGCGCAAATTGGAAGTCTACGCTGCCAATCACGGCAAGCCTGTGGTGAAGCCGTTTATGCTCGTAGTTTGCAAGGATACGGATCACGCAACCTGGGTGGAGCAATTCGTAAAGTCAGACGAATTCCGTAGTGGCGCATATCGAAACAAAACGATCATCGTCCACTCTAAACAGAAGGGTGCAGAGACCGAAGCGAACACTCGTCTGCTTCTGGATGTGGAAAATCCGGAAAATCCGGTGGAGATCGTGATCCATGTCAATATGCTCAAAGAAGGTTGGGACGTCAACAACCTCTATACCATCGTTCCGCTTCGGACGGCCGCATCCAAAATTCTGCGAGAGCAGATGGTCGGTCGCGGCTTGCGCCTACCCTATGGAGAGCGCACCGGTGATCGGGATGTGGATGCCGTCATGCTGACTGCCCATGATAAATTCAATGATATTCTGGCGGAGGCGCAGAAGGGTGATTCTATTTTCAAGGCTGGAAATGTCATTAAAGCAGAAGAAATCAAACCCGAAGAAGTGGTCTATACTCAGCTGACAATAGAAACCGATCCGGATGCCGAGCTGGAAAAAGCGTATGCTCATACTCAAATTGAAAAGACGGATACCACAGATGCACTGATCAAGAAGGCAGCTGACTTGATCAAAGCAGAGGTTGAGCAGCACATTCAGCATACCCCGGCGCATACGGTCACCCATGTGCAGGCACAGCAAATTGTAGAAACAGTCAAACAGAAGGTCGCTGAGGATAAGGATCTGGGACAGACCTTCAAGGAGAATGAAATGCCGCTGGCAGCATGGATGCTCTACCAAACCGAGGAAACGCACAGAGCTGCCGTGAACAAATTTATTCCGATTCCCCGTATCAAGGTAACGGATGCCGGTGTTGAGGAATATGTGTTCGTAGACTTTGATTTGGACATGGCAGATTTCACCCATGTGCCGATCAAGAATGAGCTACTCGTTCAGAATCTGGAGGATATGCAGGACCGGCAGCGCATCCAGGGCGATGCAATCGATTTTGAGGGCTACAATCCGAAAAAGGTCATACTGGAGCAACTCCGACAGAAACCGGAGATCGACTACGAAAAATGCTCCAAGCTGCTGTTCAAGCTGATTACACAAGTCTGCGACCATTACGAAACCCGATATGGCACAAACGGAATGCAAAACATCATTATGATGTACAAGCGGGATATTGGCAATAAAATCTACAAGCAGATGCTCCAGCATTTTTACTGTGAAAACGGATTTTTACAGGAAGAAGTGGTCGGCACAAGAGATTACAACCTGCAGCAGTCTTACAGCTGTGCCGAACGGGTTGGTCTTTTCTCCGATGATTATACCGGGAATATCCAATCAGTTCTGTTTGAAGGTGTCAAGCGGGGCGTATTCAGCGCCGCCAAGTTTGACAGCCGCCCCGAACTGGTACTTGCACGGGTGTTGGAGACGGACACCGATGTGCAGAACTGGCTTCGCCCTGCTCCGCAGGAATTCAATATCACCTACAATCACGGGCATAACTATGAGCCGGATTTCGTTGTGGAGACCGACGATACGATTTATCTTGTGGAGGTAAAGGGCGAGGACAAGCTCAGTGACCCGGATGTTATCGCCAAGAAAAAGCGCGGAATCCAGTACTGTGAAGTTGCCTCTCGCTGGGGAAAGGCGAACGGCTATAAGCAGTGGAAGTATCTTTTCATTCCGTCCAAGCAAATCATGCCGAACTCGTCGTTTATGCAGTTGGCAAAAATGTTTCAAACCATGTAAGCGTGGACAGTTTGTGCTGGCTATTGAAATGGCCGGAAGTGGTTTCCACGAAGGGGGAGCAAGCAGACAGTACGCAATATAAAGAAGAACTCCGTTTTGAAGAAATGCGCCATCCTGCTGCATCGTCTCCGTACGGATGGTAGTGGAGAAAATCGGGACTGCATTAAAGAAGGAATGATTATGCCGAGAATTATTAGGAATGCAATCAGATGCAAAAAATGTGGAGATGTCATCGAAAGTAAAACTGTCCATGATTTCAAGTTTTGCAGCTGCGGCTCATGCGCCGTGGATGGCGGCCACGATTACCTTCGCAGGTGTGGAAATCGTGAGGATTGGGAAGAACTGTCCGAAGCGGAAAAAGTAGAGAATAACGGCGCATTGACTTGATCCTAATCTTGCGGAATGGTGGTGCCAGGATATCACTTATCATCATTCGCAATGTCACCACGAATTGCCCCGGGCAGCCATCGTCATAAAAAACTCTCAGCATGAATGCAAACAGGAATGAAAATGTACTTAGGGGTATAGCTAACCTGCGAGCCCGCGCCACGAGTACTCCACATCCCCCAATAGCGGCTGAGACGCATTGTTTCAGCCGCTATTTTTCTTAAAAGTTTCAGTAGCTGTTTCCGTCGAACTGTGATATATGTTTGTGCTACAAGGAGGCGAGCGCATGAAATACAAGCTGCTGAAAGACCTATACGACTGCTTTTATACCCGACCTGAACTCCCAGCGCAGAAGCAGGAAATTGAGGAATGCCATCACGCACTGAGCGAGGTGCTGGGCAAGCCGGAGCGTCGGCTGGTGCTCCAGATCATCGACGCAAAAGACCGTATTGCGGAGGACACCTCCATCGACAGCTTTATCGCTGGATTTGAACTGGCGTGGAAACTCTCCGTAGAATTGAATCACTACGAAAACGAGCGCTCAGTCTCCTGCCAAACGGCAATGGGATCAGGCGCTCGTTTCGCATCTAAGGAGGAAGAAGTTTGAAACAAAGTAAGAAACGCGGAGAGCCCGAAAAAGGGCACAACAACACAGCCACAGTTTCTGTGGCAAAAAAAGAGTATGGAATACGACATCAGGCTGAATCAGCAGGCAAGTCGTCTTTGAAGATGTAACCGCGCTTACGAAGCAGCTCCAATCCCTGCGCCTTGGAGATTACAACGGAGTGCTCAGTTAGTTTGTCCGTGAGATAGCCTTCTGCAGAATAAGGTACCAGCTTGGACAGGACGTTCCAGATAGCGGTCAGGAGTATCCTGCAAACAGCAATGATCGCCTTCTTGTGGCCGCGACGAGCCTTAATTCTGCGGTAACGCTCTCTGCATTCCGGGTATTTGTCGGACTTGATGACAGCGTTTGCGATCTGAACCAGCAGCGGCTTCAGATAACATCCGGCGCGGGAGATGCGAGTGGACTTTACCGTTTTGCTGCTCTGGTCGTTACGAGGACAGCAGCCTGCCCATGAAACCAGATGCTTCGAAGAGGGGAAAACCGACATATCCACGCCGATCTCAGAAACCAAAGCAACAGCCGTCAGCGGCGCAGAGGAGAAGCCGGGAACGGTGCGAAGCAGTTCCAACTGGTACGGATACGGTTCGGCAAGACGCAGAATTTCAGCCTCAATATTTTTTCTGTGTTCGTTGAGTTGATCGATGTGCTGTAAGCATTCCCGGAGCTTTGCAGCCTGTTCGCGGGATACCGCCCCGTCAACGGCAGCCTGTACTTCTTCAACGGAGTGCTTACAGCGCCGGTCAAGAAACGGAGCCACATCGAACTGTTCGCCGGGATGCTCCAAAATGTATTGGATGATGGAACGCGAAGACTTTCCGAACACGTCAGAAAACACATCATCCAGCTTGAGATTGGAAACGGTAAGACAGTTTTGGGCGCGGTTCTTTTCACTGGTGAGCATATTGGTAAGCTTTGTGCGGTACCGCATCAGGTCACGAAGCTGGCGAATGTCAGCCGGCGGGATAAAGCTGGGCTTGACCATACCGCACATATACAGGTCGCAGATCCACTTGGCATCCTTGCGGTCAGTCTTATTGCCTTTCTGCGGCTTCGTATATTTGGGGTGCGCCAATGTGACCCAGCAGGTCTTTTCGAGGATGTTGAACACGGGTATCCAGTACTTTCCTGTGGACTCCATGCAGACATCTGCACAAGAGTACTTTGCAAGCCAGTCAGCCAACTCCCGCAGTCCGTTGGAAAACGAGGAGAAGCGAGCCTGCTTATACTCTGTACGATTATTGGAATCCGTGATACCGATACAGGCATAAATCCATGTTTTGTGGACATCAAGTCCACAGCAGTTAAATTTAAAAATTTTAAAAGACAAGTAACTACCTCCTG
>ENA-OPWR01003300-OPWR01003300.1-human-gut-metagenome-genome-assembly--contig:-NODE-3300-length-10117-cov-2.772212_pt1 | contig 10117 bp, 4 predicted proteins | sample MGYA00241507_ERZ502006 | MGnify/ENA primary metagenome ERZ502006 (study PRJEB25962, sample SAMEA2043041) | human gut metagenome | biome: human gut; feature: human-associated habitat; material: faeces... | reverse complement strand
ACAGATTGAAGCATTTTACCAGTTGAAAAAAGCACGCTAAGATTTTTTGAAAACGAAGAAAGAAAGGATGATTACAATGGGTAAACCAACCGGATTTATGGAATATAAACGAGAGAACAACCTTGAGATAAAGCCACTTGAACGCATTAAAAACTTCAATGAATTTCATGTACCGATGAGTGAAGAGGAGCGCAGTGTGCAGGCTTCCAGATGTATGGACTGCGGTGTTCCGTTCTGTCAGTCGGGCATGATGATTGGCGGTATGGCAAGCGGCTGTCCGTTAAACAACTTAATTCCTGAGTGGAATGATATGGTGTATCATAACGGATACGAACAGGCACTTGGCAGACTGCTTAAGACAAATAATTTTCCGGAATTTACTTCCCGTGTCTGTCCATCTCCTTGTGAGGCTGCATGTACCTGTGGATTGAATGATTCACCGGTAACGATTAAGGAAAATGAAAATGCCATTATCGAATATGGTTATGAACACGGATTGATGGGACCAAAACCTCCAAAAGTCCGTACAGGCAAAAAAGTAGCGATTGTAGGTTCCGGTCCATCCGGACTTGCGGCTGCTGACCAGTTGAATAAACGTGGACACAGCGTGACCGTATTTGAACGCGAGGATTATCCGGGCGGACTTTTGATGTATGGAATCCCGAATATGAAACTTGACAAATCGGTAATAGAACGTAAAATAGAAGTAATGAAAGCAGAAGGGGTTGTTTTCCGTACCGGTGTCAATGTCGGTGTGGATGTCAAAGCAGCCAAACTTCTGAAAGATTTCGACCGTGTGGTACTCTGCTGCGGAGCATCAAACCCAAGAGATATCAAAGTGCCGGGACGAGAGGCAGAAGGCATTTATTTTGCCGTTGATTTCCTGAAAGGTGTGACAAAGAGCCTGCTGGATTCTGATCTGGCGGATCAGAAATTTGTTGCCTGCAAGAATAAGAAAGTGATGGTCATCGGAGGCGGTGATACCGGAAACGACTGTGTCGGAACAGCCATCCGCCTGGGTGCATCTTCTGTGGTACAGCTGGAGATGATGCCGAAAGCCCCGGATCAGAGAGCGGCAAACAATCCATGGCCGGAGTGGCCGAGAGTCTGCAAGACTGATTATGGCCAGCAGGAAGCGATTGCTGTATTCGGACACGATCCACGTATCTATCAGACCACGGTCAAAGAATTCATTGCCGATGACAAAGGCAGACTGAAAAAAGCAGTGCTGGTCAAATTACAGAGCAAAAAAGATGAGAAAACAGGTCGCATGATGATGGTTCCGGTGGAAGGGAGCGAATGGACGGTTGAAGTGGATGTCGTACTGATCGCAGCCGGTTTTCTTGGCTCACAGAAATATGTGACCGATGCCTTTAAAGTAGATCTGACACCGCGTACGAACGTGGCAACGGAAGCAGAGAAATATCAGACTTCCGTAAAGAATGTCTTTACGGCAGGTGATATGCACCGGGGACAGTCTCTGGTTGTCTGGGCGATCCACGAAGGAAGGGAAGCGGCCAAGGCGGTAGATGAATCCCTGATGGGATATACCAACCTCGTTTAAAGAAAAGGAACGCAAAAAAACGGGGCAGATCATTCTGCCCCAAGTTCCAGCATCACACTGGCGATATACCATCCGTCTTTAATCTCTCTGGTGGAGATTCCGTTGTAACGGCGGACGATATCATCGATGATCTGACGGCCAAGCCCATGCTGCTTTTTATCCGCCTTGGTCGTGCGGATGGTAAGTGCCTTGTCTTGCATGGAAGGATCCATTTTGTTTCGAATGGTCAGGGAGAGATAATCCTTGACCATTTTCATTTCAATCACAATTTTCGGATCTTCGATTTTTCTGGATGCTTCGATCGCATTGTCCAGAAGATTCGCAACAAGAGAACAGAGATGATGATCGGGGATCGACAGATGTGGCGGCAGTACGATCTGAATATCCATCGGGATCTGATACTTATGAGCCGTGGCACATTTAAGGTTGATCACCTGAAGCTGGATGCGGCTGCTGTATTCGCTTGTCATTTGCTATAGACAGTGCAAGCCTTCTTCAGTACGCAGCAGAAGAGATCACTTCCTTTTAAAAGCAGGTTTTGGAAATAAAACCTGAAAAAATTTCCTTCTTTACACAAAAAAATAAAAGACTGAAAAAACGGATTTTTCAGGCGAAAAGGGCTTCATGCTACACAGGCATGGAGCCTTTTTCTGTGCTTGACAGACGTTTTTAAATATGTTACCAATATAAAACATAGAATAGTTTAGACTAACAAAAGAAAGCTAAAACGTACAAAAGTTACAAGTATACAAATAAATATAACGGAAGAGCTGTGCGATGTGAGGCTGACATGAAGGAGGACAAAATGAAACGAAGATTTCTGGCGTTTGTGTGCTGTTTCAGTATGCTGGTATCTCTGCTGCCGTGCAGTGCAAAGGCAAATGGGAGAACAACGAACGTAAATCTGCTGGAAACACCGGAAGAAGTGGCAGAAGTGTTTTACAGGCAGAATGCATCTCTTAGAAAGAGTAAGGGGGTCACGGCACAGGATCAACAAAATGAGATTCGCAAACGTGTGATCGTAGAGAGTGCACAGACTCTGGGAAATACATACGGAGCAGTAAAGACGTATTACTATACGGTGGGTGGCTACCAGATCTTACTGTATGACAGTGCAGATCAGGCAGAGCTTGCAGTGACAAACCTGAAAAAAGATTACCCGGGAGTACACATTTTTCAGGATATCCCGGTCACACTGGAAGAGGCAGCAAGAGACGGCGATGCAGATGTGCAGGTAGAAATACAGGATGCAGCCGAAAAAGAAGACGAGAGCGAAACAGAGACGGAAATCCAGGCATTTGACGGCATCCATATGATGGGTATGGACAAGTTGAAAGAGGATGCAAAAGACTGGAGCGGCGATGCAACCGTCGCAGTCATCGACAGCGGAATCGATGAGGATCATCCGTGGTTTACAACAAGACTGGATCGCAAAAACAGTGTCAATCTGGCAGCAGACGGTTTAGGCAAAGATGCATACAATGATCCGAACCAGGGACACGGCACACACGTTGCCGGCATCGTAACCCAGGCAACACCGGTGCAGGTCAAGATCATGGCCGTGCGAGTATTTGACCTGACTGGTTCTGCTTCTTACACAACGATCACACTTGGCGTTGACTATGCGGTACAGCATAATGCCGATGTTATCAACATGAGTCTTGGATTTGAGATTCTGCCGGGATTTGAAAGCGATGACACCGATTTGATGGATGAAGCCTTTGCAAGAGCCTTAAAAGCCGGCACAACGGTTTGCGTGGCATCCGGAAACGAGTATACCGATACGGCAAGAAGTTATCCGGCAAGCAGCCGCTGGACGATCGCAGTCGGATCTCTGGAGCCGGATAAAGACGGAAATTCTTACATTCGCTCTGATTTTTCCAACAACGGAACCCTGCTTGATTTTGCAGCACCGGGAAGAAACATCTTCAGTGCATGGATCGGCGAGGGCGAGACAACCGAGATCGCAAGCGGAACCTCAATGGCAACGCCGCATCTGGCGGCGGCAGCAGCCTATGTCAAACTGAAACATCCGGATTACAACCAGAGAGAAGTTTACTCCGTTTTCCGTGATTATGCCGTAGATCTTGGCGAGCCGGGCAAAGATACCGAGTTTGGATATGGATACGTAGATTTCACAAATTATGCGGCAGAAGATCAGAACACAGCAAAAAAATATCAGGCGATCACAGCACCGGCTCAGATTAATAAAACGATGAATGATCTGGATAAGCCCTTTACGATCGATATAGAGTTTTCCAGAGGAAACGGAACCTTAAGCTTTGCAAGTACCGATGAAAAAGTAGCAAAAGTAAACGGCAGTCAGGTTCAGGTAACGGGAGTCGGCAGCTGTGAGATCGTGATCACCGCATCCGAAACCGACCAGTATTATCAGACCGAAGAGAGGGTAAAGATCCGTGTGGAAAAAGGACAGCAGACCATCAACGTTCCGGTGACCGAATACCACAAATACCTCTCCGATAAAAACTTCAAGGTAACGGCAAGCATCGAAAAACCGGGCGACGGCAAACTGGTATTTCTGGCAAACGAAAACGATGTGCTGAAAGTGACCGAAGATGGCTATGTCACCATTTCAGGAACCGGTACAACACAGATTTATGCAGTGGCAAAAGCAAGCGATAATTTTGTAAGACAGGTCAGCGATGCAATCACCGTCACCATAGAGGAAGATCCGAAACCGCAGCCAAAGCCGGACAACAGTCAGAATCAGAGCGGAAATACAGATCATAATCAGCAGAATCCGGGAACTACCGTGTCACTGAAAAAGGCAGTGATCCGCAAAGTGCAGCCGAAAAAAGCTCAGGTCAAAGTAACCTGGAAAAAACAGGCGGCAGCAGGCAGCTACGAGATCCGTTATGCACTTAAGAAAAACATGAAAAATGCAAAGACGGTGAAGGCAAACGGCAAAAAGAGCAGTGTTACCATCAAAAAACTGAAATCAGGTAAAAAATATTATATACAGGTACGGGCTGTGAAAGAGAGCGGCACCGCAGTGACAAAGGGAGCATGGAGCACGAAAAAGAGCGTCCGTGCGAAATAGAAAAGTACAGGAAGAAATCTTTGCAGAGAAAGGAAGAAAAGCATGAGAAAGAAATTTGGTTATCAGGCAATGGCAGCGATCTTTGCAGTGGCAATGATCGTATCCGGAGCCGGAATGTATCAGACAACGGCAAAAGCAGCCGAAGAGCAGATCCGGACACCGCAGCAGAAAACAGCGGCCGAAACACAGGAGTCTGCAAAACGGAAGGCAGAAGCCGCATCTGCAGATCCGACGGAAGACGGAGAATACACTCTGACTTTTGAGGCAAAACAGGAAGGCAGCGATGAAAAATCCATGCTGGCAGGCTATTTTGACCCGAAAGCAAAACTGACCGTTGAAAACGGAAAAATGTATGTAACCTTTTTAAATACCAAGCTTTCCAGCTTTCTTCTTGATTTTACAGTGGCATCAGACGGAACGTATGCACAGACCGAAAAGACAGGCTTTGGTGAACAGGACGAAAGCGGAAATTACGCCATGTACGAGTATAAAATGGAGATCACAAAGCCTTCCGAAGTAAACAAAGGAGCGGCACTTGTTTCAGCCATGGGCGGGCAGAACAGCGACATTGGAAATTTTGACAAATACCTCAAGACGGACTTCACTTTCCTGACACTGGAAAAAGGCTGGAACGGATACGATGCATCCAAAACCGAGGACAAACCGACCGGAGCAGCAGCACTCAACGAAGCACTTCGCGATTATGGCATGGACAAAGACAATGACGGAATCGTTACAGCAGAAGAAGTAGCTCAGTATGGCGGAACCACACTGGATTTAAGTGAGTGCAACTTAAGCGAGATCGGACTTCTGCGTTATCTGCCATCTCAGATTGTAACGTTAAATCTCTCAAACAATGAGATCACAGCGATTCCGGAAGGACTGCTGGATAACCTGACCAGTCTGGAAAATTTTTATATCGAGCACAACAAGATCACAGAAATTCCGGCAGGACTGTTTAAAAACAACCACAGCCTGGACTGGATTTCCTTTACCGGCAATCAGATTTCCTCTCTGAAAGATAACACCTTTGAAGGGCTGGATGCTCTGACGATCCTTGATCTGGAAGGAAACCAGATCCGGGAGGTTTCCAAAAATGCCCTGACCGGCATGCCGAAACTTCAGCAACTCTCCTTTGTGGGAAATGGACTGGAAGATCTGAAGGATGATGTGTTAAAACCGCTTGCCGGATCTTTGCGGTGGCTGTTTTTACAGGAAAATAACATCGAGAGCCTGCCAAAGACCGTGGAAGACCTTTCTTCCCTTGAAGAACTCAATGCATACGATAACGGTATGAAAGATATCACAAAAGTGGATTTTTCAAAACTTCCACAGCTTCAGGAAGTCAACTTCATGCACAATGAGATTCGTGAAATCCCGTCCGGAACGTTTGCGAAGAATGAAAAGCTGGCAGGGCTGGATCTGTATGACAATCTGCTGACTACGATGTCACCGGATACCCTTCCGGCAACAGCAGTTCTGAGAAAACTGGATATCCGCCTGAACAACATTCAGGTCGTAGACCGCAAACTGATCATGAAAAGCCAGAGCTTTAACAAATTCTATCCGCAGAAAAGTGCGATGAGTCTGAAGATTGAAAAAGACGGCGAAAACGGCGTGAAATGGTCACAGGAACTGAGTATTCTGGATTTGCTGTACTGGTTCGATGCAACGAACGATGCAAAAGTCGAAGAAGCACAGTCTGTTGATGAATACAGAGAATTTCTGAAAGACAAAGGCTATGAAGGCCGCGATATCATGGATATTTTAAATGACCAGTACTATGACTGGGAGATTATTATCAGCATCGAAAAGAAAAACGCAGACGGAACCTACGAAACCGTATGGAAGAGTACGGATGATGATAAGGCAGACCTGGCAGGAGGAGCCTTTGCAACAGCAGAAAAAGGCACATACCGCGTCGTAAAAGATCTGTATTCCGGAAACAGCGGACTGCTGTTCTATCGTTTCAGCGTATTTTCAAACGAGGTCAATACAGCACAGCAGAACAATGTGACACCGGGTACAGACAAGCCGAATAATGGAAGTAACAGCAATACAAACGGCGGTAACAACGGAAACAGTGCAAATCCGGGAAATACAGCGGTGAAAAAACCGGCAAAGGTGAAAAAAGTAACGGCAAAGGCAAAAAAACGCACTGCAGTGATCAGCTGGAAAAAGGTAAAAGGTGCATCCGGTTATGAAGTTTACCGTTCTACAAAGAAAAACGGAAAATACAAAAAGATCAAGACGATCAAAAAAGCAGGAACGGTTCGTTTTACAGACAAAAAGCTGAAAAAAGGGTTCGCTTATTACTATAAAGTCAGAGCTTACAGAAAAACAGCTGTTGCGAAAGTGTATGGAAACGATTCGGCTGCAAAAAAAGTAAAAATAAAGTAAACATTAAAGTAAGATATCACGACGCAACAGATTCAAAGGAAAATGTACCAAAACGAGGAGGAAACAGAATATGAAGAAAAAATTTGTATGCCAGCTGCTTGCCCTTTCCATGACTGCTGTCATGGCAGTTCCACAGGCAGGACTGCCGGTATTTGCCGCATCTGCAGCAAATACACAGCAGGCACAGCTCAAAGAAGAAGCAAAAGTCGGAACAGAGATCACACAGCTTGAAGGATCAACCAGCTGGATGACAGGGACCCTGGAAAAAATCGTGCTTTCTGAGATTACTTCCGATTCTGCTTACTGCAAGGCGATTACGGGCATCAGCGTCAACGGTGTAGATTATGTGGCAGACTGGAATGAAGAAGATGATACACTGGTATACAGTGCCGGCTGGCTTGGTATGACGATCTACAGCGGAGCATTCAAAGAAGGCGAAAATACGATCGTGATCAAAGCTGACGGTTACCTAGACAAAACCATCCTCTTTACAAAAGCAGAAAATGAGTGCACGTTTGTAAGCCAGTCCGACGGAAACGGTGGTCAGGAACCGGAAGTACTGGATAAAACAGCTCTGACGGAAAAACTGGAAGAAGCAAAAGCACTGATACAAGGCGATAAGAGCGACGAGGAATGGGAAGATCTCCAGAGTGCGATCACAGCAGCAGAACATACATTAAGAGTGGCAACCACGCAGGCTTCCTTAAATACTGCACTGGAAGATCTGACAAAAGCAATGGAGAAATTTACCACAGGGCTGACTGCACCGACTGTTACCGCAGTTGCTTACGATGGCAACGAACTGACCATCGAAGAGATCAATCATTATTCCGATGATGCCAACTGGAAAGCTTACGGACAGTCCATTTCCGGAGTGACCGTAAACGGAACCGAATACAAAGAATACACCAATGATGATGATCCGGAAAGCGTTTACAGCCTTTCTGTACTGCACGGACTGACAATCGGTTCCGGCAAATTTACAGAAGGAAGAAACGCGATCGTGATCAAAGCAAAAGGTTACAAAGATAAAACGGTTGTATTTGCAAAATCCGGTGATACCTGCGTACTGATCAGTCAGACAGACGGGGACAGCGAACCTGTCACACCGCCGCAGCCAACCATCAAAGATCCGACCGAAGACGGTGTATATACTTTAACTTTTAAGACAACAAAAGCCGACAGCGAAGAAGACTCCATGCTGAGCAACTTCTTTGCGGCAAAAGCAAAACTGCAGGTAAAAGACGGAAAAATGACACTGACCATGTTAAATACCGGAAGCTCCAGAATGATGCTTGATTTTACTATTGGAAAAGACGGTACTTATCCGGCTGCCGAGAAGAAAGGCTACGGAGAAGCCGATGCTCAGGGAGCTTACACCGCATACGAGTACAGCATGGAAATTTCAGATCTGTCAGAATTACATTCTGCGGCAGCACTCGTTACCATGATGGGCGGAAGCGAAGCGGACAAAGGTAATTATGATAAATATATGAAGGCAAACATCAGTTTCGCATCCCTTGCAAAAGGATGGAAAGGTTATACCGATGAAGTGAGCGGTGAGCAGAAACTGATCAACAAGCTGATCGAGCAGGGATATGACCTGAATGATGACGGTGAGATCAGTGCAAATGAGCTGGCAGCAATCTCTGAGAGTGTGGATCTTTCCAACTGCGGACTGACAGACGTTTCCTTATTAAAAGGGCTGACAGATAAAGTAACCAGCCTGGATCTTTCCGAAAACCAGATCACCAGCCTGCCAGACGGACTGCTGGATCATATGACCGCACTTAGCAGCTTTTATGCAGATTCCAACTATATCGAAGAACTTCCGGAAAACTTCTTTGCAAACAATAAAAACCTGCAGTGGGTATCCATGCGTGCAAATAAATTAAAGAAGATCAACAAAAGCGATTTTGCGGGACTTACAGAGCTGAAATATCTGGAGCTGGACAACAATCAGATCGAAACGATCGCAAAGGGAGCTTTTGACGGCGATGCGGCACTGGATCAGTTTGGATTATCCGGCAACTTCCTGGAAAGCCTTCCGGAAGGTCTGTTTAAAGATGCCGGAGCATCCATGACCTTTTTGAATATTTCCGGAAATATGTTTGAGACACTGCCATCTGCCATCAGCGATGCAGTAAAATTAAAGAAACTGATCGCATACAATAACGTACTGACCAGCATTGCCGATGTGGATTTTGGCAAAATGGCAGATCTTACGGAAATCAACTTCATGAAAAACTATATTGCAGAGATCAAAGACGGAACCTTTGCAAAGAACAGCCACCTGCTGTCAGTCGATCTGCATGACAATCAGCTGACAAACCTCTCAGGAAGTGTATTTGCAGATACCTTTGAGAACAGCAGAGGAGATGGCAAACTGCAGAAACTGGATATCACCCTCAACAACATCCGCGTCGTAGATCCGGCTTTAATGAAAAAATGTGATACCTCCATCAACAAATTTTATCCGCAGAAGACAGCACTCTCCCTGACATTGAAAAAAGACAGTGACACCCAGATCAGCTGGAGTCAGGATCTGAGCATGCTGGATCTGGTATTCTGGTTTGATCAGACCGTAAGCGATGAGCAGAGAGAACTGGAGACACCGGAAGATTACCGGGCAATGCTGGAGCAGAACGGTTGGAAAGGCAAAACCATCACAGAAATCCTTCTTGCAAAGAACGATTCTTATGACTGGGATGTTATCACAGAAGTGCAGAAGAAAAATGCAGACGGAAGCTGGACAACCGTATCCGACAACACCGTAACAAGAGAGGCGGAAGCACTGAACGGAAGCTTCAAAGTAACGGATAAAGGCGTATACCGTATCATGAAAATGGTGAATACAACCCTGAACGGTTCCAAACAGTATCGCTTTACTGCATACTCCAACGTGATCGATCTGTCTGCAAAGGACGGAAACAACAATAATAGCAATAATAACGGAAATAACAATAACAGCAACAACAATCATAACAGTAATACAAACAACGGCACAAACGGAAATCAGAATCCGGGCACACAGACTATTGTCAGACCGGCAAAAGTAACAAAACTGACCGTATCTTCCAAAAAGAAAAAAG
>ENA-OPWR01003296-OPWR01003296.1-human-gut-metagenome-genome-assembly--contig:-NODE-3296-length-10125-cov-3.023436_pt1 | contig 10125 bp, 19 predicted proteins | sample MGYA00241507_ERZ502006 | MGnify/ENA primary metagenome ERZ502006 (study PRJEB25962, sample SAMEA2043041) | human gut metagenome | biome: human gut; feature: human-associated habitat; material: faeces... | reverse complement strand
TTATAAGAGAACTGTCCAAAGATGTGTTCCATCTGTTCTATCATTAAAAGCAAGAACTGATCAAAGCCTTATATATTTTATCGTCAATTTCGATCAAGCTACGGCTTCCATCTTTGAATTGAACAGCAACTTGGTATATTCCTTTGTTTTTCGCAGACAGCCCACCAGCAAGCAACCCAACCGGGCCAAGCAAAGCCCCACCAACTAACCCTCTGGCTACGCCTGATGCGGCGCTTTTGCGGTGTTCGTCTGTGATCAGTTCATAGCCTTCAATGGTGGTTTTATTGATTGGGATTCCTTTTGTCAGGCTGGTTGCAATCTGCACCATACCAAATGTGGAAAGCACTTGTTTTCCTGCATAGTCACCAGCAATGACCCTGTTTTTCGCAGATGCCATAAACAATCATTCCTTTCTAAATTTTACATAGATTACATTGCCTATGCGTTTTTCGATTCTTCTTTTATAGAATACTTATCCCCTTTCAATATTCTTTTCATTTCCCCACGAATTTCAGCCCGATCTTCAATGTCTAACTGAACATAAAGATTGAAGGCTTCTAATGTGCTGGAACCATATTGTTTTTCAATCATTTCCATAGTTACAGCGGCTTCTGAAACTTCTTTTTGAAGTTTTTTAAGGTCAACGGTCTGATCAAGTTCTTCCCACCCCATGATATATGCCGGAGTAGTTTCCAAAGCGTCTGCTATGGCCTTGATTTTGGATTGTGTTAGGTTACGCTGATCTAATTCTATTTTATTTATTGATGAGCGTGATTTATAGCCAAGCCTTTTGGCAAGTTCATCTTGCGATAAATTGAGTTCTTCCCGGCGATTACGGATTCTACTACCGATTGTCAGCAAGAAAATCAACTCCTTTCTTGTTACTACCAATTATATAGAGTTGTAGGCTTAATGTCAACAAAATTTTATTTTTTTCAAAAATGATGTTGACAAAGAGGGGACAAGGTGATAGTATATGGGTGTAGGCAAGATGTCTACAACGATATGCAGAGGAAAGAAGGTGAACGGCTAATGACGAATACAGAGCTGTTGCGTGAGAAGATCGAGCAGTCCGGGTACAAACTTCAATTCATTGCCAAGAAGGTCGGAATCACTTATCAGGGCCTTTTGAACAAGATCAATAATAAGAGTGAGTTCCGGGCGAATGAGATTCAAGCCCTGTATGATCTTCTTGGCTTATCTGAAGCAGAACGGGTGGCAATTTTTTTTGCCGAGCGTGTAGACTAATTGCCTACAAAATGAAAAGGAGCATGAACCATGAATGAAGTAAGCCTGAAGCCGGTTATTGAAGAACTTGAAAATTTATTTTCAAAGTTCAACGCCCGCTTCTTTGATGGTGGGTTGGAAAAGCCCGTGATCACTGTTTCCCCGGATCATACCCGTGGGGCCTATGGATGGTGTACCGGCTGGAAGGCTTGGAAGGCCGGGGAGGATGAAGGCCACTATGAAATCAATCTGTGTGCCGAATATCTGAACCGCCCCTTTGAAGAAACTTGTGGAACCCTGATTCATGAAATGGTTCATCTTCAGAACCTTCAGGACGGTGTTCAGGACACTTCCCGTTCTGGAACCTACCACAACAAGAAGTTCAAGGAAACCGCTGAAGCCCACGGGCTGACGGTGGAGAAGGGTGACAAGTACGGATGGCATAAAACCACACTTTCCCCGGAAGCCCTTGAATTTGTTCAGAGCCTTGGAAAACAGGGTTTCACTCTTGTAAGACCACGGCCCCTTGGGTTGAAGGGTTCCAGTAAGGGCGGTTCGAGTTCCCGGAAGTATGTTTGCCCCTGTTGCGGGGCCATTATCAGAGCCACAAAAGAAGTTCGTGTGATCTGTGCGGACTGTGACTGTGAGTTTCAGGAGGAATGCTAAATGAATGTGAAGCTGACCAAGCGGAAGGCTTGGGAACTGATCAGCCGGATTCACCCCCGGTTGAACATCAAGCAGGAAACCACCCCGCCTGATGTGGCGATTTTCAAGGCTTCCACCGGCCCTGAAGGGCTGGAAATCCGGTGTGAAAATGATTGGTTCAATCACAATGGCCGGATCAAGCTGACCGTTTCCAATGTGGACGGAGGAACCCCCATTGTCCGCTACTACCACCCGGACACCCTGAACCGGGATTATGTGGCGGAACAGGCCGAAAAGGAAGATGAAGCCAAACAAGCCCGTAAAGAATGGGTTTGGGCTATGGGTAAGGAAATGGCCCACAAGCTGGTTGACCAGTATTGGGGCGACTAATCGCAAATAGGAGGTTATCACCATGAAGAATGAGCAGACCAAGCCTGTGAAGGTGGTACGGAACACCAAGACCCACCACCAGACCGGTTATCACAAGCCGGTCAAGAACCCCACCACCAACTACCCCAAGGATTCCCATAAGGAATTCTGCAAGCGGTGTTTGGCCCACAATGGGGTGTGTCCCCGCACCAACGGCAAGCCTTCCAAGGCGTGTGACCTGTGAGAAAGGAGTTGTCACCATGAATGCCACTTTTGCAGAGCGTTTGAAGTACGCTATGGAACAGGCCGATATGAGCCAATCCGCCCTTTCTGAAAAGGCCGGGGCTTCCAAAGCCGCAATCAGTCAGTATCTTTCCGGGAAAAACACCCCCGGACCGGAGCGGGTGAAGGCTTTGGCCGATGCCACCGGCACAACCTTTGAATTCCTGATGGGCTATGGCGGCGCACCGGTTAAGGATGCCCCGCCCCCGGTGAAGAAGATCAGCGTGAAGGAAGCGGCCCGGTGTATGGGCAAATCTGATCAGTTTGTGCGGATCGGCCTTCAGCGTGGCCTTCTCCCCTTTGGCAATGCGGTTCCCGGAACCGGGAACAACTGGAACTATTACATTAACCCCACCAGGTTCAGGGAGTATGTGGGCGCTGAAGCGTTCAACAGCTTCTTTGGACTGACTGCCTAAATGAAAGGATGGTAACGATGATGCAGATTGGATGCACGGTTCTGATTCTTCCCAATGCTGAGTATAGCGGGAAGTTTACTGGTATGACCGGTAAGGTTGGCAAGTATTACGGGAGCGCCAAGAATGGCCCTAAGGTTGGCGTGGAGTTCCCCGGCATGAAGAACGATTGTGAAAGTGGTTTGTTCTGGTTCAGTGTGGAAAAGGTGGAAGTTCTTCAGACCCAGCCTTTTGTGGAATACCTGATGAACGATGCCGCTTTTACCGCTACTTTGGCGGAAGGTACTTCCCGGATGCACCGGAAGCGTGAGCGGCTTCCTTTTCCCGATGTGAAGAAGGTTATCTTCAGCGGCCCCAAAACCATTGTTCTGTGGGCGGATGGCACCAAGACCATTGTTTCCTGTGGGGACGGTGACACCTACGATTATTATAGCGGCTTCTGTGCGGCGGTTGTGAAGAAGCTGTTCGGTTCCACCACCCATGCCAAAAAGGTTTTGGGCAAGGTGGTTCAGGTTCAATGATTACGCTATTCCAGCACCAGCAACAGGCCCTTGACCAGACAGAAGGCCATAACCGATGCGCTTATTACCTTGATATGGGCCTTGGGAAAACCTTTGTTGGTTCAGAAAAAGCCCTGAAGCTAAATAACCGTGTGAACCTGTTGATTTGTCAATGTTCCAAGGTTTCTGATTGGATAGATCACATGGTTGAGAACTACGCTATGAACCATTGTTGGATGATCTATGATCTGACCAACCCAAAAGAATTTAAGTGGTTTATGGCGGCGGTTTCCGAAACCGATAATCCTACCAGAATTTGTGGCGTGATCAATTATGAACTGACCTTCAGACGGAAGATTTTGAAAACCCTTTCCGGGTTTACGCTGATGCTTGATGAAAGTTCACTGATCCAGAACGAAACCGCCAAGCGTTCAAAGTTCATTCTTTCCTTGAACCCTGAAAATGTGATTCTTCTTTCCGGCACCCCCACTGGTGGCAAATATGAAAAGCTGTGGAGCCAATGCCAACTTTTGGGGTGGGGCATATCCAAGGAACTGTTCTGGAAGCAGTACATTCAAACGGAATGGGTTGAGGATGATGGATTTTGGCGGCAGAAGATCACCGGCTATAAAAATGTTGATCGGCTGAAGAAAAAGCTGGCCGAACATGGGGCCGTGTTTATGACCACTGATGATGCCGGGATTTACCTTCCCAAAAGAACCATGATTCCGGTAAGGACACCCCCGGCAAAGGAATATTGGAAGTTCTGGAATGATCGGGTGATCAGCATAAACACCGCCACCCTTCAGGAATTTGAACTTGATTCAGATTTTTGGGGTTCCAATGAAAGCTATGAGCGGGAATTGATTGGTGACACCAGCTTGACCCGCCGCTTGTATGCCCGTCAGCTTTGCGGCCTATATAATCCGAGCCGGTATAAGGCTTTCCGGGAACTGGTGGAAAGTACGGAAGATCGCTTGCTTGTGTTCTATAACTTCACAGAAGAAATGGAGCGCATGAAAGGGATTGTGAAGGCTATGAACCGCCCTGTTTCTATCCTGTCTGGTGAAGTCAAGGATTTGGGGGCCTATAACTTCCATTCCAATTCTGTGACCTTCATTCAATATCAAGCCGGGGCTATGGGGGGCAACTTTCAAAAGGCCAACAAAATCATTTATTTCAGCCTTCCCCAAGGTTGGGAACTGTGGGAGCAATCCCAAAAACGAATTCACCGGATCGGTCAAAATCGCCCTTGCTTCTATTACTGGATGATCTGTCCGGGGACGGTGGAAGAAGATATTTATTCCACCCTTCAAATGAGAAAGGACTATAACGATGAACTGTTCAGAAAATACGAAGATAGCCACCCAAAAGGCTAAAAAGAACAGATGGTTCAGACGGATGTTCACCGTTGCCCTTCTGTTTGGGCTGGTGGTGGGATTCATCTTTGGGCGGCTTACGGCGCTTGCCTTTGATGGGGTGAAGGTGGAGCCGAACCAAGAGCCTTCCCAATCCACTGAAGTTCAGCCCACCCAATCTGTGATCCCTATGCCGGAAGTTACTGTGGAGCCGGAACCGGAATATTTAGGAGAATTCAGGATCACCGCCTATTGTTCCTGTGAAATCTGTTGCGGCAAGTGGGCTGAAAACCGGCCTGATGGAATTGTTTATGGCGCTTCCGGTGAAGAACTGGTTGCCGGCGTTTCCTGTGCTTCCCCGCTACCCTTTGGAACTGTTGTGGAAATTGAAGGGGTTGGAACTTACATAGTTCAGGACAGAACTTCTTCATGGGTGGTTGATAAGTATGGGGAAAACCTGATTGACATTTACTTTGATGATCATGAAGCGGCCCGTGAATTTGGGCTTCAGTATCATGATGTTTATTTGAAAGAAGGTGCAAACAATGATCAAATGTGAAAACCCCTGTCCCTTGGGGAAGTTTGATGGGTGTTGCCATAAATGCTCCAGCTTTCACACTTGCCCCGATGCCTGTTCGGAACATCCTAATGAATGTGGAACGGCAACCTTTGATGAAGAAACCAGCCTTCAGGAATTCCAGCAATCCCAGCTTGCCACCCTGAACGCCATTGCTTCCCTGACAGCCCACAAAAAGGCCATTGAGGAGCAAGAAAAGACCATGAAAGCGGCCTTGTATGATGCTATGGTGAAGTTCGGGATCAAGAAGTTTGAAAGTGATGTGTTGAACCTGACTTTGGTTGAACCCACCACCAGCACCAGCATTGATGCCGCCAAGCTGAAAAAGAAATATCCGGCTATTGCGGCGAAATGCTCCAAATCCAGCGCCAAGGCCGGTTATGTAAAGATCACCCTGAAAGGTGGTGAAAAGTAATGATGAACCCTTTATGTTTTGTAACCATCACACTTCACTTTGAAATTAGAAACAGTGAAATGTATGGTGGAAGCGGTTCAGTTGGGTATTCCGCTTCTTCATTCCAAGGGGTTTCCCACCCAGAACAGGCGGATGATTCTTTTGTAGAAGCCCAGCGCCGCATTACGGCAAATCTTCTGAATGTTCCGGTTGAGGATGTAACGGTTATCACAAAGGATGCCTACGATGCCGCCACGGAAGAACCGGAAGATGATTTTGATGATGGGGATTGGTGAAGCTGATGGCAAGGGATGAATTTTGGGACGCCTTGAAGGAACACGCCCACCGAAACCATCAAGAACGGGTTTCCAAGAACCCTGATCGGATCGCTTATGCCATTCAGCAGTTTGAAACGCACGGGATTGAATACCAGTTGAAGAACCCGCAAACCGGCCATTTCCATTGCTGGCGGAAGTCTGATGATCAACTGTTTCAGTTCTATGCCGGAACCGGCAAGATTCAGGGCCTTCAAGCCCGTGGAATTCACAACCTGATCAAGATATTGGAGGGGTGAAGCCGTGAATGATTATTAAATGGCACCCATGCCCCGGCCACCCTAACTATCAAATCAATCGTTTGGCCCAAGTTCGTTCTGTGAAAACCGGGAAATTGTTAAAGCCTTATGACGATGGTTCCGGTTATCTTCGGGTGAAACTGGATGGTGAGAATTGCCGGTTACATATCCTTGTGGCGCTGGCATTCATTCCAAACCCGGAGAACAAGCCTGTGGTGAACCATAAACACGGGAAGAAGCATGATTGCAGGGCTTCCCAGTTGGAGTGGGCCACCATATCAGAAAACACAAAACACGCTTGGGATCATGGGTTGATTCGGCGGGGGGGGGTGAAAAGCCGTGGCCGGTGAAAAGAACTTTGAAACCCGCCTGAAAAAGTGGCTGAAAAGTGAAGGGATTTATCCCTTGGGTGAACCAGTTGACCGGATGGGAACCCCGCCCTGTGGGTATTGGGAAAAGCGTTGGGGCGGCGGAAGGTATGTGAAAAGTGGCCTTCCTGATATGAAGATTGTGGTGAAGGGGATCACCCTTGAAGTTGAACTGAAAGCTACCAACGGCACCCCTTCAGAACTTCAGAAGCGCAATCTGGCCCAAATCAATAATTCCGGTTGCTTTGGCTTCATTCTGTACCCGGAAGGCTTTGAAACCTTCAAAAAAATTGTGAAAGGGGTGAAACAATGCGAGTTTCCCACAGCCGGGTTGATCTCTTTAATAAATGCCCATACCGATACTGCTTGCGATATGTGGAAGGGTTGAACACCATCCCGGACACTGAACCGGATAATGCCTTGATCCTTGGCACCGCCCTTCATACGGGCATTGAAGAAGGGGTTGAACAGGCCCTTGCCTTCTACCAATCCAGCTTCCCCATTCTGACGGATGATCACATTCATGAAATGATGAAGCTGGAAGCCATGATCCCAAAGGCAAAGGCCCTATTGCCACCTGGCGGTACCTTTGAACTTCCTATTGGGGATTCTGATTTCACCGGGTTCATGGATTATTTGTGGCCCGCAGGATGGATGAACACAAGGCACCCTTCCAACTATTGGGGTGAAGATGTTCAGGTATTTGATCTGTATGACTTCAAGTATTCCAATAACGGAAAAAGCTATTCCGTTTCCGGTCAGCTTCACGAATACAAGTATTGGTATGAACTGACCCACCCCGGCCACCGGATCAGGAATATGTATTTCCTGATTGCCCCCAAGGTAAAGATCAGGCAGAAGAAAACGGAAACCCTGATGCAATTTCGGGATAGATTGCAGGACGCTTTGAAAGAAGCTGAACCGTATTTGATGCCTGTTCAGTATGATCCCATGAAAATCATTGGCTTTTTAACCGATGTGAAGCACATGGTTGAAGCCGCCGATTTCCCCAAGAACCCTAACCACTTTTGCGGTTGGTGTGAATATCAAGAATACTGTGAGAAAGGATGGAACTATATGTTACTTCCCAAAAATGAACGGCGTAACCTGAACGCCACCAAAAAGAAGGTTGTATGGCTTTACGGCGCACCCTTCAGCGGCAAGACCTTCTTTGCCAATCAATTCCCTGATCCCCTGATGCTGAACACGGATGGTAACATCAAGTTTGTGGATGCCCCCTATATCGCCATTCGGGACACCGTGACGGTGGAAGGGCGGATCACTAAAAGAAAACTGGCCTATGAAGTGTTCGTGGAAACCGTTGATGAACTGGAAAAGAAACAGAACACCTTCAAAACCATTGTGGTTGATCTTTTGGAAGATGTTTATGAGGCTTGCCGGGTGTATATCTGTGATCGGCAGGGCTGGAAGCATGAAAGTGATGATTCCTTCCGGGCGTGGGATATGGTCAGAAGTGAATTCCTGAACACCCTGAAGCGTCTGATTAACATGGACTATGAAAACATCATCCTGATCAGCCATGAGGACAGAACCCGTGATTTGACCAGAAAGAGCGGCGATAAGATTAGTTCCATCAAGCCTAATCTTCAAGATAAGGTTGCCAACAAGGTTTCTGGCATGGTTGACCTTGTGGCCCGTATCGTGGCGGATGATAATGACCGGGTACTTTCCTTCAAGACTTCTGAAGTGATCTTTGGCGGTGGGCGGCTGACCGTTCACAACAAGGAAATCCCGCTGGATTATGAAGCCTTCTGTGAAGTCTATGAGGAAGCCAACCAGAGGGCCGCAGGAGCCATGAAACACGGCGGCAATACCCCGGCAACCCCGGCACCTGAAACGGCTGACAGCGGCGAACAGCGGCCCAGCAGAAGGGGGAGAAAGCCCAAAGCAGAAGAAGCCCCGGCCCCTGATCCTGAAGCGGTTGATGATCCCAATGGTACATTTACACCGGGCGGCGGTGAAGTGGATGATTCCGCCCCTGTGGAGCAGACGGAACCCGACACCACCAGCCTTCCCAAATGCCCGGATGGTGACCGGATTTTCCAGCAGAACCGGGACAACCCGGAAATCCCTCTTTGCCCCAGCATTGATGCCGCCCATTGTTGCCACAAGGAAGGCGGCCCCGATGCTTGCCCCCTGTGGGATCGCCCCAAGGCAGAGGAACCCGCACCCAAGATGGATGTGAACCCGCCCCGGCGTACCCGGAAGAAGCGTGATGCCTGATGAAGATTGATCCTTGTCCTTGTGTGATCAGTCTGAATGATGGTTCAGTTCACACACTGTTTGAATTCCGCCATTTCCTTGAACTGGTGGAAGATCGCATGGGCTATGATGCCGCAAAATGGTTAAGAACCCATGTGGAGCAAGCGGAAAAGGCCGCTGATTATACCAGCCGGAAGGTAAATACTGATTTGGTTGCCTTTGAATCCAGCTTGGACAGCAACCGCAGAGCCTTTCAGGATATTCAGACAGAAGCCGCCGCTATTATGGAAGTTCTTCAAGGGAACCGGGTGAACCGTCAAAAGATCGCCCATTCCGTGAAAGAAATCGGAAAGATTATTTCCAATCAGATTTAGGAGGTAAAGACCATGTGTGATTCCCTGAAGCAGTTCAAAGAGGAAATGGAAAAGCGGGGCCTTTTCCGCAAGATCACTGTTACCGCAAACCTGATCCCCCCCCCGCCCGGTGCTGACCCGGATTTTCTGATTGCCCTTCATAAAATGGCCGCAAAGGAAGCGGTGATCATGTATGCCCAAAAGCATGATGATTTCTGTGAACTGATGGCGGAAGCGGCCACTGATCACCTGTTTGAAACCATCCTAACCGATGAACTGTTCAAGCCGGTGGAAGGGTTCACCCCTACTGACGAGGAACAGGCCACCTTCAAGAAAGCGGAAGCAACCGCCAAGGCAATGACCGGGGCACCCAATATCATACGGGAATCTACTGGACAGACGAACAAGACGCGCCAATCGTTATATCTGAGCTAAACAAAGTCGAGCGGCGCATAGGTCGTCGCGTTCGTGTGGAAGCGCGCCCGCTGCAAAGCTTCTATCCAGCTGAACCGTATCATCAGAACTACCTGGATGTTAATCCTTCGGGTTATTGCCATGTCAATCTCGCCGATGCCGCAAATTTCGTTTCTGAGCATGCAGCGGATTTCGCCATCGCGCAGCATGACTATTCAAAGCCTGCAGATGCTTTGCTGGAAACAATGCTCGACTCTACCACGTTTGCCGTCACTCAACAGGGAGCAACCGAGCGCGCCTTTTCACATCCCTATGACCACTTGTTTGAAGATGGCATCTATGTGGATGCAGTAACGGGCGAACCGCTCTTCGCAGCAGCCGATAAGTTCGATTCGGGTTGTGGCTGGCCAGCGTTTGCTCGCCCGATT
>ENA-OPWR01003292-OPWR01003292.1-human-gut-metagenome-genome-assembly--contig:-NODE-3292-length-10132-cov-6.293143_pt1 | contig 10132 bp, 3 predicted proteins | sample MGYA00241507_ERZ502006 | MGnify/ENA primary metagenome ERZ502006 (study PRJEB25962, sample SAMEA2043041) | human gut metagenome | biome: human gut; feature: human-associated habitat; material: faeces... | reverse complement strand
GCCATCGGCGCAGGCACCGATGTTGCCATCGACGCAGCGGACGTGGTGCTGATGAACTCCAAGCTGTCGGATGTGCCCGCCGCCATCCGCCTGAGCCGCGCCACCCTGCGCAACATCCACGAAAACCTGTTCTGGGCGTTCCTCTACAACGTCATCGGCATCCCGCTGGCGGCCGGTGTGTTCATCCCCTTCGGCCTGACCCTGAACCCCATGTTCGGCGCGGCCGCCATGAGCCTTTCCAGCTTCTGCGTGGTGAGCAACGCCCTGCGGCTGAACCTGTTTGATCTGCACAGCACCAAGCGCGACCATGCGCCCAAAAATGCATCTTCCCTGCCCGCTGCCCTGACGCAGCCCGCAGCGGTTGAAAATAAAGAGAGTACCAAGGAGGACAATTCCATGAAGAAGACCCTGAACGTAGAAGGCATGATGTGCGGCCACTGCGAGGCCCGCGTGAAGAAGGCTCTGGAAGCCCTGCCCGAGGTGGACGAGGCCGTGGTGAGCCACGAGGCCGGCACCGCCATCGTCACCCTGAACGCCGAAGTGGCCGACGACGTGCTGAAGAAGGCCGTCGAGGACCAGGACTACAAGGTGACCGGCATCCAGTAAGCCAAAACCAGGCTCCCTTCCAAACGAGCGTGCGCATGGGCAGTGCCCCGTGTGCACGCTTGTTTTTTGTGTGTGCATAACGGCGGCGCTTTTCGGCCATACTCCCGGTATCTCACGCAGGAAAGGGAGTTTTTCTATGGACGAACGGATGTTCTGTTTTCAATGTGAGCAGGCGGCGGGCTGCACGGCCTGCACCGGGGCAGCGGGTGTGTGCGGCAAATCGGCCGAGACAGCCGCCGCGCAGGACCGGCTCACCGGCGCGCTGATCACCTATGCCGGGCAGCTGGTGGACGCGGGCCGCGCCCCGGCCCCGGAGCAGGCCCTTTTGCTGATGCAGGGGCTGTTCACCACCATCACCAATGTCAACTTTGACGCCGCCACCGTGGACGCGCTGACCCGCCGGGTGCACGACGCCAGCCCCGGCACCGGCCCGGACTACGATATGCAGGCCCTCTGGCGGGAACCGGATGCCGACCGGCGCAGCCTGAAATGCTTTGTACTGTTCAGCCTGCGGGGCATGGCCGCCTACAACTACCACGCCCGGGTGCTGGGCCGCATCAGCCCGGAGCTGGACCGCTTTTTCTGCACCGCGCTGGAAACTCTGAGCGCCGAGGGCCTTTCCATGGACGAGCTGTGGGCGCTGGTGCAGAAGACCGGCGAAGCCAGCTACCGCTGCATGGAGCTGCTGGACGCCGCCAACACCGGGGCCTTTGGCGACCCGGTGCCGGTGGAAGTGCCGCTGACCATTGAAAAAGGGCCGTTCATCGTGGTTTCCGGCCATGACCTGTTCGACATGCAGCAATTGCTCGAGCAGACGAAGGGCAAGGGCATCCACATCTACACCCACTCGGAGATGCTGCCCGCCCACGGCTACCCGGAGCTGAAGCAGAAATACCCCCACCTGAAGGGCAACTTCGGCACCGCATGGCAGAACCAGCAGACCGAGTTTGAGGATATCCCCGCGCCCATCCTGTTCACCACCAACTGCATCATGCCCCTGCGGGAGAGTTACGCCGACCGGGTGTTCACCACCTCGGTGGTGTCCTACCCCGGCATCGTGCACATCGACGAAGGGCGGGATTTCTCCCCCGTCATCCGCCGGGCGCTGGAGCTGGGCGGCTACAAAGAGGACACCCTCGTGCCCGGCATGAACGGCGGCAAGGCCGTCGTCACCGGCTTTGCGCACGATGCCGTGCTGCGCCATGCGGGCGAGATCGTGCAGGCGGTAAAGGACGGCAAGATCCGGCACTTTTTCCTGGTGGGCGGCTGCGACGGCACACGGCCTTCCCGCCGGTACTACACCGAGTTCGCCAAGCTCACCCCGCAGGACACGGTGATCCTGACGCTGGCGTGCGGCAAGTTCCGGCTGAACGATCTGCCTTTGGGCAACGTGCCCGGCACCGGGCTGCCCCGCATTCTGGATGTGGGCCAGTGCAACGACGCCTACAGTGCCATCCGCATCGCACTGGCGTTGGCAGACGCCTTTGGCTGCGGGGTGAACGACCTGCCGCTCTCGCTGGTGCTGTGCTGGTTTGAGCAGAAGGCCGTGTGCATCCTGATCGCGCTGCTGGCGCTGGGCATCAAAAACATCCGGCTGGGGCCCACCCTGCCCGCCTTCCTCTCGCCGGGGGTGGTGCAGGTGCTGCAGCAAAAATATGACCTGAAAGCCGTCACCACGCCGGAAGACGACCTGCACGCCATTCTGGGCGGCTGAGCACCCCGCCGGACATTTCCCCTGTCATTTCCGCTTTGCTCCCGGTATTTTCCGGGAGCTTTTCATTTGTTGCAATTCGTGCACGTTTCCGGTATTTTTCGGCATGGATGCACGTTTTCAGGACCGTTTCGGCAGCACATGCCGGAGAAACTCCGGTACCGTTCCCAATCGGCGCAAAAAGCCAGCTTTTTTGTGGTGCAAAATCTTTCGGACCCCTTGTTTTTCCAGAATTCAGGTGGTAATATATTAATGGTGTACAAAATGCACCATATTTTAGAAAGAAGGAGGTAAAAAATCATGAAAAAAAGATGGTTCGTAGTGATACTGACCATCGGATTGCTGCTTTGTGTCATGCCGCTGAGTGCGCTTGCACTGAGTTCCGACCCCATCACGGATTCGGACGGCACCATTATTGGCTGGGAAGACCTTTCCACCGATCTCTGTTCCTTTGATCTTTCAGAGGAACAGACCCCGGTGGCTGTGGACCCCGGCACAAATGCTGCTTCCGGCCCGGCGGAGACGGACCCGGTGGAGACGGACCCGGTGAAGGACGCTGCGGATGCAAACAGTGCGAAAACAGCGGCGGCCGCGACAACGCCGTTTGTGGAAGACCTGTATGCAGACGACCCCATCCCCGATCTCTACGCGGATACGACCGACTCTGCGGACGGCACAGGCAGCAATCAGGCTGTGTGTGCGATCAATGGCAAAACCTATGCAACGCTGACCGAAGCGATCAACGATGCAGCGGATGGCGCCCAGATTGATCTGTTGCAGGACATCGAGCTGAGTACGGGCCTTGAGTTCCATAGTAAGAACTTGACCATTTCCGGCGGCAATACCTACACGCTGACGCTGGAGCAGTATGGCATGTATGCGGAGTATAGTGAGATCACGTTCAAGGATCTCACGTTGACCATTCATGCGGCTCAGCATACCCATGAACACAGCGCAGGCAATACGGCCAACCTGATCACCCATTCCAGCAAGCTGCATTTGAGCCATGTCGAATTCTCATTGACACCGGACCAAATCTTAGGCAGCGGCATTTTCCTGGAGCACGACAGTGATTTGTATTTTGAAGACAATACATATGCTGAAATCTCCGGTTTTGCTGCCGAAGAAGCCAGCGGTATCTACGCAGAGAGTTACAGTGAAGACGGTCACGGCATCTGGGTCACTTCGTCTTCTCTGAAAGTCACAGACTGTGGCTGGTACGGAATGACCATCGACCCCATCAATCTCACGCTGGACAATGCCGATGTCTATTTTACTGGTAACGGTCTCTACGGTTATGGCGGTGCTCTCGGCTGTTATGGTGTAGGAAGCTATGGCGGCACGTTGACCATGATATCTTCCACGCTCACCGCAACCAATAACCCCGGCGGGTGGTATGGCTATGCCGTTTATGCTGGTGTCCTTGATATGGATGCTGCTTCTACGTTGTATGCTACTGACAGCGGCGGCTCTGGCGTCGGCATTGGCAACAGCCGTGAAGATGAAAGTCATATTCGTGGACGGGTTATCTGCACGGGCAACGGTAAGGCTGACCTTTATGGTGCCACCGGCGGTTTTGTCGTGCACGCACAGCATGACGATGCCACCTACGAAGGCAACGTGACCATCGAATCCGGTGCGTATCTCTATGCCCGCAACAATGTTGGTTTATCCGGCCTTTTAAACGAATGGATTCTGAACATTGAAGGCGGTGCAACCGTCATCGTCGATGGCAACAGCCAGCTTGGTTTTGCAAACAGTTTCGATGCCCGTACTGCCATTAAAAGCGGTGCCAATGTCTCCGCAAACAATAATGATGTCGGCATCTACAACTATGCAGGCGGTGGTGATCTAGCGTGGGCAACAGGTTTCTTCCTTATTGAGGGCGGCGCACATGTCACTGCCAACAACAATGCGTCTGCTGGCATTTACAACACCGTCTACGGAAATTTCTCCACCCCTGCAGATGACTACTTTACAATTCAGAGCGGTGCAGATGTTTCTGCCGACCGTAACGAAGGCTACGGTATTTACAATGACGGTGGAGTTTTCACCATAGAAAATGGCGCAAATGTTTCTGCCGACAACAATAAATCTTTCGGTATTGGTAATTCCCTCGGAACGTTTATTGTAGCGACTGGTGCAAATGTTTCTGCCGATAACAACAATTCCTACGGTATTTATAACACCAATAGTGGAACGTTTACTGTAGAAAGAGACGTTGACCTGCAGGTCGAGCACAACAAGAGCAGCGGCATTGTCAATAAAAAGGGTGCAACGCTGACTCTGCTTTCAGGCCGTGTTCGTTATAACACCACTTCTCAGGATGGCGGCGGTCTCCGAAACTATGCCACTGCGACCCTTTCGGATGACGTACAGCTGTATAACAACCATGCAGAAGTTAGCGGTGACGACATTGAGAATGGTGACGGCGCCACCATTACCTTTGGTGCTACCGGCAGCGACTGGGCACTGGACGGTTACCCGGACTGCTACCACCCCATTGACGGCTGGTACGATGACAGTGTGAATGACCGCTGGAACGCCCACGCGGAGGCCGTAGCGGACCTGCACATGGTTCTCGTCGAACCCGTCACTTCTTATACCAACCGCCTGTCCCTCAAGGCCGCCCACGGCCCCACCGGCACCCTGATCGTCCACAAGCAGACGACCGGCGAACAGCTGGTGGACGACTGCGACGCCGAGTTCACCTTCGTGCTCACGCTGGACGATGAGACCATCGACACCGTGAACGACGAGCGCTACGGCGTCCGGTTCGAAAACGGCAAGGCGACCTTCACCCTGAAAGACGGCGAAAGCAAGACCATCGAAAACCTGCCTGTTCGCATGGGTTACACCATCACCGAGCAGTCCAAGGGCGGCTGGCTGCTGGCCCGGGTGGACGGCGACGCCGAGGGCAAAGTGCCCTACCGCGCCACCGCCGAGATCGCGTTCGTCAACGAAAAGCAGACCGCAACCGGTTCCCTGGTGGTCACCAAGGAGCTGGCCGGTGAGCTGGACGCCGACGACGCGGACACCGTCTTCAACTTTATGCTGATGCTGGATGACAACACCATCACCACCGCAGACGCAGAAGAATACGGCGTGCAGTTTGAAAACGGCATCGCATCCTTCTCGCTGAAGGGCGGCGAAAGCATCACCATCGCAAACCTGCCTGCAGGCGTTGGCTACACCATCGCCGAGGTCCGCCAGACCGGCTGGACCCTGCAGAGCGTCAGCGGCGCAGACACCGGCGTTGTGCCCAAGAATGACACCGCCGAGATCGTCTTCACCAACCTGAAGAACGGCACGGACATCCCCGATGTCCCGGTCGTCCCGACGGAGCCCGAGGAACCCACGGAGCCCGAGACCCCGGAGACCCCGGAGACCCCGGAGACCCCCGAGGAGCCTGCAGAGCCCGACGCACCTGCACAGGACGAGACCCCCGGCGAGGAACCGGCTCAGGACGACACCACCGTGCCTGCCCAGCCGGCTGAGACCCCCGCACAGGATACCACCAAGGCCGACACCCTGCCCCAGACCGGCACCACCGGCTGGCTGGCTGTCGTGCTGATGAGCTTCGGCTTCGGCCTGCTGGCATGCGGATGGTTCTTCACCCGCAAACAGCGTGCTGCAAAGCACTAAGGGCGGAAAAGCCACACGAGCGCACACAAACCGCTGCATCCCCTGCCCCGCAAAGGCGGCCGGATGCGGCGGTTTTGTTTTGTACGGTGCACAGTTCGGGCCGTTCGCGGCGTTTCGCACAAGAAGCGGTGGAAAGCCGCCATCATATTTGGTGCAGCTGTCACTTGAAGATTTTTCAGCGCCCGCTATAATAGAAAGTACCGGAACAAAGGCGTTCCGCAAGGGTAAACTCTGCCCTTGCGGGGCGCTTTTCTTTTTTGTCAGAATGCGGAGGGTGCCGCATCCGGTGAGGATTTTGATAAAGGATGGGAAAGTCTATGGAAAACTTTACAGAGCAGAAAAACACCCTTGGCCTGTACGATCCACAGTTTGAGCACGACGCCTGCGGCATCGGCGCTGTGGTGGACATCAAGGGCCGCAAGAGCCACCAGACCGTGGACGATGCACTGGCCATCGTGGAGCGGCTGGAGCACCGCGCCGGTAAGGATGCCGAGGGCAAGACTGGCGACGGCGTGGGCATCCTGCTGCAGATCAGCCACAAGTTCTTCTCCAAAGTGGCCGAGGAAATGAACATCCGCCTGGGCAACGAGCGCGAATACGGCGTGGGCATGTTCTTCTTCCCCCAGAACGAGCACCTGCGGGCACAGGCTATGAAGCTGTTCGAGGTGGTCACCCGCAAGGAGGGGCTGGAGTTTCTGGCATGGCGCGAAGTACCCGTTGACCCCGATGCCGTGGGGCAGAAGGCGCGGGACTGTATGCCCGCCATCTGGCAGTGCTTCATCAAAAAGCCCGCCAAGGTGAGCAAGGGCATCGACTTCGACCGCAAGCTCTACATCGTGCGCCGCGTGTTCGAGCAGGCCAGCAACGGCACCTATGTGCCCAGCCTGTCCAGCCGCACCATCGTGTACAAGGGTATGTTCCTTGTGCACGACCTGCGCCGCTTCTATGCCGACCTGCAGGACCCGGATTATGAATCTGCCATCGGTATGGTGCACAGCCGCTTTTCTACCAACACCAACCCCAGCTGGATGCGTGCACACCCCAACCGCTTTATCCTGCACAACGGCGAGATCAACACCATCAAGGGCAACACCGATGCCATGCTGGCGCGCGAGGAGAGCATCTCCAGCCCCATTCTGCAGGACGACATGAACAAGATCCTGCCCATCATCAACACCTCCGGCTCGGACTCCGCCATGCTGGATAACGCACTGGAGTTCATGGTGATGAACGGTATGGATCTGCCGCTGGCCGTGATGATCACCATCCCCGAGCCGTGGGAGAACAACAAGAACATCAGCCAGAAAAAGCGCGATTTTTACCAGTATTACGCCACCATGCTGGAGCCCTGGGACGGCCCCGCCGCCATCCTGTTCTCGGACGGCGACGTGATGGGCGCTGTGCTGGACCGCAACGGTCTGCGCCCCAGCCGCTACTACATCACCAAGGACGGCCGCATGATCCTGTCCTCTGAGGTGGGCGTGCTGGAATGCGACCCGGAGAATATTCTGGTCAAGGAACGCCTGCGCCCCGGCAAGATGCTGCTGGTGGATACCGTCAAGGGCGAAGTGGTGGACGACGAGAAGCTGAAGGAGCTTTACGCCAGCCGCGAGCCCTACGGCGAGTGGATCGACCGCAATCTGGTGCAGCTGAGCGGGCTGAAGATCCCCAACGTGAAGGTGGAGAGCTACACCGGCGAACAGCTGACCCGGCTGCAGAAGGTGTTCGGCTACAAGTACGAGGACGTGAACACCATGATCCTTGCCATGGCGCGGGCGGGCGCAGAGCCTTCCGGTGCCATGGGTACCGACACTCCGCTGGCTGTGCTCAGCAGCCAGCATCCCCCGCTGTTCAACTACTTTAAGCAGCGGTTTGCACAGGTGACGAACCCCCCTATTGACGCCATCCGGGAAAAGGTGGTCACTTCCACCAGCGTTTACATCGGTGCCCACGGCAACCTGCTGGAGGATAAGCCCGAGAACTGCAAGGTGCTCAAGGTGCACAACCCCATCCTGACCAACACCGACCTGTTGAAGATCAAGTACATGAACGTGCCGGGCTTCAAGGTTGCTACGGTGTCCATCAACTACTACAAGAACACCAGTCTGGAAAAGGCCATCGACCGGGTATTTCTGGAGGTCGACCGCGCCTACAAGGAGGGTGCAAACATCATCATCCTGTCCGACCGTGACGTGGACGAATACCATGTGACCATCCCCAGCCTGCTGGCGGTGTCGGCAGTGTCCCAGTACCTCATCCGCACCAAAAAGAGCACCGCACTGGCACTGATTTTGGAGAGCGCCGAACCCCGGGAGGTGCACCACTTTGCCACCCTGCTGGGCTACGGTGCCTGCGCCATCAACCCCTATCTGGCACACGAGACCATCGGGCAGCTGATCGACGAAGGCCTGCTGGACAAAGATTACTATGCCGCCGTGAACGACTACAATAAAGCCGTTCTGGCCGGCATCGTCAAGATTGCCTCCAAGATGGGCATTTCCACCATCCAGTCCTACCAGGGCAGCCAGATTTTTGAAGCGCTGGGTCTGAGCAACGAGGTAGTGGATAAGTACTTTACCAACACCGTCAGCCGTGTGGGCGGCATTACCATCCGCGACATCCAGAACGACCTGGAAGCCCGCCACAAGCAGGCATTCGACCCTCTGGGCCTGGATATCAGCATGGAGCTGACCAGCCTGGGTGAGCACAAGCTCCGCAGCGGCAAGCTGGCCGAAGATCATCTGTACAACCCGCTGACCATCCACCTGCTGCAGCAGGCCTGCTGGACCGGCGATTACAACAAGTTCAAGGCTTACACCGATGCCGTGAACGCCGAGGGCGGCGATGCCATGCACCTGCGCAGCCTGCTGGACTTCAATTATCCTGACGCCGGTATCCCGCTGGACGAAGTGGAAAGCGTGGATTCCATCGTACACCGCTTCAAGACCGCTGCCATGAGCTATGGCGCCCTTTCTGAGGAAGCCCACGAGTGCATGGCCGTTGCCATGAACCGCATCGGCGGCAAGAGCAACACCGGCGAAGGCGGCGAAGCCGAAGACCGTTTTGGCACCGAGCGCAACAGCGCCATCAAGCAGGTGGCATCCTCCCGTTTTGGCGTGACCAGCAAGTATCTGGTTTCCGCCAGTGAGATTCAGATCAAAATGGCACAGGGCGCAAAGCCCGGCGAGGGCGGCCAGCTGCCCGGCGGCAAGGTTTACCCCTGGGTTGCCAAGACCCGCCACTCCACCACCGGCGTGGGCCTGATCTCTCCCCCGCCGCACCATGATATCTACTCCATTGAGGACCTGGCCCAGCTGATCTATGACCTGAAATGCTCCAACCGCAAGGCTGCCATCAACGTCAAGCTGGTCAGCGAAGCCGGTGTCGGCACCATTGCCGCCGGCGTTGCCAAGGCCGGCGCCGAAGTGATTTTGATTTCCGGTTTTGACGGCGGTACCGGCGCTGCACCGCGCAACTCCATCCACAATGCGGGCCTGCCGTGGGAGCTGGGCCTTGCCGAAGCACACCAGAGCCTGATCATGAACGGCCTGCGCTCCCGCGTGCGCATTGAAGCCGACAGCAAGCTGATGAGCGGCCGCGATGTGGCCATCGCCGCCCTGCTGGGTGCCGAGGAATTCGGTTTTGGCACCGGCCCGCTGGTGGCCATGATTCTTTTGACAATATTCATTATGATCCCTGTGTTTTTCGGCGTAATCGTGGGGGTCAGCCTGGGCCTGGCGTGCTTGTGCTTCGCTCTGGTTCTGGTTTCCATGATTTTATTCTCTCTCACCCCCTTCCACTTCGGCTTCGCTATGCTGGGATTGGCGCTGATCTTTCTTTCCCTGCTGGCGCTCTGCGGCTTGATTGGGTTCCTTTATGGTATGGTGAAAGCGATTATCGCCTATTCCCGGTGCTTCGCCCGTGTGATTCGGGGAAAGGAGGCCCAGGCATGAAAATCTTAGGAAAAATCGCATTGATTTTTACCGGCTGCTTTTTGCTGTTCGCTGTGATCGGCAATATCGCTCTTTCCTTCAACGGCGGCGTTAAGGCTTCCTTCCAGCAGGTATACGACCGCCTTGAGGAGGTTTGGCCTTATGAACTGTTCGGCCGGGCGGAGGAATCTTTGGACCAGATTGCGGATCGTCTGGATCCGCCCCAGAAAGCGCCGGA
>ENA-OPWR01003291-OPWR01003291.1-human-gut-metagenome-genome-assembly--contig:-NODE-3291-length-10133-cov-1.564795_pt1 | contig 10133 bp, 7 predicted proteins | sample MGYA00241507_ERZ502006 | MGnify/ENA primary metagenome ERZ502006 (study PRJEB25962, sample SAMEA2043041) | human gut metagenome | biome: human gut; feature: human-associated habitat; material: faeces... | reverse complement strand
AACACCTTACGAATTTGACATTTTTTTGTACAATAGTGCAATTTGTAGGGGGATTTTTCAATTGAAAAAGCAGAATCCAAATTTCACCAGAAAACATTTGATTTATTTTCCAATCCTCCATATAATAAAGAGGTATAAGGATGTGATGAACGTGAAACTAGAAGAATTCTTCGCTAATAAAAAGCTGCTCCGAAAAATTATCAAGAAAATCCTGCTGATCATCACCTTCACAGTGGCACTCATTTTTGCCCTCTTTAATTTTGATCGGGTTTGGGGGTTTATCACCGGTGCCATCTCACTGGCCGCCCCCTTTTTCATCGGAATTGCCATCGCTTTTGTGGTGAACGTTCTGTTAAAATTCTATGAGGAAAAGGCATTTGCGTTTTTGAACAAACGGAACGGAAGAATCTGGAAAAAAATCCGCCGGGGAGTATGTATATTTTTATCCTTTCTAACCTTTGTTCTGGTCATCGGCGGTATTATCCTGTTTGTGGTTCCCGAGCTGGTAAATTCCGTTAAGGTGCTCACTGACAATGCGCCTTCCTATATCAACCGGCTGATGCAGGAGACTACCAAGCTTTTGGAAAAGTGGAACGTCACTCAGGAGCAAATCAACGCTCTCAAGCTGGACTGGTCCTCTATTTTGACCCAGGCCACTCAGGTCACTACCAATTTCATGGGTTCCGTGTTTAATATCACTGTCAATGTGGCAAACGGTATTTTCATTATGGCCATGAGCTTCATTTTCTGTATGTATATGTTGGTAAATAAGGAAAAGCTCACCACAAACCTAAAGCGGGTAATGTACGCTTACCTGCCAAACCGGGTAGCCAAAAGGACCATTGACGTGGCCATTCTATCAAATAAAATCTTTTCCAATTTTGTGAGAGGTCAGCTTACCGAGGCTTGTATCTGGTTTTTCCTCATCTATCTGGGCATGACGGTTCTCCGGCTTCCCTATGCTCTGCTGATCAGCGCTATTGTGGCCCTTTGCAGCCTGATCCCTATCATTGGGCCTTACATTTCTATGTTCACTGCCGGCTTTATCCTTCTTCTGGTAAATCCCTGGCACACTCTGACTTATCTGATTTTTTTCCTGATTTTGCAGCAGATCGAAGGCAATCTTATTTATCCCAGAGTGGTTGGAACCTCAATCGGCCTCCCGGGCATCTGGGTGCTGCTGGCCATTATCCTCTGCGGAAATCTGTTCGGTATGGTCGGAATTCTGCTAGGCATCCCCACTTTCTCCGTTATTTACACACTGCTGCGCGGAGACACCTCCGCACGGCTGAGAAAGAAGCGGCTCACTACCGAGCAGATTCTTCGCAACTCTCCTTATGAAGCCCATTCTCCCGACGATCCGGAGCAGACGGTTTTAGAGGAATTTAAAAAGAACAGCGGTAAGTAACGGTTTCCGGCTGCTCTGAAATTTTTATCGTATGAAACTATTCGGAATTGTATTTTAATATTCTTAGAAAAGCTAAAGCTGCCGCAATAAGCGGATGTTCCTAGTTTTGTCCGAATCTACACAAAAAGGGCACAGCGCTGGTTATCAGCGCTGTGCCTTTTGATATTCGAACCTCACGAGTTCTCTATACTCTCTTTGTATCAAAGCTCCTCCACCACGTCACGGAATACTGCGCGAATAATATCTCCGCAGTTTTTCTCATTGTGAGCCGTAACCGTGACTACCGCATTTTTGTCCGGAACAATAATAGAATATTGGCCGTATTTCCCGTCTAGGCGGTAGGCTCCCGGATAAACGCACCGCCAAACCTGATAGCCGTACCCCTGAGAATTTTCCGGCTCTCCAGAACCACTCTCGGTTCCAATACAGTCGAGCTGAAGCTGTTCCACATATTCTTCGCTGACAATCTGTTTGCCCTCCCAGCTTCCTTTTTGCAATAAAAGCCTTCCTAATCTTGCCAGTGCCCCGGTAGTCAACTGGAGTCCGGTGGCGCACAGCGGGTGCCCCAGAGGGCAGCGATTCCATTGAGGATTAAAAATCTTCAATGGCTCAAACAGCAGCGGCACAAGAAAATCCCTGACGTTTTTCCCTGTAACCTTTTCCACCACCCGTCCTAAAATATAGGTGCACGCATTGGAATAATAAAAATGAGTCCCAGGCTTGCTTTTCATTTGGTCCGCCCAAAACTGCCTGGCCCAATCCGAGCTTTGCTCCAGCGGTACGGAAAACCAAAAATTTTCCTTTCCGGAGGACATGTGCAGGAGATCCCGAAGCGTAATCTTCTCACTGCCGGCGGAAGCGTCTTCTGCAAATTCCGGAAAATAGGATAAGGCTCGGTCTGAAAGGGCCAGCCTCCTTTCATCCAGGCAGATTCCTACCGCCACGGACAAAAAGGTTTTGCTTGCAGAATGAAGATTCACTCTGTCATCGCTGCGGAACTGAAAGGCAGCTTCCTCTCCATTGCAATATAAATGGATACCATACAATCCCAAATTCTGCTCTAAATTACTTAAGCGAATCCTATCAAAAACAGCCTGCCGCAACATAGCATCTTCCTTCCGTGTTCTGTTTTTTTCTATGATAAGCCTTTAAAGGGAAAATATCAATTATTATCCATACGAAAATATTTTTCGCCTATCGAAATACTTTCCTTGCCGTATGCTGTCCCGCGGCACATTAAATGGCCAAGCCGCTTAATTAGAGGGTGTGATAAAGCATTTTCTCTGAAGGGAAAAATCCCCCTACGCCCGGAAAGAGGCACGCATTTTTCTGTTCAGGCCTGTGTTATTCCGCTGAATTTTCCAAAAGAAAATTCTTCTGCCGTCTCTTCAGCAATAGGAAGTATCCGGCGCACAGCAAAATCTGCACTACAGAAGAGGCCGGTGTGGCCAGGCCGATATGGAATAGAGAAGCGCCGTCCGTCAAAGTCATTAAATAAGAAACAGGGATTCTCACCCCAAAGGCGCCTACAATTCCCTGGATCATAACAAAAAGCGTTTTCCCCCGGCCGTTAAAATAGCCGATGAAGCAAAATAAAAATGAAGTTAAAATACAATCGATAGAATACGCCCGCAGATAATCGGAGGCCGCCATAATCACCGCTGTATCATTTTCCTTCACAAACAGCGTGGACAAAGCGCTTCCATGGAAAAAAGAAAGATACGCCATAAATAAGCCAACCACAAGCGAGGACAAGATACCATACAATAGTGCCTTTCCCGCCCGATCCAGTCTTTTTGCGCCTACATTCTGGGCCACAAACGCAGCCATAGACTGCATATAGGCCGAGGGCACCAGCATAATGAATACACAGAGCTTTTCCGCCACACCCACTCCAGCCGAAGCGATTACTCCCATGGAATTGACAATTGCCATAATAACCAGGAAAGAAATATTGACCAGCAGGTCCTGAAAGGCTACCGGTGCTCCGAGAGACAAAATTTTTTGAATATGCTTTTTCTCAGGCCGCAAATCTTTTTTGCGCAGAGAAAACGGCAGCATTCGCCGACGGATAATAAAAATTGACAGCAATACGCTGAACGCTTGCGCCATCACGGTGGCCAAGGCGGCGCCCTGAGTTCCCATATGAAATACCGCCACAAAAATCAAATCTCCGATAATGTTAAAGACGCAGGCGATAGCGACTGTGATCAACGGCATTTTAGAGTCCCCGATTCCCCGGAACACACTGCCCAAAACATTATACGCCACAATGAAGGCCGTCCCGGCAAAGCAGATCCTTAAATAATCTGCAGTTTGTGAGAGGGCTGCCTCAGGCGCCTGCATTAAATGAGCTAAAGGCTCCGCCGACAAAAGCATTGCCGCGGTAAGCGCTATGGAAATTAACAGAAACATACAGATTCCGCTGCCAATGACCTGACCGGCCTCCTTTTCCCGTCCTTCACCTATTTTTTGGCCGATTAAAACGGTGATTCTCATAGAAAGCCCCACGATCACGACGGTAACAGTATAAGTCACCTGGCCTCCGGTAGCCACTGCGGACACATCTGCCGCGGAACCAAATTTTCCAACTACCCATAAATCCACAGCACCGTACATTGCCTGTAAAAACAAAGCAATCAGCACAGGAAACGCAAAGGAAATCAATGGTGAAAAAATTTTTCCTTCTGTAAAGGTGCGTTTTGTTCCCACAAGCTGTAACCTCCTAAATACAACAAAAAGCCGGATAAAACATCAGGCACCCCCGACATCTTATCCAGCTTAGCAGTTTTGACCACAAGCCCTCCGATGACAAAAACAGTATAGCAATTTTAAAAAAAGCTGTCAAGAAGGTTCTTTTATACTATAAGGGAAAGGAGGAAAGTTATAACACCCTTCCTCCTTTTTTCTGCTTTATACAGGACAAACGTTTACCGCCCTCAGTTTTTTGCTGTTTTTCGGATCTGTCTCAGTATCAAACGTAACTTTTTGGCCCTCAGCTAAGCTTTTAAAGCCTTCTCCAACAATTGCGGAAAAATGTACGAATACGTCATTTCCCTGCTCGTCCGAAATAAATCCATAACCTTTTTTGGCATTAAACCATTTTACAGTTCCCTGCTGCATAACTCTTTAAAAACCTCCTAAATACATAAAATAACCATTCAACAGAATCCTCTTTGTCATCTGTTTTGCCTAACAAATCAAAATTAGCATATCTCACTTATTTTGTCAACGATTTTTAGAAATCTTTGTTAATTTTGCACATATGAGTGTTATGACTATTTCACAGTAACTTTACTGGTTCCGCAGCCTGTAAACATACCACTCATATTGGTCACTTTTGAGGTATCAATGTCATTTACTGTTTGATCTGCACATCCATCTGAGGATATGGGATGGAAATATTGTGACTGTCAAGCGCATACTTGATATTCTCGGTCAGGCGCCACCTTGCAGACCAGTAGTCCTCTGTTTTTACCCAGATACGCACACCCATGTTTACGGAAGAATCTCCGAGTTCATCCACAAATACAAGAATCTCTTCTTCCGGCAGTCTTGCCTCCTCCGCTTCTGCAACAGAATACAACACTTCTTTTGCAGTTCTGATATCTGCTTCATATGCAATGCCTACTACCAGATCCACACGGCGTTTCTCCATGGTGGAAACATTCGTGATGCTGCTGTTAGAGAGTGTACCGTTTGGTACCATGACCACTTTGTTGTCAATGGTGAGCAGTTTCGTATAGAAAATGGAGATCTCTGTTACCGTACCCTCTTTCCCGCCGGAATGTTCTATAATGTAATCTCCGACACGGAAAGGTTTTAACAGTAAGATCAGCACACCACCCGCAAAATTTGAAAGGCTGCCCTGTAATGCCAGACCGACTGCCACACCAGCAGAACCAAGCACTGCCACTGCCGAGGTGGTTGCAATTCCAAACAGTCCCATGATAATAAAGATCAGTACCAGATATAGTGCGTATTTGATCAATGGCAGTACAAACTGTCTGACACCGGTATCGACATCTCTGCGTTCCATGGATTTGCGGAACATTTTTAAGATCAGGTTAATGATCTTGCTTCCGACAATATAAATGATAATCGCAACTACAACCTGAAATGCAAAATTCAAAAGATCCGGGATCAGACCCTGCAGCCATGTGCCTACGATTCCCGGGTTCTTCGCAACCTCCTGTAAGTTTTCCTGCGCCTGGTTTAACATTTCGACGGTCTCGGTTGCATTAGCGATTCCTTCTACATTTTCTGCCAGCATATATGGCTCCCTTCGTTTTTATTCGAATTTGAATTTTAAAAAAACTCATCTTTAGGCTATGAATGTTGTGAACCTGACACAGATTCACAACTTCCTCAGTTCTTTATAAGTTTTCAAAATTCCATTTCTCATTTTGTCCTGCTCTAAGGAATTTCCTTATTCTAAGGAATGAATGAACAGACCGCTGCGGAGCTTCGGCTCGAACCAGGTAGATTTTGGAGGCATGAGTTTTCCGGCATCTGCGACGGAGAAGAGCTCTGTGATCGAGGTCGGGTACATGGCAAATGCCACGGAACAGTCTTCCTCACAGCGTCTGACCAGTTCGTCCATGCCGCGGATTCCGCCGACAAAGTCGATCCTGCCGTCTGTTTTCGGATCTCCGATGCCTAGTACCGGATGGAGTAAAAGGTCATGTAACAGTGAGACATCCAGACTTTTGACCGGATCATCCGCCACTGCCGCAAGGTCTTCCTCTCTGATCTTACACAAGAACCAGTGTCCTTCCATGTACATGGTAAAGCTGCCTTTTTCCTGCGGTCTCTTTTCTTCCTGATCTGTGATCTCCGTCACGTCAAAGCGTTTTTTCATTTCCTTGTAAAAACTCTGGAAAGAGTATCCGTTTAAATCCTTGACCACACGGTTATAATCCATGATCATAAGCTGGTCATCCGGGAATAACACGGACAGGAAATAATTAAATTCTTCCGTTCCATCATAGTCCGGATGTTCTTCTCTTCGTTTCAAACCGACTTTTACTGCGGAAGCCGCACGGTGATGACCATCTGCGATATAGATATCTGCCATATTTTCAAATGCCTGTGAGACCGCAGCTATTTTTTCGTCGTCATCGATCACAAACACGCGGTGTCTGATCCCGTCCTCCGATATAAAATCATACTCCGGCTCTCCCTCTTTGACCTGTGCTACGATTCCGTTGATCACCGGATCTGACCGGTATGCCAAAAAAATCGGTCCTGTCTGCGCATTGCAGACGTCTACATGATGGATACGGTCTGCCTCTTTTTCCGCTCTGGTGTTCTCATGTTTTTTGATAACACCGTTTAAATAGTCGTCGATCGACGCACATGCGGTAATACCTGTCTGCACGCGTCCATTCATCGTAAGTTCGTAAATATAGTAGCAGTTCTTCTGATCCCTGATAAAAGAACCATCCTCTACCATCCCCCACAACAGATCGTGTGCCCTTTCGTACACTCTGTCGTCATACATATCCACGGAAAGCGGATAACCCGTTTCCGCACGGTCGATCTTTAAAAAAGACTCCGGGTTCTTTTCCACTTCCTCAGTTGCTTCTTTTCTGTTATAAACATCATAAGGGAGGGCAGCGATTTTAGCTGCCTTCCCTTTTTCTGGTCTGATGCTCATAAACGGTCTGATATCTGCCATTTTTGCTGCACCTCATTTTTTCTTATGCGATAGTTACCATTTTTCTTATAACTCTCTCCTGTGCCGATCCCAGGTAACAATAAAATCTTCGTTTTATGAACACTCTATTGTCATATATCACTGCTGTTTTTTCTAGCAGATCTTGCGAACCTTTAAGACACCTTCTGTATTTTTTAATTTTTCAAGTACGTCATCCGGAACGGAAGTATCCAGATCCAAAAGTGCATATGCATAATCACCTTTTGATTTGTTTGCCATCCCATCAATGTTGATACCAGCATCGCCAAGGATCGTTGTATATAAACTTAACATACCTTTGACATTGCGGTGTAAGATTCCGATACGTCCTGCAGTTGTGCATGCTCCCATGCTGCAGTCCGGGAAATTTACAGAATGGACAATATTACCATTTTCTAAGTAATCACGGATCTCACGCACTGCCATAATCGCACAGTTATCTTCTGACTCTGCTGTGGAAGCTCCAAGGTGAGGTGTTACGATACAGCCCTTTGCACCAACAGTCGTTGTGTTCGGGAAATCAGATACATATTTGTGTACTTTTCCTGCTGCAAGTGCATCCACCATTGCTTCTTCATCCACAAGCAGATCTCTTGCAAAATTTAATACGATCGCAGTTGGTTTCATCATAGCAATTGCGTCTGCACTGATCATTTTTTTCGTAGAATCCAGAAGCGGCACATGGATCGTGATGTAGTCACACTCACGGTAGATATCTTCTACGTTACTGATGTGCTTAACACTTCTTGATAAGTTCCATGCTGCTGCAACAGAGATATACGGATCATATCCATATACTTCCATTCCCATATGGATTGCTGCATTGGCAACTAACACACCGATCGCACCAAGACCGATGACACCTAATTTCTTTCCGGAAATTTCGGTTCCTGCAAAGTTCTTTTTCTGCTTCTCAGCTGTCTTTGCGATATTTTCATCGTTCTGGTTCTCTAAACACCATTCGATACCGCCTACGATATCACGGGATGCGTAAAGCATACCTGCGAATACAAGCTCTTTTACACCATTGGCATTTGCACCAGGTGTATTGAATACGACGATACCCTTTTCTGCACATTTATCAAGTGGAATATTGTTGACTCCGGCACCGGCTCTTGCGACTGCCTCTAAGGTATCCGGCAGTTCTAAATCATGCATTGCAGCACTTCTGACTAAAGCAGCCTGTGCATCTTTTAATTCATCTACTTTCTCATACTGATCTGAAAACAGATCCAGACCGACTGATGCGATCGGATTTAAGCAGTTATACTTAAACATTATGCATTCTCCTCCTCAAACTTCTTCATGAACTCTACTAATTTTTCAACGCCCTCTTTTGGCATCGCATTGTAGATAGATGCTCTCATACCGCCAACAGTACGATGTCCTTTTAAGTTTACAAATCCGGCTTCGGTTGCTTCTTTTACGAATTTTGCATCCAGATCGGCATCTCCGGTTACGAATGGAACGTTCATCAGGGAACGGTCCTCCGGTACAACAGTTCCTTTGAATAATTTGCTCTGATCTAAGAAATCGTAAAGGATTTTTGCTTTTTCTTCATTGCGCTCTTTCATGACAGAAAGTCCGCCCATCTTCTTTAACCATTTGAATACTTTTCCGCAGATATAAATGCCGTAGCATGGCGGTGTATTGTAAAGAGAATCTGCATCTGCATGTGTTTTGTATTTTAACATGGTAGGTGTTCCCGGTAAGGTATCCTCTGTGATCAGATCCTCACGGATAATTACGATAACAACACCGGCAGGTCCGACATTCTTCTGAACACCGCCATAGATCACACCATATTTGGTAACATCTACAGGCTCTGACAAGAAGCAGGAAGATACGTCAGCGACCAATGTATGTCCTTTTGTATTCGGGAGTTTTTTGTATTTGGTTCCATAAATTGTGTTGTTCTCACAAATATATACATAATCAAGATCATCCGGAATATCAAGATCGGAGCAGTCCGGTATGTAAGAAAATGTCTTATCCTCGGAAGATGCAAGTTTGATTGCCTCACCGTAAATGGATGCTTCCTGATATGCTTTCTTTGCCCACTGACCTGTTACGATATAACCTGCTTTTTTATTTTTCATCAGGTTCATCGGGATCATGGCAAACTGCTGGGAAGCGCCGCCCTGAAGGAAAAGTACCTTATAGTTGTCCGGAATATTCATCAGCTCACGAAGATCCTTCTCAGCTGTGTCAATGATCTCCTGGAATGCAGCACTTCTGTGGCTCATTTCCATAACGGACATGCCGGTACCATTGTAATCCATCATTTCATCTGCGACTTCTTTCAACACCTCTTCCGGAAGGACCGCCGGTCCTGCGGAAAAATTGTACACTCTGCTCATTTCTTCACATCCTCCTCATCAAATACCTCGTCTAAACTTGCTCCTGCAGGAACCATAGGATATACGCTTAAATCCTGGTCGATCCAGCAATCAAGAACTACCGGACCCTCTGATGAAAGCGCCATCTTAAGTGCAGGCTCTACTTCTTCCATCTTCGTAACGCGGATTGCTTTTGCTCCCATTGCTTCAGAAACTTTCACGAAGTCCACACCATCATTTAAGATGGTCTGAGAATATCTTTGTTCATAGAACAGAGTCTGCCACTGGCGTACCATTCCCAGAACATGATTATTCAGAATGATCTGGACAAGAGGTTTGCCGCAGCGAACTGCCGTGGCGATCTCGTTCATGTTCATACGGAAACAGCCGTCTCCTGCTATATTTACCACGGTTTTGTCCGGGCAGCCCATCTTTGCTCCGATTGCTGCGCCAAGGCCGTAACCCATGGTACCAAGCCCTCCTGATGTCAGGAAGGTTCTCGGCTCCTTAAATTTGAAATACTGGGCCGCCCACATCTGGTGCTGTCCTACATCTGTGGAAATGATTGCATCTCCACCAGTCAGTTCATAAAGCTTCTGGATCACGTAGGGTCCGGTAAGCTGGGAATGATCGTAATTCAACGGATACTTAGCTTTCATATCCTGAATATGCTGTACCCATTCATCAT
>ENA-OPWR01003284-OPWR01003284.1-human-gut-metagenome-genome-assembly--contig:-NODE-3284-length-10148-cov-1.492222_pt1 | contig 10148 bp, 5 predicted proteins | sample MGYA00241507_ERZ502006 | MGnify/ENA primary metagenome ERZ502006 (study PRJEB25962, sample SAMEA2043041) | human gut metagenome | biome: human gut; feature: human-associated habitat; material: faeces... | reverse complement strand
TCAGGTTCGTAAGGTGCTAAAAAGTCTTCCAACGAACTCCAAGCGTAATCCAGATAGTTACCTACACTGATGCCCGCTTGCTCATCACAAAGTGCTTCGGTAGTTTCACGGGTATCAACTAACGTAAGCAATTTACCCGGCATCGCATTTTTCAATGCTTTTATCAATTTGGCATATGAAGTGTCATTTATGGGTGCCATTCCCTCTTTGCCATAACCTGCTCCTTTGTCCCAAAGATTAATACCATCTAAATCATAAAGGCTGACAGCTGTTTGTACTTGTGCCGCAAAGTCACTAATTTGTGCATCTGTCAAGTTTGCGAATCCCAATCCGGTTCCGCCACCCATAATGGCAAGACAGACTTTCAACCCATTCTCTTGCATAGGCCGCAGATAGTGACTATGATTTTTCAGTACATACTCCATATCAGTCGTATAGGTCAGTGTCGCGTGTCCTTGTACTTCTTTCAAAAAAGCCGTACGTACATTCAAAATATCCAATAAAGGACCTTTATAAATGTTCGTTTCCTCAAATCCTTCACTCATATCAAAAAAATCGACACTAAGCGAAAACTGAGCTGCAATCAAAGGATTCATGACTTCCGTGTCTATGTAAGCTATTACAGTGCCCGGCTTTTCTCCTATCTCCTTTTGATCTTCAACAGGACTAATGATGTAATATATCTGATCAATAAGTTCCCCTGTTTCCACCTCAACAGCCTGAATCGGGAAAAGATAAGTATAGTTGCTACTTAGATATTCTCTTTCAAAAAGCAATTTGACCTTCTCTGACTTCCGTTCTCCCGCCCGTATAGTTACAATGGCTTCTTTTCCTCCGTTTAGCGATAAGGTATTTCCTAATCCGTTATTCCCTGGAATATTAAAATCAGAACCTTGAGTCTTTATTTTATACTCTCTACGGAATGTCTCTACTACAAAGCTTGTATAACTGCCACCATTTTTCATCGTTTCATTATTTGCATAAGCATCCTCCATAGCAATCTTCAAAGTAATATCCTTTTCAAGTGGCTTTGGAAGGATAAGGCAAAGTTCATCTTTCCTTCCTAAATCAGTTTCATCACGTCCTTCCAAAGTTGGATCTCCGATACTGAGCAATACAATCTTACTCTCCGGGCAAAGCGTACTATTCAAAGTACCCTTACCATTGGCAGTTTCTACACCTTCAGTTGACTGTCCATGTGTAACATCGGGATTGATTATCATAGCATCGTCCTGACAAGACAAGAGCATTAACAGCAACCCCGCTACAGCACACATATATTGTATTATCTTTTTCATCACTTATCTCCTTTTTAGCTTATTGTTCATTGTTAATCTTCGGAACCTCTATTCCGCTAGGCCATAATTCGGCATCTGTTTTACTATAAGCTTCCACGTGGTCGCTTGCTTTCCAATAAGGAACCACTTTCGCATTGTTCCCATGTCCAGTCCGGTCTTCCACTTCCAGCCCTGTTCCCTCATCGAACTTCCAATAGGCACACAAAGTAGGTTCTTCGGTCGGGTTAGGAATATCATACATATTCTGACAATGATGTTCAAAAGCATCAATTAACCCACAAAGTCCAATTAGTTTGTTGTATCCCCACAATCTGGCTCTTAATTCCTGCTTCCTATTTGAAGTGGAATGTACATCAATTAGACCGAAGTAGAAATTGTGATCTCCACCATTTCCAAATTCATCATCAGGCACTTTATCACCCAAACTGATGCTAGTCAGGTCACTTTTACCATGATTGGTACTAATGCTCTGCAACTGCCCGTTTACATAATAAGCGATAGTCTTAGTAGCCAAATCCCATGTCAACGCCACATGATACCATTCACCGGCTTGCAGTTGTTTGGTCTTGCTCGCTTCGGGAAATTTACCAAAAGTTGTCTGTACCTGCAACTGCTGGCGAGGGAAGTTGGCGTCTCCCAAACGCATTTGAAGATACATTTCAATGCCCATAATGGAAGAGATTTCGGTGCCTTCGTCAAACGTATTCACCCGTATAATCGCCTCCATCGTCACAGCGCTTAGATTATTCACAACATCCGCCGTCGCACTTCCCTTATCAAATCCTGGAACGGTAACATAGACATTCTTGAGATTCATTGCCGTTGTTATAGCACTAGAGCGACGCACCAGATAATACATTGTGCGTGAGCCGTCCATTACTCCCACTCCTTCAGCCCCGCCAATAGAAAGCGGACAGAGGTAAGTGGCGTCAATCTCCAGTTCGTCGAGTTTCAAGAATCGAATACTGATGTCTTCCGAAGTCGTTTTTCCGGCAGGAATTGTAACGGACTCCTGCGATAATTGATAATGTTCGGCAGGCAACATCTCATAATGAGTGTCATTCTTCGCATTATATACACCGACTAATGAAGGATCTACCTTTAAACTTACCTTGGAATCATCCCCTGCAGGATATGACAATTTCACTGTAAACGTTTTCGTCTGGCTCGTTACTTTACGATTAAAAGTAAAAGTTTCCGTATTCTTACTAGCAGCCACATTCAGGTATGCCGAATTATCGAACGGTGACTTTTCGCTGTAATCCGTATTATCACAGGCAACCAGCAGAAATAACAAAACTGCAGCTGCAAAGCACTGATAAAGTTTATGTATTCTCATAGCTTACATCGTTTAATGAACCGAAGCAGGATTCAGGAATTGAATACCTCCACGGGTCTGTTTATAAATAATATCAGTATCGTAGTAATCGGCAGAGATATTGTAAATAGCAATACCTCCCAATGGCGTTTCCATATTGAGAGCACCGTAAGCAGCTCCGGCGATGGCATTGCGCGTCACTCCGTTATTGTCGGTTAATGTACCGTCAGGAGTGACGGCCAACAGCAGACGATCCGGTGCGGCCTTGCCATATCCGGTGGCATAGAGCACGGAGGTTTCTATATCATATTCATCGGATGCAGCGGAAATATCAAGTACGAAATAGTTGAAAAGGCTGCGCTGCGCTTCCGGCAACAATGAAGGGGTACCTTCAAAAACTAACAGACACGGTGTCTGTCCCAAAGCATCTACCAGTGGCTTTAACACCGAAACATCTACCGCAGAGCCTTCCGAACCGAGGGCAATCCCGTCAAATGTCCCTGTACGCACTGCCTCAACAGCAGAGGTAATAGAGGTATTCTGTTTATCTTTAGCCGTGCAATCTATATAGTAAAGCACCTTCGTTCCATAATCCTCACGTACCAACTTCATATCCTCCCGGTCATATTCGGAAAGACGGTCTGCATTACGCATCGTTACTATATCGATACTATCCGGCAACGCACGAAGAAAATCCTTCTCACCGATAGATACTTCTGGAGCATTATCCAACCGGGCATAAACGACAGCGTGTTTCGTTGCCTTATACGCACGTAGATTCTGCGTATATGCCGCATATTCTTGCGGATTCTGTTCCTTAAACCCATTCACCTGACTATCGTGTATTTCCATTTCCGTCCAGTCGTCGCAACTGATGGTGGCAACCGACAGGAAAGTAGTCAGTAGGCATAACTTAAAGATTGATTTATATTTCATAATCTCATTGATTTAAAGGTTCGTTCTAGTTTGAAGATTGACTATTCTCAATGGAATGGTCTTTCTTATCCCACCAAAGTTTAGTTCCTGCGGCATCGGGACCATTCAGCATTTGTACAGCTTGATCTATGTATTTCGGATTCCCCGTATATTCATCGGCAGGGAAAGGCAGACGACGGGGACCGATCGTTACATTCACACTATTGTTGGGGTCTTTATTCTCCACGGCAGGCAACAACTTCGGGTAGCCCGTACGACGATGTTCCGCCCATGCTTCCAGTCCCAGCGGGAATATTGCAATCCATTTTTGAGTAATGATACGCTCCAGGTTCCGTTCAAAATTCTCCGCTCCAGGTTCCCAAGCAATCGTAATGGTGCTTACAGCCGAATGACTATACTTTATATCAGCCCCGTCCATCGGGTTCACATAGTCTATAGGCTTTTTCTCTGTATCCTTCACATATCGGTCCGCTCCGGTGGTTCCGCCGCGCTCTTCGAATGAAAGGGCAATCGCCTTTTCATACAATGCCTGCGCATCACCTCCCATATCCCAACCACGCAACGCGCCTTCGGCACGAAGGAAAGTCACCTCCGCCGCATTCATCCAGAGATACGGGTCGGTGCTGGAAATCACCTGCTTCGAGTAAAGATTAATCATGTCGTCTTTCTTCTGGGTGAATATGCCGATACGTACACCATAATAGTCGTATACATCGACTTTCTCGCCATCCTGATCGACTGTCTGCACCCCTTTGACAAACATCTTATCCAAACGCGGATCTTCATAACCTTTCATAATAGAAACCAAATCGGCACTGATACGGTAGTCATTCCAATTATTAAATAACAATTCCGAACGGTTCTCCGCCACATGAAGCATGGCGTTATCCTCATTCGATTCAATCACTCCGGCTTCCACAGCCTCCTGCGCAATACGTTGTGCTTCAGTAGGATTGACATAGCTCATACGCATGGCAATACGAAGTTGCATGGAATGTACAAACTTACGCCATTTGGAAATATTTCCGTAATACAGATCTTCCAATTTGCGGAAAGCCTCGGACGACAAGTCTTTATTTTCTTCCAGTACTTTATCCGCTTCTTCCAGTTCCTTCAGCATCTGTGTATATACTTGTTCCTGCGAATCATAAGGGACAGCCAAATCTTCACCCGAATTATCATTATCCATCATCTTCGAGTAAGGAATCGGACCATAAATATCCGTCACACGATGCATGATACAGACACGGAGGATTTTACCGAAAGCTAAAGCCACAGAATCATCCGTCTTGTTCAGCATATCACGATACTGCGGATACATATCTTTGATCGGATCGGCAAATGGAGATTTCAGCCATCCCTGTTCGGGATTGAAAGTGGAGAATTTCATCACCCAAGTGTCTACGATTCCTTCCAGATAGCCACCATAAGCTCCTCCTGCCATGGCATCCATAAACTGGTAAAGGTGCTCACGTGTAGGGATAACCAACCCCTGCATTCCTTTGAGCGTAGCACCGACAATATGATTCTCACGCTGCATTTCTTCTCCGTCCGCTTCATACATACTCCGGTTGATATCACTGTCGAAACAACCGCCCAACGGGAGCAGAAATAATGAAAGGATCATTATCAGAAGAATGTTATATATTCGTTTCATGTCCATCATAGTATTTAGAAGTTAATCTTTATATTGAAACCTATATTCCGGGTACTCGGCATCATGAAGTAGTCGATTCCCTGATAATAGTTGTTCGTAGTAGCTACTGCTTCAGGATCGAAAGGGGCTTTACAGTAGATCATCCAGAGATTTCTTCCCACAAGGGATACATTGATATCACAAACATTGCCTAGCCAGCGACGCGGAATAGTATAACCGATATGTGCCTCCTGCAGTCGCAAGTTGGTAGCACTATAAGTATAGTAAGTAGGCAATCCGCTCTGCGAAGCTACTACCTCATAGAAACTCTGTGGATTCACCCGGCTGCGCCCATTCACCCACACCCCTCCGGCATCACGCGCGGCAGCAGAGGTTTCAGATACTCCATAGAGATCAAGATAGGCCTGTGTTGCCGAATAAACGATTCCTCCCAGACGGGCTGTCAACAGGAAACCGGCATTGATACCTTTATAAGAAAAGCTATTATTCCAAGCCAGATTTGCCTTAGGAAGTACGCTTCCCAACTTGATATCACCTGCATTGTCGATGGCTGTCACATTGCCGCTATCGTCGATCAGTATATTACCGTTAATATCACGTTTCAAATCGGCATGTGTATAAAGATCACCCAAAGTACCACCCTCTTTCAGGATAAATTTCGCCTTTCCGAATCCGCGTCCTTCATCGGTTTTGAGTTCCAGTTTATCCACATTGTATGTCTTGCCCGTTTCCGGATGAACGTAATCTTTTACCAATTCTACGATTTCATTCTTGTTGGCCGAGAATGTAAAACTGCTGTCCCAACTGAAATCTCCCCAACGATGTCCATAAGACAACATAGCCTCGAAACCGTAGTTACGTACATATCCTGTCTGCACATACAGTTTATCGTATCCCGACGATACGGGAAGCCGCGGGTCGAATGTCTGATTGTAAGTATTAGCGTAATAGAATGATCCGCTCAACTTGAAATCTTTAAATAAGGTTGCATCCAACCCTATCTCCCACGAGTCGGTACGTTCGGGATATAATTTACCAATGGGATAATTCGTCTGCGATTTCCAGTCTTGCTTATTGGCATCATACGAGTAAGTAGGATAAGTAAGAAAACGCGGATAAGGATTACCGACAGAACTAAACGATCCGCGTACTTTAAGATAATCCACCCAATCGGGCAGTTTCAACATTTCAGTGATGACTGCCGAAAGTCCTACGGAAGGATAGAAGAAAGAAGCCTGCGGAGAATGCGTCAACTGGGAAGCCCAGTCGTTACGTCCTGTCACGGTGAGGTAGAGCATACTTTTCCACCCTACTTCGGCACTGGCAAAAACTGACTCGGTCGCTTCACGCCACCCTACCTGCGTAGCACGTTTCTTTGCGTTGTCAAGATCGTAGACATTGAACAAATTAGGAATACCCGTTTCGCGTATCGGTCCGGCGTAGCCCAATTCTTTACTAGTCACTCCACTATAACTGGCACCAATATTGGCAACTATCGTAAAATCCTGAATACGTTTGTTGATGTTCACCAACACATCGGCATACGTCTGTGAATATTGTCCGTTGTTTACCGTATAATGTCCCTGCGTACTACCGTCAGTCAGCGTATTACTACTGCTTGCATAGAGTTTACCTTCATATTCGCTATGAGTATTGTCGATGCGGACACGCCCTGCCACGTTCAGCCAGTCAAGAATCTGGTAACTCAAACCTGCCGAAGCCATATAACGTTTCTTGTTGTTCAGACGGAGATTACGGTAAGCAATCCAGTAAGGATTCTGCATACGGAGGTCACCTTCGCCCTGTGGCCAGAACTGTACACTGATCTTTCGCGCTTCATCCCAACGCTCGAAATTCTTCACGATAGAGAAATCGTCTCCACGAGGGAAAAGATAAGCAGAAACCAATGGATTGGAGTACTGCCCCTGATTGGTCATATTACGGTCGTTCTGGAGAATATAGCTTGCACTTACATCCAGTTTCATCTTATCATTCAAGAAACTGGTCGTATTACGGAAAGTAAAATTATATCTGTTATACCTATTGTTGGGAACCATCCCTGCCGAATTGACGGCAGCTGCAGAAAAGAAAGTCTGATTTTTATCTGTTCCGGTAGACAGCGTAATGGAATTTGTATATACCGCACCCGTATCAAAAAAATCATCCGGTTCATATCCTGTTTGAGCAGCCGGGGTCAGCTTCGGTCCCCAGCTATAAATATTGGAATTTCCTGTTTTACCATTACTTCCTGTACCATAACGTCCTTGGAAATCGGGCATCTTAAAAGCATTCAACCATTCAATGCCACTTGATACACCGACTTGCAGTTTGCCTACCTGTCCTTTTTTCGTAGTAATCACAATCGCGCCATTCGCCGCATTACTACCATAAAGGGCGGCCGCCGCTGCTCCGGTCAATACGGAAATACTTTCTATGTCTTCCGGATTAATATCAGCAATTGCCTCGGTGGCCCCTTTTGAGCCAAATTCCGTGTCACCTCCGCCACCGAAATTATACATAGGAATACCGTCAATCACGTACAAAGCATTGCTACTCTGTTCAATGGACTTCGTACCACGCATGACCACTCTACTTGCCCCACCGACACCGGAAGAACTCGTATTGATAGTAACTCCCGCTACTTTACCATTCAGGCTGTTCACAAAATTAGCATCCTTAATCTGAGTCAGTTCGTCGGACTTTACTTGTTGTACGTTATAGCTCAACGCTTTCTGTTCGCGTTTAATACCAAGTGCGGTTACAACGACTTCACTCAACAGTTTTGTATCTGAAACCAGCCGCACACTATACGTATTCTGGCCGGTCACTTTTACCGTCTGTGGAGTATAACCTACATAACTGATACTCAACACGCTTCCTACAGGAGCTTCGAGTATAAAATTACCGTCCATGTCCGTGATAGACCCGACACTCGTTCCTTCAACATGTACATTAACCCCAATTAGAGGTTCTCCGTTATCATCCAGCACACGTCCGGTGATACGTTTGGCAGACGCGATTTCCACTTCCTGTTTTTCTTGCGGAACGATGATTACGTATTTTCCTTTTAACTGATAGGTATATCCTGTATTTTTAAGGATTTCTTTGAAAGAACTCTCCAACGTAGCCTTTTCCAACGCCAAATTGATGGAGGGTTTGTTTTTCAACTGCGATTCGTTGTAGCCAACGGACAGTTTCGTTTGTTTTTCCACTTCTTTCAATGCCTCGATAACCGATATATTTTTCTTATGGATCGTAATCCGGGCACTGCTATTTTGAGCAAAAGTGGATGTAGAAAGGAGCAGACAGCACAAAAAAAGCATAAATACTCGGCTGAATGTCTGCTTATTGGCTATAAATTCATAAATTTGCTGCATCTTCTTAGTATTAGTTTATACAGATAAAGTTAGATTCTCGAATTTAGTAGCGTCTGGTTAACGCTAATAGTAAGAATTCCGATTTCACATCCGGGGGAAGGTTGCAGCTTCCCCCGGATATTTTTTCCGCATAGGCTCAATGTGTTTTAAGGTTAATATCAGTATATCTTATTTTTTATTTCGTTCTCCGATAATGTAACGTACCTTCAGCGATAGCGGAAACATAGCATTTGTCTCCCACAATCTGATAATTCAGATTCCCCGTTACACGAGCAACGATATCCATTATTTCTTCTATAGAAGCATTTTGCCCGAAAGTAAGATTGAAACGGTCACCTTTCAGACTACGGAAACTGTAAACAAATGTGTAGGGGTATTTACGTTCAAGACGGGTGAATATTTCCTCTAGCGTCATGCTGCGAAATACGATTTCACCACGTTGCCAGGCTGTGATATCCTGCATATCAGGACGAACTACGTTTCCGGAACGAGTGCGCTTATTATATGCCAGCTGTTCGTTCGGATTTAAAACTTCCTGATTCTTCTGTCCGTTATACTCTACCAGCACTTTTCCCGAAATCAACGTTGCCGTCACTTCGTCTTCATCCGGATAAGCGGTCACATTGAACTCTGTTCCCAATGCGGTCACCTGAAAATCGGAGGACTTCACAATAAAAGGATGCTCTTCGTCACGCTTCACTTTAAAATTGGCTTCTCCTACCAGATAAACACATCGTGTATCACCCGTGAATTGCTGTGGATAAAGTAAAGTACTTTGAGAATTTATCAACACTTGTGTACCGTCCGGCAAAGTTATATTTCGTGTCTCGGCTGTAGGAATATATGCTTGCAACAGGTCCGGAGCCTGGCGGTTCTGCAATGCCAGATAGATAGAAATAGAAGAAACAGTTATCAATAAAGCTGCCGCTACCCGCCAAACCACTAAACGGGTACGTAAAGAATAAATCCGTCGTCTTGATCCGATTCCCGTAAGTTCATGCATCCGTTCCAGAGAATCACGATAACCGGGAGTTGTGACAGCTTCGGTCGCCTCCCAAAGTTTATTTAGTTCATGTTCTTTTTCGTCGGCACGCTCTTCGTCAGTCAACCATGTACGAAAATCCTGATTGACTTCCTCCGGATAGTCATGTTTAATATAGCGGTCGATTACGTCTCGAATATAATTCTTCATAAAGTGATATTTATTATTGTATTTTAAAACGCTTACATAAATATCACTATCCAGAAAGAAAAACTACGGGAAGATTCGGAATAGAATAACAAACATTAACATTTTACGAAGTTCAGTCAATGTTTTATAGATATGATCTTCTACTGTACGTAAGGGGATTTGTAATTTATCTGCTATTTCTTTATGAGAAAGCCCCTCAAAACGACTCATCTCAAAAACCTGTCTACGGCGGTCAGGCAACTGACTAAGCGTCATTTTGATAAGCAGCAGCACTTCTTTATAATATAGATTTTCTAACAGGGAGGAATCTTCATCACAAAGTTCACCCAACAACTGTGCTTTCAAAACTTTATCTTCATATTCCTGTTCT
>ENA-OPWR01003282-OPWR01003282.1-human-gut-metagenome-genome-assembly--contig:-NODE-3282-length-10152-cov-5.927701_pt1 | contig 10152 bp, 4 predicted proteins | sample MGYA00241507_ERZ502006 | MGnify/ENA primary metagenome ERZ502006 (study PRJEB25962, sample SAMEA2043041) | human gut metagenome | biome: human gut; feature: human-associated habitat; material: faeces... | reverse complement strand
ATACCTGGATCGAGCAGGGCGGCTCCAATGTGTCCGGCGGCCAGAAGCAGCGCCTTTCCATCGCCCGCGCCATTGCGAAAAAGCCGAAGATCTATCTGTTCGACGACAGCTTCTCGGCCCTCGACTTCAAGACCGACGTGGCCCTGCGCCGCGCGCTGAAGGCCGAGACCGACAACGCTACCGTCATCATCGTGGCACAGCGCATCTCCACCGTGCTGCACGCAAACCAGATTTTGGTGCTGGACGAAGGCCGTCTCGTGGGCAAGGGCACCCATGCCCAGCTGATGGTCAGCTGCCCGGAGTACCAGGAGATCGCGCGCAGCCAGCTGAGCCAGAAGGAACTTGACCTCGAATCTCTGAATACGGAAAAGGAGGGTGAGTGATATGCCAAGACCCGGACGCCCCACGACCGAGCGCGCCAAGGACTTCAAAGGCACGCTGCTGCAGCTCATCCGCACCATGGGCCGCTATAAGCTCTCGCTGATCACGGCCATCATGTTTGCCATTCTGTCCACCATTTTCAACATCGCAGGCCCCAAGGTGCTGGCCAAGGCCACCACGGCCCTTGCCACCGGCTGGATCGCCAAGCTGCGCGGCACCGGCAGCATCGACTTTGTGTATATCGGCCGCATCCTGCTGTTTTTGCTGGGCATGTACCTGCTGAGCAGTGCGTTCAGCTTCATTCAGGGCTGGCTGATGACCGGCCTTTCGCAGAAAGTCTGCTACGACTTCCGCAAGCAGATCAGCGAAAAAATCAACCGCCTGCCCCTCGCTTACTTTGAAAAGCGCACGGTCGGCGAAGTGCTCTCCCGCATCACCAACGATGTGGACACGCTGGGCCAGAGCCTGAACCAGAGCATCACCCAGCTGATCACCAGTGTGACCACCATGATCGGCGTGCTGATCATGATGCTGTCCATCAGCCCCCGCATGACCCTCATCGCCCTGCTGATCCTGCCCGTCTCGCTGGTGCTGGTGCTCATCGTGGTCCGGTTCAGCCAGAAATACTTCAAGGCCCAGCAGGCCATCCTGGGCGTTGTGAACGGCCAGGTGGAAGAAGTGTACTCCGGCCACAACGTGGTCAAGGCCTTCAACCGCGAAGCTGTGGTGCTGAACGATTTCAACGCCGCCAACGATAAACTCTACGAATCTGCGTGGAAAAGCCAGTTCCTCTCCGGCCTGATGATGCCCATCATGAACTTCGTGGGCAACCTGGGCTATGTGGCTGTGGCCATCGTAGGCAGCATCTTTGCGGCAAACGGCACCATTACCATCGGTGACATTCAGGCCTTCATCCAGTACGTCAAGAACTTCACCCAGCCCATCCAGCAGCTTTCTCAGGTGTCCAACATGCTGCAGAGCATGGCCGCTGCCGCTGAGCGGGTGTTCGAGTTTCTGAACGAGCCGGAAGAGGATCAGCAGGCAGACCCGGCCCGCCGGGCCGACCCCGGCTGCATCAACGGTCAGGTGACATTCAGTCATGTCCGCTTCGGCTACACCCCGGACAAGACCGTCATCCACGATTTCAGCTGTGAGGTCAAGCCCGGCCAGAAGGTGGCCATCGTCGGCCCCACCGGCGCAGGCAAGACCACCATGGTCAAGCTGCTCATGCGCTTCTATGATGTGGATTCCGGTTCCATCACCCTGAATGGCCACGATGTGCGTGACTTTGACCGCAGCGCTCTGCGCGAGGGCTTCGGCATGGTGCTGCAGGACACATGGCTGTTCAAGGGCACCATCATGGAGAACATCCGCTATGGCCGTCTGGATGCTACCGACGAAGAAGTGATCGCCGCCGCCAAGGCTGCCAACGCTGATCACTTTATCCGCACCCTGCCCGGCGGCTACCAGATGGAGTTGAACGAGGATGCTTCCAACGTAAGTCAGGGCCAGAAGCAGCTGCTCACCATCGCCCGCACCATTCTGGCCGATAACCGCATCCTGATCCTGGACGAGGCCACCAGCAGTGTGGACACCCGCACCGAGCAGCGCATCCAGACCGCTATGGACCGCCTGATGGAAGGCCGCACCAGCTTTGTCATCGCCCACCGCCTTTCCACCATCAAGGACGCCGACCTCATCCTCGTGATGCGGGACGGCGACATCGTGGAACAGGGCACCCACGACCAGCTCATTGAAGCAGGCGGCTTCTACGCCGACCTGTACAACAGCCAGTTCGAGGACGTGGTGGACTGAGTCCGCCCGGCAAATTCCCCGTTTGGAATTACTCCCTTCATAATCCTGCCCGGAAGCCCTTTTTGCCGAGAGCTTCCGGGCTTTTTTTGCGGCGGTCTTTTTGCCGAATTTTGAACCACCTGCTAAAAAAAGAACTGCTATTTCACGCATTTTTTGTCGCATTATCGCTTTACCCCCCCCCCCTATGATGTATAATAGAATAAGAAGTATTGGCCTTTTGAATAGAGCCATGCTTTTATCATCCATTAGGGGGTATTTGTGTGACAAACAAGAAGTTCAAATTGACCGCAGCCGCGGTTGCTCTTGCGGCATGTGCCGCCGCACAGCCCGTCTCTGCGTCCGCCGCAGATGAGCTGCCCGATGCCTTCCCGGAACAGGATGCCGTCGTGCAGCCGAAGAAAGCGCCCGCCGCCGACACGGCCGAGATCAACGACACGGTCAGCCCGTCTGCAGCCGATGCGGCGCAGGACACCACGCCTGGCGATGACTCTGACCCTGCAGAAGAACCACAGCCTGCCCTGCCCGTGCTCGGCCCGAAAGACACCATCGCCTACCCGCCTGCCGAAACCGTCCAGAACCCGGATGGCTCCACCACCGAAACGACCGAAGGCCCTGTGACGGACGGCGAGACCGGCAAGGACAAGGGCACTGCGGACAAGACCGAGACCCGCACCGACGAAAGCTCCACGACCTACGACCCCGCCGGAACGGTGGTGGATAAGACCACCACCGAAAACCCGGACGGCTCGGTCACCGAGACCACCACCACCGTGAGCCAGGGCACCACCACGACCACCACCACCGTGGAGGGCAGCGCGTCTTCTTCCACCAGCAAGACCGAGACCACGCCCAAGGATGAGCTGGATGCCGACGAAGAACTGAAGGACATCACCGTGGACTGGAGCACCGGCAAGGGTGCCGAGGTGGGCGGCAACTACATCGTGACGGGCGAATCCGAACTATCCGAAGACGGCAACTCCCGCCAGCTCACCCTGACCAAGGTCACCCACGAGACCGGCTCCATGGAGGGGCAGGACATTGCCAAGCTGATCGACGCAGGCTACGTTGACAACGGCGACGGCACCTATACCCTGACCAAGACCATCACCGACGCCAACGGCCGCCAGCAGCAGACCACCGTGACGGTGGATTCCAGCACCGCTTCCCGGACCGTGACCACCACCCTGATCGTCAAGGTGGAAAAAAGCACCCAGCACGGCCGCGAGGACGTGAAGCAGGACTACACTTACCCGCCCGAGACCACCCTGACCGACGGTGCCGGGAACACCTACACCCTGCACATTGCCGAGCTGCTGGCCGACCCGGCTGCACAGCGCAGCGAGGACGGCAAGACCATCACGGTACAAAAGGGCAGCAAGACCTACACCCTGACGCTGGGGGATGAGACCACTGCCGGGCAGGCAGAGCTTTCCAATCAGGACCTTGCCGCTTTGATGGGCGGTGAAGAAAAGGGCTATACCGTCGGCAAGGACGGTGCCCTCTACCTGACCAAAGACGGCGAGACCTGCAAGCTGGATGCCGACCAGACCGCCCTGCTGCGCAAGCAGATGAAGGTGCATGTCAAGGTGGAAAACGACAAGGGCACGTTGGGCAGCCAGCAGCTGGCAGACGGCAGCCAGACCCCGGAGCAGGCAGCCGCCGCCGCAAAGCAGGCTGCACTGGAAAATGCCCTGACCGCCGCTGCCGCCAAGGCCTCCGGCGTGGAAACGGTGTCTTTCTCTGAGCTCACCCTTAATGCAAACGGCAGTTACACCTATACGCATGACGGCAAGACCTACACTTTTGCGGTCACGGTCAGCGGCGAGACCAGCGAGACCTATCAGGTCACCGAAACGGCCAGTGAGACCAATAACGGCGAGTCCGGCACCCACACCGTCACCGGCAGTGCCACCGCAGGCGGCGCCGTCATTGCATGGAGGAGCGAGAGCGGCAAGCCCTACTTCCAGCTTGACGGCAACACTGCCGCCTCTCCCCTGACCGAGGCTCTGGGTGCCCCGTCAGACGCCACCGACATCAAGACCGACGCCGAAGGCCGTGTGACCGAGTATACCCTGACGGTGGGCGGCAAGACGAAAGTCTACCGCTTCCACTACGACAGCGCCAGCCTGACCGACGATGAAAAGCGGGACTACGCCCTGAAGCAGCTTGCCGCCGAAAAAGGCATGACGGTGGAGCAGCTGGTTGCCGCCGGGTATACCGTGACCGACACCAGCTTCACCGGTCTGACCCGCATTGCGTGGGACGTGTTTGAAAAGGCCGACAGCACCGAAGCGTCCAGCACCATCCAGCGGGGCGACAGCTGGAGCGTCACAGCCGATGGCGAGGGCGACGACGCCACCTACACCATCGTGAAAAACAGCCACACCTACACCGGCCTGAAAAAGGACGGCGATACCTACACCAGCGAGGTGACCGACGCTTCCGGCAAGACGTTGAAGACCACCATCACCCTGAAAAACAAAAACAAGCTGACCGACGATCAGATCCTTGCCCTGCTGGCGGACAAGACCGCCGGTGCCTCCGACCTTGCCCTGACCCGGAACGACGGCAAGGTGACCGTGACCTACACGAAGGACCACACCATCTACACCATCGACTGCACCGGCCTGCTGGAGCAGACTTTGAGCGTGGAGACCCGCGAGAGCTGGTCGCTCTCCGAGACCCGCACCGAGGACGAGAAGGACGATGCCTACCAGAAGCTGTGGGATCAGATTGACGCCATCCGCCAGAGCCTGAAACCCAACCAGGTGCTGAAGGTGGGTGATATGGAGATCACCTCCAAAAGCACGAAAACGGACATCATCCAGAAGATCACCACCGCCGTCAGCCTGAACAACATGAACGAAGATCAGCTGGCGAAGATCCTGAAAGAACAGGAAGCGCTGGCGAAGGACCCCAACAAGAAGGTCTGGGTCAATGAGGACACCAAGGGCACCCCGGATGAATCTCTGTATTACGAACAGCGCAAAAACTATTATACCGGTGGGACCAATGACTACCTCCAGCATCTGGAACTCATCACCGATTCCACCCTGCATCTGCTCCCGGATGAAGGCGGCCGCACGAAAACAACCGATTGCCTGATCATCCGCAATGGTCTCCAGTTGGAATGGAACTACAACGTAGACGATCTGCTCAACAATCCCAAGAGCAACCAGAAAGCCGGTCTTGCCAAAAATATCGGCTTCGACAAAACCGGTGGCATCCAAGGTTTTTATGAATATGCCCGTACCGAAAACCAAGAGCATAACAACAACCCCAACAAGAGTGCTTTCTACCGATTGACCGGCACGGTGGTCTACGATGCGCTTACGGATACAGACGGTGCTGTGCAGCACTATGCCTCCTATGATGCTGCCGTTGCTGCCTACAAGGCTGCCATGGAAGCGCAGGGCAAAGAAGTCACAGATGCAGACATCCAGCGGCAGGTCGTCCGCCTTTCCGACCAGTCCTGGTATGACGCCAACAAGGGAACGCCTGAAACGGTCTGGTATCAGGTCTACCTCAACAATTCCAAGCTTTCCGCCTATGGTTATATGGATGTCAGCAGCAACAAATGTGCCAACGCAACCAAGGCACGCTGGAACCATTCGAATAGCTGGTACGGCGGTTACGACCTGAAGATCTCTGACCTTGTGCAGGTGGAAAGCGGCGAAGTGGTGGGCCAGAACGAATCCACCATCAAGACCTATGTTGCCCCGCTGACCGTTATCACCAAGGAGGACGACGCCGTGGGCACCTCCATGAGCGCCCGCACCGCTTCCACCGCTGCCCACAGCGGCTCCGGCTGGCAGCAGCAGGGCAGCTACAGCGCCGGTTTCCGGCAGACCACCACCGGCACCACCACCAAGACCGGCACAGCCGCCTATGATACGGTAACGCCGTGGCAGCAGACCACCGCTGAAACCGATGCAACAGCGGAAAAGCTGGACGGTAAGATCACTTATACTTATCGCTCCGAGAAAGACCCGGTCGTGACGCTGGACGGCGACAAGACCGTGCAGACGGACACCGAAGCCTCCGTCCGCTATACTTACGGCTGTGTTTCCACCACCGATGCCGACCCCATTGTCACCACGACCACCCAGACAACGCCCGGAACCCCGGAGCAGACCCCGGCCGACAGCCTGCCTGCCGAGACCCCGGCTGACACCGTTGTTCCCCCGGCAGAGGCCCCCGCCGTCACCCCGGCTGCTCCTGCGGCTTCCACCCTGCCGCAGACCGGCGTCAACCGGCTGGCGGTGCTGTTCAGCGCCCTGAGCGGCAGTGTCCTGCTGGGGCTTGGCGCTGTGCTGAACCGCCGCAAAGAAGACCGCTGAGCCCCCCTTTGACCCTTTTGCATGTTTGCCCCTCCCCCGGAGAGCCCGACCGCCCTCCGGGGTTTTTATTTTCCGTTTCTTTGCTCCCCCGCCCCCTACACAAATGCCCCGGATTGTGCTATGATAGGCTTGAACAGCCGGTCAGTGATGTGAAACCGACCGGCAAAATCGAGGTGTTTGTACAAATGTCTGATCTCCTTGAGACTCTGCGGCAGGAGGGCGTGGACCCTGCCCTGCTGGAAGCGGTGCAGCAGTACCGCGCCGCCCACCCGCTGGCCGCCGAACTGCGCCCGCGCATCCCTTCCCCTGCCTTCACCTACTACGGCAAAGAGGTGTGGGAGCAGGCGCTGGCGGCCCTGCTCTGCGGCGAAAACCTGCTGCTGGCGGGCGGCAAGGCCACCGGCAAAAATGTGCTGGCCGAGAATCTTTCCGCCGCTTTCGGCCGCCCCGCGTGGGACATCTCGTTCCATGTGAACATGGACGCCGCGTCCCTCATTGGCATGGACACGTTTGCAGGCGGGCAGGTGGTGTTCCGCCCCGGCCCGGTGTACCGCTGTGCCCAGTGCGGCGGCTTCGGCGTGCTGGATGAGATCAACATGGCCAAAAACGAAGCGCTGGCCGTGCTGCACGCGGTGCTGGACTTCCGCCGCGCCATCGACGTGCCCGGCTACGACCGCATCCCGCTGGCGGAGGAGACCCGCTTCATCGCCACCATGAACTACGGCTACGCGGGCACCCGGGAGCTGAACGAGGCCCTCACCTCCCGCTTTGTGGTCATCCAGATGCCCACCATCACCCAGGATAATCTGGAAAAGCTGCTGCGGGCCCAGTTCCCGGACCTGACGGCGAAATATGTGCACCAGTTCGCGCTGCTGTTCCTCGACCTGCAGAAAAAGTGCGACAGCGCGGAAATTTCCACAAAAGCGCTGGACCTGCGCGGTATGCTGGACGCGCTGCGGCTGATCCGGCGCGGCATCCCGGCGGGCGCGGCGCTGGATATGGGCATCACCAACAAGGCCTTTGATTCCTACGAGCAGGGCCTGATCCGGGACGTCATCGCAGCGCGCATCCCGGCGAAGCTGGACGCCGGAAAGCTGTTCGGCTGATGGAAGCCCAGAGCTACACCGCCCAGGAGCGGCGCGCGGCCAATCAGGTCTGGGCTGCTGCAGGAGCCTATGGCTTTGAACCGCTGTTCCTCGCCCGCTACACCGACGGCACCACCGATTTTTACATGAACACCGTCGTGGGGCTCATCCACAAATATTACGGAGATGCGCTCATCCGCAGCATCTTTGATGCATGGGACGGCGACATGCGGCAGGCCATGCTGGATGACATGACCTGGCTGTACCTAGAAAACGCGGCTTACCGGCTGGAACTGCCCCGCCGCCCGGTGCTGGAAGCGCTGCGCCATGCCCATGCGGACTACTTTTTTGCCATCCAGTACAAGCTTTCGCGGCAGGAATGGATGGCGAAAAACCAGCTGGTCTACGCCATGCAGGCGGCGCGCTGGCGGCGTGTGCTGGGCCGTGCCGACCCGGTGATGACGCCTTATGAGTCCGGCCTTGCGGCGGCCCTTGCCCCCGAAAGCGCACCCGAACCGGCCCAGCTGAAGGCCGAAATTTTGGCCGTCTACGCAAAATTCAACCTGTTCGACGGCACCGTGCACCAGAAAGCGGCGCTGCATCTGCACCTGGACGGCCTGCTGGCAAAGCTTGCCACAAAGGCCATGCCCACCCAGATGATCAAGACTGACCGGGTGACTGTGGAGCACTCCAATTCTGTGGACGCCACCGGCGGCGGGCTGGCCGTGGACAAGCGCAAAGCCCACATCACCTTAAAGCAGAACGCCGCGCAGGACCGCGCCTACATCGAGAGCTGCTTTGGCCGCTCCATTTACCCGCCGGAACGGCTGCGCAAGGCCGAGCAGGAGCTGTGCGTGGGCGACCATCTGGGCTGCCATTTGTGGTTCAGCGCCGGTGTGCCCAGCCCGGAGCAGGCCCCCACGCCGGAGGCAAAGCATCTGGCCGAACAGGCCGAATTGCAGGCCGACCGCAACCGCGCCTATTACGCCAAAAACCGGGAGCTGCACCGCAGCGTTGTGCTGCGGCTGACGGAGCAAATTCGCAACTGCATCCTCGTGCACCAGCAGCCCAACGCCCGCATCGCCCGCAGCGGCAGCGTGGACGCCGGGCGGGTGTGGCGCGCCCCGCTTTTGAACGATGACCGGGTGTTTTTGTGCGCGGAAGAAGAAAACCAGCCCGCCTTCACCGTGGACCTTCTGCTGGATGCATCGGCCTCCCGCCTGCACTGTCAGGAGGTCATCGCTGCGCAGGGCAGCATCTTGGCCCAAAGCCTTGCGGCCTGCGGCATCCCGGTGCGGGTGTCCAGCTTCAGCAGCCTGCGGGGCTACACCGTGCTGCGGGTGCTCAAGGGCTTTGCAGACAAAAACCTGCAGAACATCAACCGTTACTTTGCCTCCGGCTGGAACCGCGACGGCCTTGCCCTGCGCGCGGCAGGCGACCTTTTGCAGTTTGCGCCCGGGCCGGCGCCGCGGCATCTGCTCATCGTGCTGACGGATGCTTCGCCCAACGACAGCCGCCGCATCCCGCCCAGTGCAGAAAATCCCCTCGGCTGCGGCTATGAGGACGCCGCCGGTGTGGCCGACACCGCCGCGCAGGTGCGCGCGCTGCAGCGCATGGGCATCCGGGTCTCGGCCGTGTTCATGGGGGAGGACAGCTCTGCCGGTGCCGCCGCGCAAATTTACGGCAAGAACATGGCCCGCATTCGCGGCATGGACCAGCTGGCCCGCGCCGCCGGACGGCTGATCCAGAACGAGATCCGTGAACTGGGTGACTGATGATACCTTATTAGAATAGCGCCCGCAGGCGAGCGGTTTTACCGTTCCGTCTGCGGGCGTTTTGCGTTCAAATACAACCGAATGCATTTTTCAACAACCATATTTCGAGCCGTTCCGCCCCGGTTTGCAGAATTTTTTCGAATTTTGGCAAACTTATAGTTGTTTTTTGTTGTGAGATGTGCTATACTATGTTCAGTCAATAAAACATTCCTGCGTAAGCCGCCTGTCGTGCACCGGGTCGTCTCGCGCAGCGCCTGCCCGTTTCACAACGAACCGCTGTATCTCATTTTCAGGGAGGAACCGCTCATGGATGCCAACCGTTATTTTGATGCCATGCACAACGCCATGTCAGCCCAGCACCCCGGTGCCCAGCTGCTTTTAACGGTAAAGCTGCAGGACACCTGCGGCAACGATGCCTGCCTGGAGCTCAAGCAGCTGCCCGGCGAGAGCACCTCCATCCTGTGCTACTCCACCATGGGCCGCCGCTGCCTGAGCTTCCAGCTGTTCCGCAAAGGCTGGCAGCTGTGCCACAACGCCGACGGCCAGCTGGTGGGCCGCTTCCCCGCCAGCGCCAACGGTCTCATTGACGAGACGGATTTCCGCGCCTACTGCCGCGAGGACCGGCTGGACCTGGCCCGCACCCAGCGCATCCTTTCTGAGCTGCAGCAGTGTGCCGGCGTGGATTATCGGGGCCGCATCCCGCAGGACGCCCGCACCGGGGCCCAGATCACCGTGGAAAGCTTTGTGGGCACCGGT
>ENA-OPWR01003278-OPWR01003278.1-human-gut-metagenome-genome-assembly--contig:-NODE-3278-length-10160-cov-3.597328_pt1 | contig 10160 bp, 10 predicted proteins | sample MGYA00241507_ERZ502006 | MGnify/ENA primary metagenome ERZ502006 (study PRJEB25962, sample SAMEA2043041) | human gut metagenome | biome: human gut; feature: human-associated habitat; material: faeces... | reverse complement strand
TGAAAAGTCTTAGAGACAGCCGATTGAAGCTTCTGGCATTGAACATAGTGTGCAGAACTGCCTGTAGCTTATATTTGTCGTCCGTTCGTCACCAACTAATATTCAATTAGACAACAATATTATGTTAAATAATTATGAAAACTCATTTTACCAGTAGAACTATATCAGAATTTCGTGTAATATTAATACAGCATTAAATGAGGAGCGGTGTTAAGGATATGAAACGTAGTGATAGATATAATAATATATTAAGAAAGAAGAAAAAATATATAGCTGTTATGCTTGGAGTGTGCATGCTTGGCAGTGCATTATCAGGCTGTGGTTTTGTGGCAAATCCAATGCAGTATATGAAGGATGCAGATAAAGAGCTTGCAGCTGCAGATCAGAATACAGATAATGATACATCGGGCAGTGCAACTGATTCATCTTCTGGTAAGAACAAGAATAACAGTAATAGCAGTGATAACAAGGTTGAAGTGACAGATAATAAAGTTATAGCTATAGGCACATATGGAAGCATAAGTGATATGGTTAATACAGCTGATTATAAATCACAGGCAGATATAGAGTGTATTCAGGAAACAAGAGATTTTGATGATACATCAGATATGCTTGCACTTGTAAAGAAAGTGCAGGAGAGCTGCAATACAGATGCTGAATCAGTGATTGTGTCGGTAAGAAGCCGTGTATATAACCAGATAGTATATCTTTTACAGCACACTATAAGTACATCCAAAGGTCTGATAGTCATAAATGAGGATGGAAAAGATACAGATTACAATAAAGTGTTTGATGAAGCATTGAAGATAGCAGTTAATCCGCAATCATATGTTAGTGCATCAGCGGTAAGCACTAACAATGCAAGTAATAGTAATTCAGGAAATAATGTTTCAGGAGATACTGTGACAGGTGTTGATAATAACAAAGGCAATGTTATCAAAGATGATAATAACAAAGATAATAAAACATATGACAGCTATAAAGTGATTGAAAAGCTTAGTGACATGGATGTTATAGATATATCAGGCATTAATTCACTTCCATATGTTAATATCATATATGACTATATAGGCAATGATGCTTATGCAGCACAAAAGGCAGTAAATACAAGTGAGGCAGTTGTTGTTGTCACAGAAAGCAGTGATGGAAGTCTTTCGCCAGATATGTCGCAGCTTATAAATGATATTTCATCCTCAATACCAGTAATAATCATATGCAGTGGCAGTGATGCAGCCAAGGCTGTGAATGATGCGCATAATAACTGTATAGCTTCATATGGCATGAGTGCTGAAGAGGCACGTATTATGGCTATGTTATGTCTTACGCAGGGAAAGAATATAAATGACTGGAGAGTGCATTTTACACAGGTGGATTTATAAAAATATATACAAAATATGGTTGTAATATATATAAAAATATAGCTGTAAATAAATGTGAAATACATGGAAATATATACAATATGTTGATTGAATAATGCTTGATTTTATGGTATTATGTACAATATGTGTTGCAGTGTATTGAACAATCCATTGCACATTTAAGAAAGGAACAATTAATTATGGATCAGACAAAGATACAGGATATCGTAAGACATATCACTAAGGACGAAGATTATGGAGTTGGCATGATGGAGAATCTGACTTTATCAGATGCTGTTGAGGTTATGACACAGATGCTTCCTACTCTTAAAAAAAGAGCTAAGGAACAGGGAAATTCCAACGATCTTGCGTATTTTAACAGAATAGAGAATATTTATGCAAAGGTTATGGCTGATAAGTTAAGAAATGAGGAACATCTCTGGGTTGTGTATTGCAATACGACAGCGTATCCTTATATGATAGATGACGATATAATGGTGCTTTATAATAACAAGAATGCTTCACTACTTGAAAAGAAGCTTAAGCTTTCAGGCTATGAAGTATCAGTTGGTGTTGAGAATAAAGAACAGTTCGGCTTAGAGCTTTGTCATATGTATAGAAATGGCTATAAGAATATCAGACTTACAGATGGTGATAAGAACGTATATGTTATACCAAGAGAAGAATTCGGTACATATGAAGATTTCTTCAGGGAAGATTATGTGTCTAATCCGGGTCTTCAGAACGCCATGATTGCATATTTTCAGAGTTCAGAAAGAATACAGATAAGACTTCAATAGCCCAGATTCTTGATAAGAGAGAGAATCAGATGTTAAGAGTCATGGTTAATTCAGAGTTTATGGTTCCATGCGTAAAGGAAGAAACAGAAGAAGAGGTATCTATAGCACATCATTTTATAGATGTAACAGAGCAGGTAAGTCATAAGGATGGTGAGCAGGTTATAGCTATTCCAGCATTTACAGATGGTTTTGAAATGGATAAGTGCTATAAGGGACAGTATGAAAATATGCTTTATTCATATAAGGAGCTTATAGCAGCTATTGAGGAATTAGGTGCATCAGGAGCTATATTTAATCCACTTGGAGTAAGTTATTTTATACCGCTTGAAACACTTAAGAAAATAGAAAAAGATTTTAGCAGATAAAGCTGCAATATAAGATGGTACTTTGTGTATTGCTGCTTAATAATCATTTAATATGGTTATTAAGTTAAATACACAAAGTACCTTTTTATATATTATGATGTAAGTATAAAAAACTCTTTTACAAAAATGTTTTATAAAAGTGTTGGCAAAAAATGATTTATGTTGTACACTAATTATGTTACTAATAAGACAGAGTTTAATATTCCTGGTTATAGTTAGAAAAGACCAGGATAATTATTACTGGTTATAGTAAAGATTAAGCTGATTTATTAAACATATTATGATTATGGAGGTATTTTATGTGGGTAGCAGATTTACAGAATGGTAATTACAGAAATCCGGTTCTTTATGCAGATTATTCTGATCCGGATGCTATAAGAGTTGGGGAAGATTATTTTATGATTGCTTCAAGCTTTTCTAATTCTCCGGCACTCCCTGTACTTCATTCCAAAGATCTTGTTAATTGGAAAGTGATTAATTATTGTTTAAAGCATGTACCTGAGTTCAGATATAATAATCCGATTCATGGATGTGGTGTATGGGCACCATCTATAAGATATCATGAAGGTACATATTATGTATGTTTTCCTATGCCAGATGAAGGTATCTATATGACAACAACAAAGGATCCATGGGGAGAGTGGAGTAAACCTGTTAATATAAGACCAGGAGCTGGATGGATAGATCCATGTCCATTCTGGGATGATGATGGAAAAGCTTATCTTGTTGCAGGTGTTGCAAAGAGCCGTATAGGATATAAGAGTGTTCTTCATATAGTCAGAATGCAGCCAGATGGTATGGGAATATTTGGCGATGAAGTTAAGATATTTGATGGTAATGAGAATGACCAGATAACTATAGAAGGTCCTAAGATGTATAAACGTAATGGATATTATTACGTTTTTGCACCAGCAGGTGGAGTTAAGACAGGATGGCAGACAGTTCTCCGTTCAAAGAATCCTTTCGGACCATATGAATATAAGGTTGTATTAAGACAGGGAGATTCACCAGTGAATGGCCCTCATCAGGGAGCCTGGGTAGATACAGTAACAGGTGAAGACTGGTTTCTGCATTTCCAGGATGTATATGCAGCTGGAAGAATAACACATTTACAGCCAATGCACTGGGAAAATGACTGGCCAATAATAGGCGTTAACAAGGAAGGAAACGATTATGGTGAACCAGTTATGGAATATAGAAAGCCAGATATTGGAAAGACAGAGTCAGAACTTGAAGATAAGACAAAATATCCAGTGTGCGAGCCCGATACAACAGATGAGTTTGATTCGGATGCGTTAATGTTACAGTGGCAGTGGAATGCGAATTATGACGACAGCTGGTTTGATACAAAGACGGATGTATATGGTAACAAGGCAGAAGATGGTTCATATATAAAGCTTAATGCCGTTCCTACAACTCCTTTAAGACCAGTTGGAGATTATCGTAATCTGCTTCTTCAGAAATGGCCGGCACCAGAATTTACATGTGTAACTAAGATGAGCTTTAATGGACTTGTGGATGGTGACTATGCAGGAATAATATCACTTGGTGTTGATTATGCAGCATTAGGAGTAGCAAAAAAGAATGGTTCATATTTTTTAAGAACGGTTAATGGAAAGCAGAATTTTGACTGTGAGTCAGTATATACACAGGAGATAGTTGATGAAAAGCCTATAGAAGCCGACAGATTCGCAGATGATACAAAGACAGTTTACTTAAGGTATACAGTAAAAAGAACAGGAGCCACAGAAACTAAAGAGATGGCACTTTCTGTTAAAAATGTACCTGTAGAAGAAGCATCTCTTGAGATAAGCTTTGACGGAAAGACTTATGAAAACGCAGTAAGTTATACAGCTAAAGCGGGCCGCTGGGTTGGCGTTAAGAATGGTATGTTTGTAAGCCATGATAACACAGTAAAGAATGAAGAAAACGGATTTGCAACTGTAGACTATATAAGATATTCAGAATTATAAAATAATCTGATAACATTTGATAACATTTAGAATCATACATTATGCCATATATAGATTGATGAGAGTATTTTTGTACCTGTTAATCTATATATGGCATTTTATAGTGAAATTATTTTATAATAACAAGATGTGAGTGTCTCAAAGTAAAGATTAATAGAATACGTGATCCCCTATTACGGTACCACCCTTATCAATCTCACTGTTATACATATGGAAGTATAGGGCATTGATTGTTATATGTCCGTTAAGGACTTCTTTGGCGGCTTTAGTACACTCTGCATCAGCTCCTCTTGCAAGTACAATGGCAAAACGGCCGCTGGCTACAGGACTAAACTGTGAAGGTGCATATAAAACTGCCTGAAGTGTATTTCCGAATTTAGGACTGTTGATTCGGTTTACGATAACGCTTCCGACAGCAAGCTTTCCCTCATATGACTGGTTGCCTGCCTCACATTCGATTATAGCAGCCATCATTGCAAGGTCGCTGGTATCATAGTTAACAGGGGTGTTGTTTATGACTTCATCATTTTTGGTCAGCTGCTTTATTTCTTCAAGCTGTCTTGCAGCAGCTTCTTCTTCAAGCTTTTTTTCATATTCCAGAGCAAGGGCTTCAGCATTTTTTATACCTTCGGATGCAGCATCTATTTTAGATTGTTTGGCAGCTATAAGACCTTTTATGTTATCAGACTGCGATACAGCCTGCTGTTTAAGTGATACAAGCTCTGTCATATCATTGCTAAGGCTTATTTTGTTCTGATTAAGTGTTGTTATAAGCTCATTCAGATTTGATAACATAGAGCGGTCATAATCTGATATTTGTCTTGTATAATCAGCCTTCTTAAGAAGATCAGCCATATCAGCAGAGTCCATAAGTACATCCATAAAACTATACTCGCTGCTTTCATACATATATTGTATGCGAAGCTTCATGGCTTCATATTGTTTATGTTTTTCATTCTCCATATCGGATATATCCTGGTTGAGTATATCGATTTCCTGCTGTTTTGAAGCCATGCGTTCTGTTATCAGGTTAAGAGTATCACTAAAAGTTTCAAGCTGGCTGTTAAGCTCTCCAAGCTCAGACGAGAGTGCAGCCTGTTCTTTTTTTAGATTGTCAAGCTGTCTGTTATTCTCATCATAGTCTGATTGGGTATCGGCATAGCTTATAAAAGATACACTTGTAAAATTCAGCATTATTACAAATGATAAAATACCGATAGAAATATATTTAATAAATGTTTTAAAAAAATCTGATTTCATGTAAAAAACTCACCTTCATATAGAATGTTTTATATTATGTTGTGAACTTCTTTAGTATGATTTAAAAATTATAACATATAACTTAGAGTTAAAAAAGAGAAAAATGGTTATACACATGCGTTGCAGATGGCTGGAAAATTGTATATAATATTGAAAGCGTTAAATGTGCTGTCTGAAGAATTTGTGCACAAAACGTGTACAGAAATGAGGATTAGTGTGAAAAATAAGATTTTTCACACGCAGGATTTGTGCTTCGCACAAACTTGAGATGCGCAAAGAAGCAGCGCAAGAATGAGGATTATTATGAAATATAAGTATACTATAGATACACATACACATACTCTTGTGAGTGGACACGCTTATAATACAATAGATGAAATGGCTGCATATGCTTTTCAGACAGGCGTTACTCATCTTGCCATAACAGATCATGCGCCCAAGATGCCAGGAAGTGCGGGAATATTATATTTTTCTAATATGAAGATAATTCCAAGAGTTAAAAACGGTGTCAGGATATATATGGGCTGTGAGGCTAATATTATGGATTATGAAGGCAGTATAGACCTTAAGGAATACGGGCTTAAAGGATGCGATGTTGTTATAGCAAGTCTGCATATACCGTGTATAAGACCAGGTGATATAGGACAGAATACCAAAGCACTGATAAAAGCAATGGACAATCCATACGTTAACATTATAGGACATCCGGATGATTCAAGATATCCGGTTGATTATGAACAGCTTGTTATGGCAGCAAAAGAAAAGCATGTTCTTCTTGAAGTTAATAATACCTCTCTTAATCCAGATGGTCCAAGACAGGGAGCTTATGAAAATGACATTAAAATGCTTAAACTATGTAAACAGCATGGTGTGTGCATATCAATAGGCAGTGATGCACATATAAAAGAAAGTATATGTGATTTTGACAGGGCATATAAGGTGCTTGAAGAAACAGATTTTCCTGAGGAGCTTATTGTTAACAGCGACTATAGACTATATGAAGAATATATAGGACGAAGAAATATAAAATAAATGTTTCTATAATAAAATAAATATTTTCATAAATGTATTTACTGTAAAACTTTACTGTGTTAAACTGTTGAAATGAGATAAAAGCACGCATAGAATAACGTGGGAATTGAGGGTTATATATGAACGATAAATTAAAGTCAAAAGAAGTAGAACAGCTTTTTAAAGCTATACTCAGTCTTGAGGATGTTAAAGAATGTTATGATTTTTTTGAAGATGTATGCACTATTAATGAACTGTTGTCTTTAGCTCAGAGGTTTGAGGTGGCAAAAATGTTAAGAGAGCAGAAGACATATCTTGAGATAGCTGAGAAGACAGGAGCTTCAACAGCTACCATAAGCAGAGTTAACAGATCACTTAATTATGGTAATGATGGCTATGACAGAGTGTTTGAAAGACTCGGCATCAGCACAGAAAAGTCTCAGGAGAATAAGTAATATAAATATATGTAAATATATATTATACCGGTTATTTGTAGTTGTGCATTTGCATGACCTCTGATAACCGGTTTTTTATCATTCTATATATTATATACGATACGGGTGATATATACGATACTGGTGACACCTATACTATGTCATTGATACTATGTCATCAAAACTATGTCATCAATAATAAACCTCTTGATATATAGTTTTTAATACTATATAATAAAGGTTAAAAGGCATTGCAAAAACCAATAAGTATATTGGTTAATAATTATAGAAGTGTTAATGCGGATTGTTTTATGGCAGTCAGCATATAGGAGATGCATAGTATGAATACAAATAGTCAGGAATTCGTTGATGTTTTATTAAAAAAGCTCGTAAAGCTTAATTATATTAAACCAGGAGATGTTCCTAATATTGACCTTTATATGGATCAGGTTACCACATTTATGGATGAACATCTCTCGGATATTAAAAGACATGAAGATGATAAGATACTTACCAAGACAATGATAAATAACTACACAAAGAATAATCTGCTTCCACCGCCAGTAAAGAAAAAATATTCTAAAGAGCATATATATGTTTTAACATTTATATATTATCTTAAGAATATTCTTTCAATAAGCGATATCCAGAAGCTTCTTAATCCACTTACAGATAAGTTCTTTAATACAGATGGAGTTCCAGCTCTTGATACAATATATAAAGAAATATATGATATGGAGAAGCTTCAGTTAGAGGCATTGCCACAAGATGTATTAGGAAAAACAGAACTTTCAAAACAGGCCTTTTGCGATGTCGAAAATGAAGAGGATAAAGATTTCCTTCAGCTTTTCATGCTTGTATGTCTGTTAAGCTTTGATGTTTATATGAAGAAAAATATCATAGAAAGTCTTATAGATGATTATACAGCAAAGAAGGCATCATCGGATAAGCCAAAGACTAAGGAAGAGATAAAAGAAGAAAAGAGAGAAGCAAAAGAAGAGGCTAAAGAAGCAAAAAGAGCAGCAAAACAGAAAAAGTAATGAATATGTCCAAACAGTAAGTACAATATGTGATTAATTATAAAAAAATACATTAAAAACTAACAAACAATAAAATTATCTGATAAATATTTATAAACAATAGTGACTTTTAATAATTAATATAGTATAATAATTATGATATCGGGGTCAAAAGTTCCCGACTTTGAAAGTTAATTAAAAACTTTTAATCACTGTTAAAGAATGGGAGGATATTATGGGTATTTTAACAAGATTTAAGGACATTATGAGTGCAAATATTAACGCACTTTTAGATAAGTGTGAGGATCCAGAGAAGATGATCGATCAGTATATGAGAAATCTTGAAAGTGATCTAGGAAAGGTTAAGGCTGAAACAGCTTCAGTTATGGCTGAGGAAACAAGAGCAAAGAGAGAGCTTGATGAATGTACAGAGCAGATTAACAAGATGCAGTCATACGCAGAAAAGGCATTAAGAGCTGGCAATGAGGCAGATGCAAGATCTTTCCTTGAAAAGAAGCAGCAGCTTACAGCAACTCAGGCTTCACTTACACAGGCATATAATGTGGCAGCAGATAATGCTGCTAAGATGCGTCAGATGCATGATAAGCTTGTTAAAGACATATCAGCTCTTGAAGCAAAAAGAGCAGCTATCAAAGCAACAGTAAAAGCAGCTAAGGCACAGGAACGTATCAACAAGGTTGGCTCAAGTGTTGTAGGTGCCAATAACAGCATGGAAGCCTTTAACCGTATGGAAGCTAAAGCTAACAAGATGCTAGATGAAGCTAATGCTATGGCAGAACTTAATTCGTCAGCAGAAGAAGCAGATATTAACAGCCTTGCAGCCAAGTATGATGAAGAACCTGCTGACACAGCAGTAGATGATGAACTAGCAGCACTTAAAGCTCAGATGGGTATTCAGTAAATCAGGAGGAAACTATGGGGTTATTCAGGAATCAGTTTTCCAATGTGGTAGAATGGGAAGAATACAGGGATGATTGCATATTCTGGAAATGGACTAACAAAGAGATAAAAAAAGGAAGCCGTCTTATAATCCGTCCAGGGCAGGATGCAATATTCTTATATAATGGTAACATAGAAGGTATATTTAAGGAAGAAGGGGAATTTGATATAGATTCCCAGATTATCCCTTTTTTATCAACTCTTAAAGGTTTTAAGTTTGGATTTAACAGTGGAATGAGAGCAGAGGTACTTTTTGTTAACACTAAAGAATTTAATGTTAACTGGGGTACTAAGAATCCAATATCTATTCCATATTCAGGACTTCCAGGTGGTATGCCTATAAGAGCATTTGGTAACTTTGCATTTAAGGTGTCAGATTATGTATGTCTTATAGATAAAGTTGCTGGTATTAAGCAGATGTATACAGTTGAAGATGTCAAAGAGCGAGTTGTTGCTGTGTTAGACCAGCTTCTTATGAAGTGGATATCTAAGGAAGGCAAGGATATGTTCAATCTTCAGGCTAATGCTTATGATATTGCATCAGGAATAAAGGAAGATCTTGATATGCAGATAAGTAAGCTTGGAATAGAAATAACAGATTTTAATATAGCCAGCTTCTCATATCCAGAAGAGATTACCAAGATGCAGAACAAAGCAGCATCGCAATCAATGGTAGCTGACATGGGTAAATATGGTCAGATGGCTATGGCAGACAATATAGGTAAAGGTGGAAATAACATCGCTGGAGATATGATGAGTGTGCAGATGGGTATGGCTATGGGACAGCAGATGATGAATAATATCAATAACGGTAACAGCCAGGCAACATCAACAGCAGCTGGTACATACAAGTTCTGCCCGAATTGTGGAACACCTGTAAATGGTGCCAAGTTCTGTAGTAATTGTGGAACTAAATTATCATAGAAATTGTTGTTTAATTGAATATTAGTTGGTGACGAACGGACGACAAATATAAGCTA
>ENA-OPWR01003271-OPWR01003271.1-human-gut-metagenome-genome-assembly--contig:-NODE-3271-length-10186-cov-3.819564_pt1 | contig 10186 bp, 6 predicted proteins | sample MGYA00241507_ERZ502006 | MGnify/ENA primary metagenome ERZ502006 (study PRJEB25962, sample SAMEA2043041) | human gut metagenome | biome: human gut; feature: human-associated habitat; material: faeces... | reverse complement strand
GGCGGCAGCATCGGCGGCCACCAGAGCCACGGAGCCGGTGGGAATGGCGTTGTCCTTGAGACCGCCGCAGACGGAGATGACCCGCAGGTCAGTCTTTTCCTCCAGGGCGCACAGCACCCGGCCCAGCAGCATACTGCTGTTGGCCCGGCCCTTGTCGATCTCGGCGCCGGAGTGACCGCCCACCAGGCCGGTGACGGAGACCTCCAGCACCGGGGCGCTGAAGGCACTGCGGGTCACGGGCAGGCAGCAGTCGGCCCGGGCACCGCCGGCGCAGCTGACGGTGAAAATGCCCTCGTCCTCGGAGTCCATATTCAGCATCCGGCGGCCCTTCAGCACGGAGACGTCCAGCCCCTCGGCGCCGTACATACCGGTTTCCTCGTCCACGGTGAAGATGGCCTCGATGGCCGGGTGGGACAGGGAGGTATCGTCCAGGATGGCCAGGGCCATGGCCACGGCGATGCCGTCGTCGCCGCCCAGGGTGGTGCCCTTGGCGGAAACGGTGTCCCCCTCCAGCACCAGGTCCAGGCCCTCGACAGCCATGTCCTTGGTGCAGCCGGGCTCCTTTTCGCAGACCATGTCCATGTGCGACTGGAGGATGACCGCCGGACGGTTCTCGAAGCCCGGGGTGGCGGGTTTGCGCATGACGACGTTGCCCGTCGCGTCCTTGCGGTATTCGATGCCGTGGCGCTCGGCGAACGCCACCAGGAAGTCGATGATCCGGCCCTCCTTCTTCGAGGGGCGCGGAACCTGCGTGATGGCATCGAACTGTTCCCAGACGATGCGCGGTTCGAGAGAGGTGATGGATGACATAGCAGATTGGTTTTATGGGTTCATGCGATGATGATCGGATTCAGCCGGCGAACCGGCACGGGCGGGTCCAAAGCCGCACCCGCACAGCCCTTGCGGAAGATGGCCCGGCACCGGGATCCCGACGGATTTCCGGTGCCGGCCGGAAGGGAGGATCAGAGGATGATTTCACCCTCGACCGTACCCTGGTCGCCCCACCCTTCGATCGTTGTCTTGCCGATCTCGACGCGCCCTTCCTTGAGCGTCAGTTCGACATGTAGCTGCATGCCGCCAAGCAGTTCGTCGTGCGAGCCGGCATGGTCGCTCAGCGAAACCCGGCAGGTCCGGTCGTCGAACCGGAGTTCGAACTCCACATCCGAAGTCTTCTGGGGCACGAGCAGGAAGAAGACCGACTTGCCCCGGGCGGAGAAGGAGGCCTTGCGGTCCTCGTCGGTCTTCAACGTGCCGTCGAGCAGATCGACCGTGCAGGCCGAACGGGCCGTACATACGGTCTGGACGCTCTCGGTATCGACATCGGAATCATCCGTGAAGGTCACCACCAGACGGTGCATGGCATGACGGAAGGTCAGATCGACCGGAGCGGTCGTTCCTGCAGGCACATCGGCCGTGCGGGCCAGCAACAGGTCCTTGTCGGCCTCCGTCTCCAGGTCGAAGGCGAATTGTGCTCCGGAGAGGTCCCGCTTCGGGTAGCAGGCCGCAAAATGCACCTTCTCGGGCGAGGAGGCGAACGTTACATCCTTCCAGTAGAGCTGCGTGGCGCCCGTCTCGTAATCGAAATCGAGCAGGCCGTCGGCTCCGTCGGAAACAAGCAGCGAGAAGTGGTCCCCGTCGGCGAACGACCCGCTGCCGTTGCTGTCGAGGGAGGGTGTGCGCATCTCGCTGCGGTCCAGAATCGAGGTACGGATGCCGATCTTTGCGTCGGCAACGGGTTTGTCACCCGACTTCTCGCTGCTGCAGCCGCAGCAGGCCCACATGGCCGCAGCCATGAATGCAAAATATGAAACTTTCATGTTCTTTCACTTTTTTTGGTTATACATTACAGCCGGTTCGACGGATGCTCTCCGCCCGGCCCGGAAAAGCCGTATTCCATCCGGAACGAAGCATGCATCACAGATGCAGGTACTCCTTCCAATACTCCTGACCCAGCGAAACGGTAAACAGACGGTTGATGGGTAACGTCACGTCCTCCGAACCGATATAGTCATTGCTGTAGTGCGTCGTGGTTGCCGTACTTCCGGGCAAGATGACATAGACGATCCGCAGACGGATGCATCCGACATTGTAGGGCCCGTACTGATTGCGGTCGTTGTTGTCGGCGATGTAAATATAGGAGACATCACCCTCGTCGTTGAACTCGGCCCCCCACATTGTCACTACATGGCCCGTGCGGACCTCTCCGATGGTCAGCCCCAACCCCTTCTTGTTGGTCAGTGCGTCCTTGATGACCTTGTTGAAGTTCTCACGGCTCAAACCGCCCACATTTTGGGAAAGCTTGACCCCTTCGGGGAAGACCTCCTTGAAATAGCCTGCCTTGTTTTTGGGGGTTCTCAAAAGAGGAGCCGAGGGCTCGATACCGTGGATGAACCAGTTCACCCCTGCATCGCCGTAGCCGGCCTTGTCATAGAACGAATCAATAAAACACTGGAATATGTCGCTCTCCTGCGGCTTATCAAGCGGATACGCATAGTCGGGACCCGTATAGCGATCGCCGTAGAGATCGATATACTCCTTGTTCTGGGCGATCCACCAGTGCATGAGGTTCGAAGCCGTCGCAGCCCAGCACAACATGCCGTCGGGCACCCCGTCCGGATTTGCCGTGGGATTACGCTTGTTGCAATCATACCAGCCGTACTCCGGTTTCCACGGCAGGTAATAGGTCCAATAGAGATCGGGATAGAGCTGCAGCCAGTCGCCCTCTTCGGGAGGCGTGATCCCGTAAACCCAGCACTTCTTGCCGGCCCACTCGGAACCGTCGCCCTTCACCGACAGGCGGACGGTTGTCTGCTTGCCCGGAACGAAATCGACCAGCTCCGAGCCGTCGTTCAGCTGCTCCGGAGCCTTGAAGAAAGACTCCTTGCCGTTGGCGGAGATCTTCAGCAGCCCCTCGTCCGCCCGGTAGGGCGAAGCCGGCTGCGGAAAGATGATTGCCTCAAAACTTCCGTCGGCATTGCGGCGGGGTTCGATCCAGCCGAAATCGCCGTCGGATACCCGGGCCTCGCCGCTGAGCAGATCGAGCGTTCCGTCGAGTTTGCTGCGCACGGCAATCCCTGCGCCGTCCGTATTGCCCGAAAGGACCACCGTCACGCGGTGCAGGGCATGAGCAAAGGTGAAATCACCGCGGTATACCCCCTCTTCGAGCGTCAGGCGCGAAAACAACAGGTCGGAGGCGGCATGCCCCTCCCCGCTCTGGTCCGATGCAATGCGGAACGGGACGCCCTCGGTCTGTCCGGTCGAGAGTTCGCTTCCGCCGGCATACCAGGCCGACAGGTTCAGCCTTCCGCTGCCGAACTCCGACCGTTTGAGAAGAGGCAGCCACTGACCGCCGGTCAGCGTAAGCTGGCGGTAGCTGACATCGGTGCCGTTGTCGATATAGAGACCGATACGGTCGCCCTCGACGAAATCGCCGGAGCCGTCCTGCGCCACATCCGCCCGTGTCGCAGCCCGGGAGAAGGTGAGTTGCAGACAGCCGTCGCCGCCCGGTCCGTCGAATTCGGCTTTCTCAGAGGTACAGGCAGAAAATGCCACACAGCACACACCGATACAAAACCACTTGAAAATTTTCTCCAAATACAATGATTTTCTTCCCATACTTCAAAAAAGAGTAAAGTTTCAAATCTTCATGAATCAAACGTAAAACGGATGATCCAATCGGTTTTATTTTTGTTTTGTCCGGCGCAAAAATAGGAAAAAAGATCGGAATCTCCGCTTTCACACGGAGATTCCGATCATGTACTGCGGCCGTTGGGAGGAGTCGGCCGCAGCAAGGCTGTCAGCCACAGTAGAAATAGGTATCGACAAGGGCCTTGATCTTCGACTCGTCGCCGCCCAGCTCCTCGCGCAGGTGTGCGTCGCGGAAGGAGGCAAGGCGATCGACCAGTCCGTCGATCAGGCGCGGGGGGAAGACGCCGTAGCGCTCGTAGACGGCACGCTGCTCCGACAGGCGCCGGGCAGACTCCTCGCACGAGGCCGGGAGCTGGCTCAGGCGCTCGAGCACCTCGCGGTTGCGGTCGTCGAAGATGTTCACATCGACGTAGCGGTCGCGGGCATACTGCAGGCCGTTCTCCATCTCGAAGCCGTGGCGCGCGGCAACGGCCAGACCCGCCAGCAGCAGGTAGATGTCGGCCGAACCGTCGGGGCAGCGGAACTCGACGGTCTGCTTGAGGTTCACGTCCAGCGACGAGGGCCCCTCGTGCGGGTTGGCATCGCAGGCCATGCGGTTGGCGCCGGCACTCCAGCCCAGCGGCACGCGCACGAGCACCGAGCGGTTGCGGTCGCCCCAGCAGATGTTGGTCGGGGCCTCCTGGTGCGGCACAAGGCGGAAATAGGAGGTCGGATTCGTATTGCCGAAGGCCGTGAGCGAAGGAGCGAGCGAAAGGTAGCCCGCGATGGCCTTCAGGGCCGCCTCGGAGAGGCTGCCGTCGGCGTTGGTCATGGCGTTGCGGCCGTCGTGCATCAGGCGCGTGTGGATATGGAGGCCGCTGCCGGCCTTGCCGACGGTGATCTTCGGGGCGAAGGTGACATCGACGCCGTACTCGTAGGCCAGCGTGCGGATGATCCACTTGGCGACGAGCAGCTGGTCGGCCGCAGCCTCGAGGTCGGTGGGCAGGAACTCGATCTCGTTCTGTTCGTACATCAGTCCCTCCTGCGCGAAGTTGCCCACCTCCGAGTGGCCGTACTTGATCTCACCGCCCGCCTGGGCAATGTACTGCATGGCGCGCATGCGGAACTCGGCCGCCTTGTTGAAGGGCGTGGACTCGTGGTAGCCCCGCTGATCGGCCGCAAGAAAGAGATCCTCCTTCGGGCTGACGACATAGAACTCCAGTTCGCCCATGACGTGGAAATCGAAACCCGTCACGCGGCGCAGCTCTTCGTGCGCACGGCGCAACGCCTGCTCGGGAGCCATGTCGAAGGGCTCGCCGTCCTTGGTGTAGTAGCTGCACAGGATGTCGAGCGAGGGGATTTCGCTGAAGGGGTTGCGGAAGGCCGTGCGGTAGCGCGGCACAACGTAGAGGTCGCTCGAACCCGCCTCGATATAGGGGAAGAGGCTCGAACCGTCCACCCGCTCGCCGCAGGTGAGGATGCTCTCCAGGTAGGCCTCGTCGTTGATGACGAAATTCAGGGTCTTCAGACGCCCGTCCGCCCCCGGGTAACGGAGATTGATCATCTCGATGCCGTTCTCCTTGACATAACGGATCAGATCGGCGCGCGTGAAGTCGCGGCACGGCTTTCCGAGAAAGCGCACGAGCGGATTGGGATTCAGATCGGTATTCATATCGTTCTTGAAGTTTTAGGTTCGGTTTTCTTTCAATTCGAAATGCAAAACCTCGATAAAGATACAAAAAATTAATATCCACACAACACCTCGCCGCATTTTTTTTGCGTCATTTCCTCTCCGGAAGCCGATTTACGGATTTTTTGCATACCTTTACCGAAAAAAAGGACACGATTTCGCAATGGATTTCAGAATCGGACACGGATACGACGTGCATGCCCTCAGGGAGGGGCTGCGGCTGGTGCTGGGGGGCATCGAGATTCCCCACGAGAAAGGATGTGTCGCCCACTCGGACGGCGACGTGGCGATACATGCCGTATGCGACGCCCTGCTGGGTGCCGCGGCGCTGGGCGATATCGGGCTCCACTTCCCCGACACGTCGGACGATTTCAAGGGCATCGACTCGAAGATCCTGCTGCAGCGGGTGGTCGCCCTGCTCCGCGAGCGGGGCTACGAGGTGGGAAACATCGACTGCACGATCCGCATGCAGCGCCCGAAACTCCGCCCCCACATCGACGCCATGCGCGCAGCGATGGCCGAGGCGATGGGGGTTGCCGTGGACCGCGTATCGGTAAAGGCGACGACCACCGAACGGCTCGGATTCGAAGGCCGCGAGGAGGGGGTGTCGGTATCGGCCGTGGCGCTGATCTTCCGTCCCTGACCGGAACGGGGAGTTCCTATATTATATAAAGCCGTCCCGCACAGATGCGGGGCGGCTTTCGTTTCGGGCAAAACCCGCGGGCGGCACCGGACGGGACGTGTGGAGTCGGGAGTGGACGCCCGCCCGAAGCAACGGTCCCGCAGGCGGTCAGTAGAGCTGCGAGATCGTACCGGTGTACTGCACGGGGTTGTACCACGGATTGGTGATCGTCAGGTTGGCGCCGCCCGTGCGGGTGAAGATCTCGAAGGTGAAGGTATAGGTCGAGGCAGTGAACATCGACGAAGAGAAGGTCACCATCCACCCCTCGTGCGTCTGTTCGGCCGTATAGCCCTGGACGCTCGGCAGCGTGTAGTTGAGCACCGTCACGTAATAGGGAGCCACATACCCCTTCACGTAGGGCAGGCAGACATCCACCGTACCGTCCCAGACGCCCACGCTGAACTCGGGGTTCATGATCTGACGCATCGGGCCGGCCGGCTGGCGCTGCATCGTCTGCGGATTGAACTGGAAATTGCGCGACAGTACGAGCGAGTCCATCGACTTCGTGTAGTTGGCGATGCGCTCGGCACGCCGCTTCTCGCGGACTTCGCGGCGCTCTTCCTTCGGCGAGAGCACCTTCTTCTGCCCGATCACGGAGAGGACGGCCATGCACGACAGCAGCCCCAGCAAGATAATGATTGTTCTTTTCATAGCTCATAAGTTTGTGTACGGCCATGAAAAGCAAATCCGGTGCCCGAATCGCACTAAAGCCCCATTTGTTTGAGAAATAGGCCCGTATAGCTCTCCGGGCACTGCGCCACGTCGTGCGGCGTGCCCGCCACGATCCGGCCGCCGGCCGCTCCCCCCTCGGGACCGATGTCGATCAGGTGGTCGGCCACCTTGATGACGTCGAGGTTGTGCTCGATGACGATCACCGTATTGCCGCGATCGACGAGTTTGTTGAGCACGTCGAGCAGCAGGCGGATGTCCTCGAAGTGGAGGCCGGTCGTCGGTTCGTCGAGGATGTAGAGCGTGCGGCCCGTATCGCGTTTCGACAGCTCGGCGGAGAGCTTGATGCGCTGGCTCTCGCCGCCCGAGCGCGTCGTGCAGGGCTGGCCCAGCGTGAGGTAGCCGAGCCCCACCTCCTGGATTGCACGCAGCTTCTGGTGGATCGAGGGGATGTTCTCGAAAAACTCCACGGCCATGTTCACCGTCATGTTGAGCACGTCGTCGATGTTGCGGCCCTTGTAGCGCACCTCGAGCGTCTCGCGGTTGTAGCGGTGGCCGCCGCAGGCCCGGCAGCGGACATAGACGTCCGGAAGGAAGTTCATCTCGATGGTCTGGACGCCGGCGCCGCGGCACTCCTCGCAGCGTCCGCCCTTGACGTTGAACGAGAAGCGGCCCGCCTTGAAACCCCGGATCTGGGCGTCGGGGGTCATCTCGAAGAGTTTGCGGATGTCCGAGAAGACGTTGGAATAGGTCGCCGGATTGGAGCGGGGCGAGCGCCCGATGGGCGACTGATCGACGACGACCAGCTTGTCGATGTGCTCGATGCCCTCGACCGAATCGTAGGGCAGCGGCTGGTCGTAGGAGCGGTAGAGCGCCTTCGAAAGGATCGGGCGCAGGGTTTCGTTCACGAGCGTCGATTTGCCCGAGCCGCTGACTCCCGTCACGCAGATGAACTTGCCGAGCGGGAACTCGGCGGTGACCCCCTTGAGGTTGTTGCCCCGGGCCCCGCGGATGACGATCCGCTCGCCCGTGCCCGGGCGCAACGAGGCGGGAATCTCGATCCGCCGCCGGCCGGTCAGGTAGTCGGCCGTGATGCTGTCGGAGCGGAGGATGTCGTCGAAACTCCCGGCAGCGACGATACGCCCCCCCTTGCGGCCGGCACGGGGGCCCACATCGACGATGAAGTCGGCGGCGCGCATCATGTCCTCGTCGTGCTCGACGACGATCACCGAGTTGCCGGCGTCGCGCAGCTCCTCGAGGCTGCGGATCAGCCGCCGGTTGTCGCGCTGGTGAAGGCCGATCGAGGGCTCGTCGAGGATGTAGAGGACATTGACCAGCTTCGAGCCGATCTGCGTGGCCAGGCGGATGCGCTGGCTCTCGCCGCCCGAGAGCGAACGCGACGAGCGGGCGAGCGAAAGGTAGCCCAGCCCCACATCCTGCAGGAAGCGGAGCCGCTCGCGGATCTCCTTGAGGATCTCCTGCGCGATGCGGCGCTCCTTGTCGCTCATCTGCTCCTCGACCGTGGCGATCCACCCGGCGAACTCCGAGATGGAGAGGGCCGAGACCTCGGCGATGTTCTTGCCCGCAACGCGGAACTGGAGCGCCTCCTTCTTCAGGCGCGAGCCGCCGCAGACCGAGCAGGTGCGGTAGACGAGGAACTGGTCGCGCCACTTCTGGCCGCGCTTCGAGTCGTCGTCCTCGGTGCGGCCGATGTACTCGGCGACGCCCTCCCACTGCAGGAACTGGCGGCCGCCCGAGGAGCTGAACTCCGAGAGATCGACCGTCAGCGGCTCCGAGTCGCCGTAGAGCACGGCATTGAGCCCCTCCTCCGAGAAACTCGAGATCGGGTCGTCGAGCGTGAAGTCGTAGCGCCGGCCGAGCATCTCCAGCTCGGCGAAGAGCAGGTTGTTGCGGTATTTGCCCAGGGGTTCGACGGCCCCCTCGCGCAGTGAAAGCTGCGGGTCGGGAACGATCTTCGCCAGGTCGAAGACCGCCTCCTCGCCCAGTCCGTTGCAGTGGGGGCAGGCCCCCTTCGGGGAGTTGAACGAGAAGGTGTGCGGCGCCGGGTCCTCGAAGGCCACGCCCGTCGAGGGGCACATCAGGTGGCGCGAGTAGAAGCGCTGCTGTCCGGTGCCGTAGTCGTAGACGGCCATCGTGCCCTTGCCCTGGCGCATCGACTCCTTGAGCGAGGTCATCAGCCGGTCGCGCGCGTCGGCCGAGACCTGGAGGCGGTCCACCACCAGGTCGATCGTGTGGATCTTGTAGCGGTCGAGGCGCATGCCGGCCGTGATCTCGCGGATCTCGCCGTCGATGCGGGCGTAGATGTAGCCCTTCCTGGCCAGCGACTCGAAGAGCTCCCGGTAGTGGCCCTTGCGGCCCTTGACCACCGGGGCCATGAGCGCGATGCGCCGCCCGTCGAAGCCCCCGAGGATGAGGTCGGCGATCTGGTCGTCGGAGTAGTGGACCATCTCCTCGCCCGTGACGGGCGAATAGGCCCGCGAGGCACGCGCGTAGAGCAGACGCAGGAAATCGTTGATCTCCGTGACGGTGCCCACGGTCGAGCGGGGGTTCTTGTTGGTGGTCTTCTGCTCGATGGCCACCACGGGGCTCAGCCCCGTGATCTTATCGACGTCGGGGCGCTCCATCGTCCCCACGAACTGCCGCGCGTAGGTCGAGAGCGTCTCCATGTAGCGGCGCTGCCCCTCGGCATAGATCGTGTCGAAGGCCAGCGAGGACTTGCCCGAGCCCGAGAGGCCCGTGATGACCACCAGTTTGCGGCGCGGGATCTCCAGATCGACGTTCTTGAGGTTGTGCACCCGCGCACCGTATATCTTGATCGTATCTTCCATCGTGTTCGGTCGGCCGCACCGCGAAGGGCGGGGCTTCGGGCCCCGGGACCTGCGGTGCGAATCAGCGCGTAAAGATACGACTTTCGGCGGGGAAAAACAAGGAGGCGCAATCAGAGAAGCAGGCGGAAGTCGTCGGCATCGCGCCAGGCGGGGAATTTCTCGCGGAAAAGGCGCTGCGCCCCGAGGTCGAACGACGAGACGAGCGTCGCGGGATCGGACCCCGCCTCGGCGAGTGCCCGGCCGCGGCAGTCGAGCAGCACCGAATCGCCCGAATAGAGCGACACGGGGTCGCGGCCCGTGCGGTTGGCCCCGGCCACGAAGCACTGGTTCTCGATGGCCCGGGCACGCAGCAGCGTACGCCAGACATCGCGGCGCGATGCGGGCCACGAGGCGCAGCAGAGGATGGCGTCGTAGTCGTCGCGCGAGCGGCTCCAGACCGGAAAGCGGAGGTCGTAGCAGACCAGCAGCAGGAAGCGCACGCCGCGGTAGGTGACCACGACGCGGCGGTCGCCGGGCGTATATTCGCCGGCCTCGCCGCCCGGGGCGAAGAGGTGGCGTTTGTCGTAGCGGGCACACTCGCCCGACGGGTAGACGAAGAGCATGCGGTTGAAGAAGCGGCCGTTCTCCGAGACGGCGAGGCTCCCGGCAAGGGCGCATCCGTAACGGCGT
>ENA-OPWR01003270-OPWR01003270.1-human-gut-metagenome-genome-assembly--contig:-NODE-3270-length-10193-cov-2.389919_pt1 | contig 10193 bp, 9 predicted proteins | sample MGYA00241507_ERZ502006 | MGnify/ENA primary metagenome ERZ502006 (study PRJEB25962, sample SAMEA2043041) | human gut metagenome | biome: human gut; feature: human-associated habitat; material: faeces... | reverse complement strand
CACCTATTACTGCCTATCCTATAGACGAAGTCCCTATATCTAGGCCAATGTGATATCTTTCCATATCCTCCATGCCTCCCTCTGAAAAATTACACTACAATTATACAATAGTTTTTATCAAATTTTTCAAATATATAATAAATAATTTTAGACATGGATTTACACTGATTGAAATGACGATTGCTTTGTTCATCCAAAGCAAAAAGGCATGCAGATCATATCCACACACCTTTTAAACTATTCTTTATTTTTTACCAATTTATATTGTGCAACTAATGCTTTGGCATTTCCGCCATGGCCGAATTCTCTGAACTCATTGTCACTTTCATTTTCCCATTCGACATAATCTTCTTGATCTTCCCAGATATTAATCATCAAGAATTCATAGTCTTTTCTCTCATCATGACCAACAAGTGTTGATTTCAAGCCAACTGGACGATTGAATGGATCATCCCATTTACCTAAGTGAGCATTGAAAATCTTTTGTTGTTCTGTATCTAAAGTTACATACCTAAATTCGAAAAAGCCATTCCATTCTTTAAGATTAATTGTGTGATAGATTCGATAATCTAATTGACTATGAAAAATACTTTCTTCATTTGAAATATCTAATAGTGCAAACTTTTCTGAATCAGTTACAGATTCTAATAGTACCATTTGACGATCTTTATTGTTTTCAATAATTTCTTGTAGTTGTTTTTCAGGTCCAAAAGTTAAATTTAGATTTTTTAGCATAGTATTACTTCCTTCCAACCTTCTATCAAACTCTTTCAATCTAAGTATAACACCAAATTTGACCAAAAAAATAGCCTGACATTTTTGCCAGACTATTATTTATTCTTAATCTCAGATACTAATTTCTGTAAGTCTTTTACTACTTGTTCCTCAAACCATGGATTTTTCTTTAACCAAATTAAATTCCTAGGTGAAGGATGTACCAAAGGAAAATACTCTGGCAGATATGTTTGATAATCTTTTACAATATCAGTTAATTTAGCACTACTTTTTAGATTCAAATATTTTTTAACAGCATAGCTACCTACCAAAATAGTTAGTTCTATATTGGGCATTAACTTTCTTAACTTTGGATGCCACTTTGCTGCAAAATTCTTTCGTGGTGGAAGATCTCCACCCTTACCTTTTCCTGGAAAATAAAAATCCATTGGCATAATCGCAAATAAATCTGAATTATAAAACTCATCGCGAGACACATCTAGCCATGTCCTCAACCTATCTCCACTCAAATCATTCCAGACCATATGCGTATCTTGAGCTTTTTGTCCAGGTGCTTGACCTACTATTAATATTTTGGCCTTAGGATTAGCATAATATAATGGTTCAATCCCCTTTTCAGTGTATTCTTGATTTTGAGGATCTAACTTTATCTCTTCAAAAATCCTTTGAAATTCATCAGCCGTTTTAATCATCTCATTTCACAAATTTTGGATTATGCAATGCTCGAACTCGGATAACTTCAGAAATTTCTAGTAACTCTTTCTTTAATTCTTTAAGTTTTCCTTCTGAAATATCTGCAGCATCAATCATTGTATAAGCAATTTTACCACGTGAACGGTTAATCATGTTATCAATGTTTATTTCTTCTTTAGCTAAAATAGTAGTAATTCTACCCACCATATTAGGAACATTTTGGTGAATAAGAGTTAGACGCAATGGAGCATCGAATGCCATTTCTACATTTGGCAAGTTAACGGAATTAACAATATCTCCAGTTTCAAGATATTTTCTCAAAGTATTAGCAGCCATTTTAGCTCCATTAACTTCTGCTTCTTCTGTTGTTCCACCTAAATGAGGAGTTACAATTATTTGTTTGTGATTTAAAATTTTCTCAGAACTAAAATCTGTGATAAATAAACGTAATTTTTTAGCGTCAAGTGCCTTTATTACTGCATCTTCATCCACAATTCCCCAGCGTGAATAATTGAGTAACACTGCCGTATCTTTCATCACATTAATCTCATCTTCGCCAATGATATTTCTATTTTTATCAGTGTAAGGAATATGAATAGTAATAAAATCACTTTGTTCTAGCAATTCTTCCAAACTTTCAGCTCTAGGAATATCATTGGAAAGTTGCCATGCTTTTTCAACAGAAATATATGGGTCATATCCAATTACTTTCATCCCTAAATCCATACATGCCTTAGCCACACGTGAACCAATATTACCTAAACCGATTATCCCTATTTTCTTTCCATATAACTCAGTTCCAGCAAAATGATTTTTACCTTTTTCTGTTTGTAAGGAAACATCTGCCCCAGCTAATTTTTGGGCCCATTTTACAGATGCAAAAACTGGTCTAACAGATAGTAATAGCATTGTTATAATAAGTTCCTTAACAGCATTTGCATTTGAACCTGGAGTATTGAAAACCGCAGTTCCCTGTGAAGTTGCTTTCTCTAAAGGAATATTATTTACCCCTGCTCCAGCTCGAGCAATCGCTAAAACGCTAGTTCCAAAAGGTGTTTTATGCATATCTTGACTTCTAATCAACAAAGCATCAGGCTTAGTACTTTTATTCACAGTGTACATATCTGCTGGTAATTCATCTAATCCTTCTTGCGCAATTACGTTATAAGTTTTTATATCTTTCATAATTATATTATTCCCCTTTATTTTTTAACTCGAATTCTTTCATAAAATCTACTAATACTTTTACACCTTCTAGTTCAAAAGCATTGTATAAACTAGCTCTCATTCCACCTACTAAACGGTGGCCTTTTAAATTCAATAGTCCTGCTGATGTGGCTTCTGCTATAAATTTTTCATCTAACTTCTTGTTGCCAGTCACAAAAGGAATATTTGTTAATGAACGATCTTCTCTTTTAACTGGAGAACTAAATAACGTAGAATTATCTAAATATTCATATAGTAATTGTGATTTTTCTTCATTTAGAGCTTGCATCGCTGCTACTCCACCCTGTTCTTTTAACCATTCAAATACTAATCCTGCCATATAAATCGCAAAAACTGGTGGTGTATTCAAAGCTGATTGCTTATCGGCTTGCTTCTTGTAATCTAACATTGAAGGTAAATTGCTTACTTTTCCAATTAAATCACGTTTTACAATCACTACCGTTAGTCCTGCAATACCAATATTCTTTTGAGCACCAGCGTAAATTAATCCAAAATCATCTACATTATATTTTTGTCCTAAAATATTAGACGACATATCTGCCACAATGGTTTGTCCGGCAAGTCCCAAAGGTAAGTCTCGATACATTGTTCCTTCAATTGTATTATTAGTAGTTAAATGAACATAATCATACTTTTTGTTCTCCAATTCAACCTGATGTACTAACTCAGTGTAATTACTATCTTTAGAACTTGCGACAACATCTACATCAAATTTATGTAATAATTCTGCTTCTTGATACGCTCTTTGAGACCAATGTCCTGTATCTATATATCCGATTCTTCGATAATTATTAGCTAAATTTAGTGGAACTGCCGTAAATTGTAAAGTTGCTCCACCTTGTTGAAATAAAATATCATAATCATCTGGAATTTCCATTAAATATCTCAAATCTTCTTCTGCTTTTTGAAACATTTCCGTGTAAAGTGAAGATCGATGACTTATCTCCATTACACTCATTTGACTACCTTTAAAAGAAGTTAGTTCATCTTGTGCCTTTTTTATAACTTCTTTTGGTAACACAGCTGGACCAGCTGAAAAGTTGTATACTTTCGTCATTTCCTTCACCTTCCAAAATAAAAATTCAGTAACAATATGATATTCATTATTATATAATATAAAAACATTTCTAATAATAATCTAATATTACTACTTTAAAAATTATCGTAATTTCAAATAATTGTCAATTATTTTCTTAATAATATTCGCTACTTCCTGTAATACTTAACTCCTCACTATCATAATTTAACTTTTATGTAACATTTATGTAATTTAAAACTTCAAAAATGTGTCATTTAGAATTGGGGTTCATTGTCCTATCTAGCTATATTCTTATTATTTTATTTGGCACACAATTATTACAAGATTTTACATAAATGTAATATATTTATATAGTTACTTGCAATAAAAAAGGGGTACAATGTAGATGTTAAAATAATTTACTATAATCTTCAGGGATTATATTAAGGAGTGACTTACTTGAAAAAAACAGCACAGAAGTTATTAGTAGGTACAGTCGGTGCTGCAGGAGTACTTCTGGCATCAAGTACTGCCGCTAATGCCGATTCAACTACTACACATAAAGTTAAGCAAAATGAAACAGTTTGGGCCTTATCCAAGAAGTATGGTGTTTCTATTCAATCTATTGAAAAGTTAAACCGTATTAACAGCAATCATTTAATTATTACAGGTCAAACTTTACAAATTCCTTCAAAAGATGGCTCTCAAACTGTAAATAAAAATGATAATAAATCTACTTATACCATCAAGAGTGGTGATACATTATGGAGAATTGCCCGAAATAATCACATTTCTCTTGATGAGTTGTTATCTTTGAACAATTTGAATGCTAGTGACATTATCTATCCTGGACAAGTTATTAAGTTAACTTCAGCTGCTGCTACAAGCACACCAAGTACTCAACAACAAGTACAAGATAAAGCAACTGTTACTACTCCAGCAACTGATAATCAAAGCAGTCAAGCACAAGCTACTTCTGCTTCCAGCAGTTCACAAGCTGTTTCAACAGCTCAAAATAGCTCTGCTGCAACAACAGCTACTAGTTCTTCTGTAACTACTCCAGCTGCTTCACAAGCTGCTGCTACAAGTTCAAGCAGTTCTGTTGCTCAACAACCTGCTGCTAGCTCTAGTTCTGCAGTTCAACAAAGTTCTTCACAGGTAACTACTCAAAGTAGTTCTGAAGTAAAAGATGACAATGCACAAAAAGTACAATACACAGCTAAAGCTGGTGATTCATTGTACTCTATTGCTCAAAGTTTTGGAGTTTCAATTGATTCTCTTCGTTCAAATAATAATCTTGGTGCCACATTATTACCAGGACAAACATTGACAATTGTTAACCCTACAAAGACACCTAGCCAAGAAGAAAGTTCTTCTAATAGTGTTGCTACAAATAATACTGCAACTACTAGTTCAGCTGCTCAAAGTAGTTCACAACAATCTGTTGCAAATAATTCTGTTGCCCAAACAAGTAGCAGTCAACAACAAACTGTAACTACTCCAGCAGCATCAAGTAGTTCTGCTGCTAGCTCCAGTTCTGTTGCTCAAACAAACAATACTCAACAAGCAACTACAACTAATACTGCAGCTACAAACAACAACGCTACAACAGTTAATACTTCTAACGTAACTACAACAACTAATACTGGTTCTGCTTCAGCTAGTGCAATCATTAGTTACGCACAATCATTCATTGGTGTTCCTTACGTTTGGGGTGGATCTACACCATCTGGTTTTGACTGCTCTGGCTTAGTACAATACGTATACGCACACTATGGTGTTAACTTACCTCGTGTAACAACAGCTCAAGAAAATGCTGGTACAGTTATCCCTGTATCTGCTGCTCAACCAGGAGATTTATACTTCTGGGGTGCTAAAGGTTCTTCCTACCACGTTGCAATCGCAACTGGTGGTGGTAGCTTTATCCATGCTCCAGAACCTGGTGAAAGTGTAAAAGTTGGTAGCACTCAATACTTCCAACCATCTTTCGCAGTTCGTGTGCTTCAATAATTAAGAACATAAAACAAGTAAAGCTCTAAGGAACAATATTCCTTAGAGCTTTTTCTTGTCTGACAATAAAATAAAAGCTGGCAATGTTTTTCACATATACCAGCCTCTATTTAATATTTATTAAGCTTTCTTCTTCAAAATCATCTTACCCAAATTCTTAAATCTATGCTTGAGAATAAATCCCATACTTGGTGCTTTACGTAAACTTTCACGTGGAATTCTAGCTTTGATTGCTCTCAAGGTTTGACGACTATTTCTAGCAGAAAATCTGAAAGTACCATTGCTTTTTGTGCGAATTTCAAAACGTGGAATATACTTTCCACCGAAGTAAACATCTGCGACTACATAGGTTATTTCATCCCATGGAATTTGGATATAATCTTGTAACTTTGTTTCGTTGTAGAATTCAAAGGCATTGTCACCAACCATGATATTCCCGTAAAAAGGGCCATTACGATACCATGTACCTTTGCAAGACATATCCATTTTTGTGTTTAGTGACTTAACCATTTAAATCTCAACCTTTCTTTTTTATAGTAAACCAATTACGTGGAATACAATAGCTAATACGAAGATTCCAAGAATGATAACGATTGGTGAAACTTTACGCTTCAAAAGATACATACATAAGAATGTTAGACCTAAAGCAGCCAAACCTGGAACTAATTGATCTAAGTTATCTTGTAAAGTTGTAACTTTTGTTTCACTCAATGAACGACCAGCTGCATATTGTGTAAATGCTTCTTTCAAACCTTTTGCGCCTGCAGGAAGTTTTTCCCAGTCAATGTAAGCACCTTTTTGTTGTTTAACAGTAGAAACAACTGGAGTAAATGTGATAGATACCCAACGTTGGATCAAGGAACCGATAACGAACATACCCATCATGGAAGCACCACGAGTTACCTTTTGTAATAAACCACCTGACAAGTCATCTGTAATTGCTGTACCTGCACGGTAACCAAATTCTTGTGTATACCACTTAACAACTGCAGCCATAATATTCCATAAGATAAAGAATACAAATGGACCAGCAACGTTACCTGAAACAGCAAGACTTGCACCTAATGATAACATAATTGGACGTAATGTGAACCAAAATAGTGGGTCACCGGCACCAGCTAAAGGTCCCATCATACCAATTTTAACACCAGAGATAGCAGCATCATCAACATTTGCGCCGTTAGCACGTTCTTCTTCTAAGGCAAGTGTTACACCAAAAATAGGATTTGCCATAAAAGGATGTGTGTTAAAGAATTCTAAGTGACGTTTCAAAGCAGCTGCACGATCAGCTTTGCTTGAATAAAGTTTCTTAATTGCAGGGATCAAAGTATAAGCAACCCCACCATTTTGCATACGTTCATAGTTGAATGAAGCTAAAAGGAAGTATGAGCGCAAGAAAGCTTTGAAACGATCTGCTTTTGTTAATTTAATTTTTGAATCAGCCATTTTCTTTCCTCCTAATTAAAAGTCTTCCAGAATTTCACCGAGGGGATCACCTGATCCTCCATCGTTTGAAGAACCCAATGAACCACTAGCTTCAAGTGCAAGGTACATAACGGCAAGGCAGAGACCGATGATACCCAAGCTAATCAAGGTCAATTCTTTGAGGGCAGCCAAAGCAAAACCTAGGAAGAAGAATGGCCAAACTTCGCGACTAGACATCATGTTGATAACCATGGCATAACCAACGGCTACAACCATACCACCACCGATTGTCATACCTGATTTTAACCATTCAGGCATAGCTTCAAGACCAGATTGTACGAGGTGTGCAGGAATCAAGAGCAAGAGGAGGGCAGGGATAGCAACACGGAGACCTTGGAGGGCCATACCGATAAAGTGCCATCTTTCAACACTAGCGATATCAGCAGCTTCTGCACGGCTATCCATAATATGAGCGATGAAGACAGTTGCTGTACGGACAACCATTGTCAAGGCAAGACCGGCAACAGCCAAAGGCACCGCAAGGGCGATGGCAGGACCAATCCCTTTAGTTCCTTGACCACCCAAAATAAGGATGATTGTAGAAGCTACAGCGGCAAGTGAGGCATCTGGTGCCATGGCAGCACCAACGTTAGCCCATCCCATAGTGATCAACTGTAAGCTACCACCCAACATTACGCCGAGTTCTAGATGACCAGTAACAAGACCGATAAGGGAACAAGCCACAACTGGTTGGTATGTTTCGATTTGGTCGTTAACTGAGCTACAACCGATGATGAAAGCAACAATTACGACTAAAATAATTTGTACTAAACTCATTTATGCATCCTCCAAAATTATTTCTTCTCTGCTAATTTAGTTTCAGCTGACTTAATCAAGGCATCAACGTTTGCTGGGCTATCACTTGGTACCCCACGAACGTCAAATTTGACACCCAATGATTGCAACTCTTTGATAGCATCCACATCTGTTTGGTCAAATGAAAGAGCTTTAGTAACGTTGACTTTTCCTTCTTTATAAGCTGAAGAACCAAGGTTGATTTCTTTAATATCAACACCTGCTTTAACAGCAGCAAGAGCATCTTCAACAGATTCAAAGAGAAGCATAGCACGTGTATCACCAAAACGTGGGTCATTGTTTGCTTTAACCATGTTTTTAATTGGGATAACGTGAACTTGAACACCAGATGGAGCGGCTTGTTTAATCATGTTTGTACGAAGTTTATCATGACAAACAGTGTCTGAAACAACGATGATACGGTCTGGGTGAGTTGAGTGAGTCCAACCAGTCGCAACCTGACCGTGGAGGAGACGTGTGTCAACACGAGCCAAAACGTATTTGATTTTTCCATCACCAAGTACTGTTCCTTCAGGAATGGTACCTTTAGGAATAGAAGGTTTAGCGTCGGCTGGTTTAGTGTCTTCTTCAGGAATAAGGCCTTCTGGAAGGACTTTAACGCCTTCTTTTGTTTCCTTATAAATGTTAGCGACAATCTCTTCAACCCCAGCATCAGGAGCTACCATACGTTCCGTATATGCTTGGATAAGCATTGGTAAGTTGAGTCCTGTCACGATAACCATCTTGCGATCAGGATTTTCTTCCTTAATTCGGCTTGCCTGGTTAAATGGTGATCCAGACCAAAGGTCTGCAAGGACTAGAATTTCGTCGTCAGCGTCAAATTGAGCAATGGCATCTTTGAAGTGAGCGTACAAGTCGTCAGGACCTTCATTTGGCATGAAAGTAACCACTTGAACTTTCTCTTGTTCACCAAAAATCATAGAACCTGATTGGTGAATACCTTCAGCGAATTTACCATGGCTAGCAATAATAATACCGATACCCATTAGTGTTCTTCCTCCTTTTATATATTGTTTCTTAGGAATAGAAAAATGATTATTGGTATTAGCATCGATCAGTATGAAATGACAACAATATTTTTTTAGTCCCTCGAAAATTAGAACACTCTAATTATAGGACGTTATCATGAATTTGTCAATGGTTTTCGTAACAAAAGTGTCATATAATTGAAAAAAACATCAAATTATTGCAAATATACTTTTTTTTCAGACAATAAGTGTTAAATATAGTTTTAAGCTATATCTAACTAGAGGAAATAGGATTAAGAAAAAATGAGATAAAAGCTTGTAATAGCTGGTGTTGGCTGCTATAATTTCTTCAATTAACTATTTAAGGTTAAATCTATAAGAAAAGAGGGCCTCCTTATGTCAGATTTACTAAGTATTTATAATGAATTGCAATCTAAGAAATGGGTTGACTTGACCCACAAAATTAATGCGGAAAGTCCACATTTCCCAGCCCTTCCTGCTTTGAAACAAGAAGATCTTTTCACATTAAAAGATGGTTTCCATGTTCAAAAATTTACAGTGGTTGGTCAATACGGAACGCATATTGATGCACCGATTCACTTTGTAGAAGGTGGTCGTTGGTTGGATGAGATTGCCCTCGAAGATCTTCTTTTACCACTCTATGTTATCGACAAGTCTAAAGAAGTTGCTGCGAATCCAAACTTTATCTTGAGCAAACAAGATATCTTAGACTTTGAAGCAGAGCATGGAAAAATTACTGAAGGGGCCTTTGTCGCTTTTCGTAGTGATTGGTCGAAGCGTTGGCCAGATCAAGATGCTATGCGCAACCTTGATGAAAATGGGGTTCAGCAAAGTCCAGGTTGGAGCCGCGAAGCTCTAGAATTCTTGATTCATGAACGCCATGTTAAGGCTGTGGGTCATGAGACTTTTGATACAGATGCTGGTATTCCAGCAGCAGAACATGGCTTGGTTAACGAATACTACCTCTTGGAACAAAACATTTATCAGGTGGAAGTCTTGAATCAATTGGATCAAGTTCCAGCTGTTGGTGCTTTGATTTCAATTGCATTTCCTCACTGGGACAAAGCGACAGGTTCCCCAGTGCGTGCAGTGGCTATTTTACCTTAATCAGAAGAAAAGACACCGAAGAAATTTTCGGTGTCTTTTCTTGTTTATAAAAGTAGTTCCTGAAGTTTACGGGCAACGCCGTCTTCCTCATTAGTCCACTTAATTTGTTCGTT
>ENA-OPWR01003267-OPWR01003267.1-human-gut-metagenome-genome-assembly--contig:-NODE-3267-length-10204-cov-3.838112_pt1 | contig 10204 bp, 8 predicted proteins | sample MGYA00241507_ERZ502006 | MGnify/ENA primary metagenome ERZ502006 (study PRJEB25962, sample SAMEA2043041) | human gut metagenome | biome: human gut; feature: human-associated habitat; material: faeces... | reverse complement strand
TTCAATTCAAGATATATTATCAAATAGTGATACTATGAGTAAATGTGGTATAAATTTAAGTTCAGGAGTAGTAGCATCTGCATTTTTAGCTTTGGGTAGAGATGGAGTTGCTAAAGCAAACTTGGCTACTAGTGGAGCAGATATTAATAGTAGAAACTTTCTTGATTATGATAATATAAAAGATGATGAAAAGTTAAATGGTGGATTATTATCTTTTGAAAAACAAGATGATGGAAGCTACCTAATAAAAAAAGATGGAGAATCTACGGGATATTATACAACTGGTTTAGCAGCAGGCTTATATATAAAAACATTAGTAAATGGTGCCACTGCTAAAGAGAAAGAAAAAGTCAAGAATTCAACTAACATAGATGATAATCAAGAAAAATTCCCATTAAAAGGTGAAGAGGCTTTTAATAATGTTAAAAAAGGTATTTCCAGTATTGGAAATGAAATTAAAGAAAACTACAAAAATTTTACTGAAGGAACAGCAACGACTCGTGAAAAAATAAATGATTCGATAAATAGTCTTAAAGATAATTTAAGTAGTAATAATTCAAATGATGCAATTCAGATAGACTATCCAAATGCTACAAATAATTTGACGACGGAATACAAGGCTAGATGGCAAGATGATTTATTCTCTCAATCACTTATGGGAAAACAAGATTATGTAATTCCAGAAGGAAAAAATTTATATGTTAAGAATCAATTAATTGCTAAGTCTGGTGATGTATTAAAATATGACTCTACATCTAGTAATTACTCTATTTTAAATAGTGAAGGAACAAAGCAAAGTTTAACTAGTTATCCATCAGAATTTTTATCAAATGGAGTATTTGAAAATACTTTACTAAAATAGTAATTTAAGGAGTGATAAAATGGCAAGTGTAAGTGTAAGTGGCATAGAAGGAACAGCAAGTGAAATTCAAGGTGTAAATGACATTTTAAAGAATACAGCAACAAATACAAGTACAGCTGGTGATAGAATTAGTAAATTAGCTACAGAATTCGTTAGTTATAATAATCAAATAAGTGCAGATAATCCACCTCATTATGAACAAGTTGCAGAAGGTGATAGTATTTGTACTTATAATGTATATGATACTTGGGTAACAACAACTGGTGGATTAGAAAGTATGGCAGCATCATTAGCATCTAAGGCGGAAGAAATAAATTCTGTAGTTGATAGAATTAGTTCAAAAGTAGCAGACGTTCAAACTATTGCAGTAGCAATACAAGGATATATTGATTCAATTCAAGATATATTATCAAATAGTGATACTATGAGTAAATATGGTATAAATATAAGCTCAGGAGTAGCAGCATCTGCATTCCTAGCCTTGGGTAGAGATGGAGTTGCTAAAGCAAACTTGGCTACTAGTGGAACAGATATTAATAGTAGAAACTTTCTTGATTATGATAGTATAAAAGATGATGAAAAGTTAAATGGTGGATTATTATCTTTTGAAAAACAAGAAGATGGAAGTTATCTAATAAAAAAAGATGGTGAATCCACAGGTTATTATACAACTGGTTTAGCCGCTGGATTATATATGAAGACTTTGGTAACTGGTGTTAGAAATGAAGCAATAGCATCAACTACTAATGATAAATTACCTTTAAAAGGAGAAGAAGCTCTTAATAATATTAAAAAAGGTGTATCTAAAGCTTTTGATGAAACTAAGCAAAACTATAAAAATTTTACTGAAGGGATAACAAAAACTAAAGATAAGGTAAATGATCTAAAAGATAATTTAAGTAAAGAAGCTGCAAACAGTAACTTTATCAATAACACAAGCAAAACAAAAGTTCCACCTAAAACAAATTTTATTAATGAACTAGAACGGAACGAGCAATATACATATGACAGTCAAAGAGTGTTTGATAATAAAATGGTAAAATTGTATAAAGGACAAAGTGGTGGCTATAAATTTGTTGAACCACTAAGTACAGGTGGTTCAAAAGTAACTTATTATGCTAAAAATAATAACATACAAGCTACTGTAAATTTAAATGAAAATGGTGATTTTGTTAAAATTATTACCAGTGGTGATTAATTTAGATGAGAAATTTTCTCATCTTTTTTCATATAATTAATTATGAATAATGATTTAATGATCAAAATAGCAATTATTGCTAATAGAAAGTTGTATCAAGAAGAAAAAATAACATATAAAATGTATCAAGAAGTAGAAAAAGAATTACTTAAAAGTAGGTGAGTTTTTATAGAACTATTTACTATTAGAAGTAAACTTCAAAATGGTATCAGTCTTTCTGATATTTCACTACGAGTAGTAATCTATGCTAGAGTTTCTACTGACCATTTAGAACAAAAAAATTCTTTAAATAATCAACTTGAATACTTTAAAAACTATATCAAAAAAAATCCTAAATGGATTTATATAACTAGTTATATAGATGATGGTATAACAGGTACTAATGACTTAAAAAGAGAACAATTTATGAAGATGATATTTGATGCTAAAAATGATAAATTTGACCTTATCTTAACAAAAGAAATATCGAGATTTTCAAGAAATACTTTAGATAGTATTAAATATACACGGGAATTACTAGAAAATGGTGTTGCTGTTTTTTTTCTTAATGATAATATTAATAGCTTACTACCAGATGCTGAATTAAGACTTACTATAATGGCATCTCTTGCTCAAGATGAAGTAAGACGTTTATCAGAAAGAGTAAGATTTGGAATGCAACGAGCGATTGAAAAGAAAAAAATATTAGGCAATAATTCTTTGTATGGTTATTATAAAGATAAAAAAACAAATAAATTGGTAATTAATCAAGAAGAAGCCATAATTGTAGAACAAATATATAAGTTATATACAATAGATAAATTATCTTTAACGAAAATAGCAAAGTATTTAACAGATAGAAACATTAAAACTAGTTTAGGTTATAACTTTACAGTATCATCATTATCAAGAATGATTGAAAATCCAAAATATAAAGGTTACTACTGTGGTAGAAAAACAAGAGTAGTTGATTATATGAGTAAAAGAATTGAATATTTGGATAAGTCTAAATGGGTGATTAGTGCTGATAAAATAAATATTCCTCCTATAATAAATGACGAGTTATGGAGCTTAGCTAATAAGAGATTAGAAGAAAGAAAAAATAATTATAGAAGAAAAAATAGTAACAAAAAACTTTATCTATATAGTGGAAAAATATATTGTCTTCCTGATAATAGTTTATTTTATCGAAGATATTTTAAACAAGATAAAAAGGATGCAACTTGGATTTGTTCTAAGCATTTAAAAGAGGGAAGAAATAGTTGTTTAACATTAAGTCTTAGAGAAAGTGAATTAAATAGTATTTTTAATGATCTATTAGAAAGGTTAAATATTTGTGAAGATGTAGTTTCTTTATTAATGACTAAATATAAAGAGATTAATAAAAGAAGTTTAACTAGAAAGAAAAAAAGAAAAGAATTAGGTAATCTTAAAGAAAAGAATGATAAACTTTTAAATCTATATTTAGATAATGTTATTACTAAATCAGAATTAACAGAAATGATAAATAATAATAAAGAACTAATAAATATTAATAAAAAAGAAGAAGTAAATATTAATTTAGAAGAAATTAATAACGAATTAAAAAGATTAATAAATAGTAAAGAAATACAAGAGAAGATAATTAATGAATTATTAAAAAGAATGACCGTTACAAGTACTAATAATAGTATAAAGCTTGATATATATTTAAAAAAAATAAGTGATTTAGGTGAATATACAGTAGAAAAAGAGTTTATAAGAGATAAAAAACAGCTAATCTACCTAGTTACTCATCATTTTGATTGATTTTTTTAGAAAAAAGTAGTATAATAAGTCAACAAATGGGGGGATATATTATGGATAATTATGTGCGATATTTAATTAGATTTATTGCTATTTTATTTCTAGTCGGTGTAGCATTTTTGTTTGTTATTGTAATAAAGAATAATACAACTAGTAAATTAAATAACAAAACAGATTTAACTAATGTAATTAATCATGATGAAGCAGATACTACTAAAGAAGATTCTAAGACAAGTGATACTAAGAAAGAAGAAACAACCAAAGAATCAACAACAGATAATACTTCATCTACAACAAATAATACAACTAGTAAAAGTATAACTAAATATAATGGAACAAATTCAACAACAACTACTAAGAGTAATACTACTACAAATAGTACAGCTAAAACAGTTACAAGTAATGAAACAAATAATAGTAATAATACAAATAATCAGAAGGAAACAGTTAAAACAGAAGAAACTAAAAAAGATACTTCAACATCAAAAACTGATACTGATAAAGAAGTAGAATTTTCACTAAACTTTGATAAGAAAACACTAAAGGTTGGTGAAACAGATAAGATAGTTGTTACTTCTGATACTAAAAATTTAAAAGTCAATTATAAGTCATTTGATAAGTCAGTAGCTACTGTTACAAGTACTGGAACAATAAAAGCTTTAAAGAAGGGAAGTACTTATCTAGAAGTTAATGTTAATGAAGATTCATCTAAGATTATTGAATTAGTAGTTACTAATTCTACAACAAATAATGTAAATAATAATTCATCTAATAATAATCAAAATACTAATTCATCAACATCAAAGGATAATAATCAAAGTACTGATACTAGTGATAAAAGTAATTCTAGTAATACAACAACAAAACCAAGTGATAGTAACTCTACTACAACCGATAATAATCAAACAACAGATAATGACAAAACAGATACTAAAAATGATACTACTACAACACCTAGTGTAAAGAATGGTTGGCATACAGTAAATGGTAAAAAATACTTTTATAAAAATGGTAATAAAGTAACAGATAGTTATGTAGATTATATTTATTTAGATAAAAATGGTGTTGCTCAAGCAAAGATTGGTAACTTCAGTGCTACTTTATATGGAGCTACTGCTTGGACTAATCAAAGTGTTAATATAAGAAAAGCTGCTAATCAAAATAGTAGTTTATTAGGAACGATACCAACTGGTGGTAAAGTAAAAATTTTATCTAGTGACAATTCATCAACTAAGTATATAAAAATTAAATATAATAACATCACCGGTTATGTATATTCAGACTTTTTATTAATTAATCTACCAGATGTTATTCCTGATATGCTATATGAAATAACAAGTGCTTCATCATCAACTGCTAAAGCAGCTAATACTGCTATTCCTGGTATTACTGGTAAGAACTTATATGGTTTTACTAAAAAATATAATTCTAAAATAGGTAAGGAAACTTATTATGCACCACTTTTATATCCAACAGCAAAGAAATTACAAAGTGCTTATAATAAAGCTAAAAAAGACGGATATAATTTAAAAGTATATGATGCTTATCGTCCACATGATGTAACAGTTTCTTCAAATAGTAATTTTAGAAAATTATATAACTCTAATTCTAAAGTTAAAAATGCTATTGACTATGATAAAGAAGGAAACTATTGGGGACCATCTTGGTTCTTAGCAAGTAATGTTTCTGCTCATAATAAAGGAGTAGCTCTTGATATTGCTATTACTAATAGTAAAAATCAGGAATTAAAAGCTCAAACTGCTTATGATACTTTAGATACGACTTCAATTGTAAAATATAATAACTCTGTTGCTAATAAATTAAGAAGTATTATGTTATCACAAGGATTTAGTCCACTAGAATCGGAATGGTGGCATTTCCAAGATAATGATTACTATAGTAATAGTAAAGTTGTAACATTTCATTTAAAATAAGTTTTTACTAATTTTCTAGTAAAAGCTTTTTTTACTTTCTTTTACTAGCATTATCATCAAATAGTGTAACAAAATCACCTTGTCCTCCGATAAAAGCCGAACTCATAGCAGCAAAGGCAATAGATGTATCAATATTTAAATCTTTTTTAGGATTAATATTATGTTCCTTTAAAGCCCATTCAAAAGTCATTTCAGGCATTCCACCAACACGCCCACCAATAACATCTTTTCCTTTTAAGTCATCAAGAGTAAAGTTATCGATTTTTTTTCTAGAAACAATGAATGAACCATCTTTTTGAGTTAATTGTGCAAAGGTTTTTAGATAGTCTTTTTCACCACCATTATAAACATAAATAGTTGTTTCACTACCAGCAAAACCAATATCAGCATCACCTGATAAAACAGCAGCGCTAACTTTATCAGCACCTGGTGTTAAAATTAAGTCTAAGTTTATTCCATTATCTTTAAAATAATCTTTTTCAACTGCAACATACATTGGGGCATAAAAGATAGAATGTGTAACTTCAGCAAGAGTGATATCAGTTAATTTTTCTTCTTTCTTAGACTTTCTATTGAAGTTAAATAAAACAGAACAAGCTAAGATAAAAATAACTATAACTGCACCTATATATACGATTTTCTTTTTCAAACTAAATCCTCCTTTCAGTTCAAAGTATTATATGTATCTAGTTTAATAAGGTTCATTGCTTCTAGAAGATATGATTGAAAAAGAGAAGAAAATATGGTAAAATATACACTGCTTGAAAAGGGGGATTAAGAATGAAAAGTAAAGAATTACCACAACCGTTAGAAAAGGAAGAACAAAAAATATATTTTACTAGCTATCGTTTATTAAATGATTCTCTTATGAAAGAAAAACTTATTGCACACAATATGCGTTTAGCAACGAAAAGAGTTTAGAAAAAATTTAACTGATATGATGAAAGTATAACAATAAATTGAAAAGCTAGTGTTTTTTTACGAATTCATTAGGAAAGGATATAAATTTATTATAACTAATAAAAAGGGGATTAAAAATGAAAAAGTTTACAAATCAAAATGTATTAAAAGAAATTAAGAATATTAACAAAATTATCATAATTGGAATAATTATTTTAGTGTTTGGAATTGCATTAGGACTATGGGGAGGTTATGAAATTGATAAAACTAGTGAAAATGCAAAATCTTTTAGCGAATTATTACTAAGCGATGAAGAAAAAGAAAATCAAATTGCAAAACTTGATGTAACTCATGTTCCATACCAATTTGCGGTACAAGATGGAAATGACAATAGCTATTACATTGTAATGGATGAAGATTATATGTATGTTGCATATATGCCAACTTCAACTTTCAACTCTTTAAACAGAGAAGATATTTCAGAGAATCCAGGAAAAATTGAGGGAATGACAAAGCTTGCAACAAGAGAAATAAAGGAACTCGCAGTAGAAGCTTATAATGATGCAATAGAAGATGAAAATTATAAGATAACAGTTGCAGACTATGATAATTATTTTGGAAGTGTATATTTAGATGCGTCAGAAGATGCACTTTTAGATGTGGGCTCATTACAAATGACTGGCTGTATGATATGTTTGATAATAGGTCTTGCTTCATTGTTAACTGGAATAATAAAAAAAGTTCATTTTAATATTAGCGTAAAGAAAATGGATGAAGATTTAATAGAAAAATTAGATAATGAAATGAATGATACTGATGCTTTCTATTATGAGAAAACTCACTTATACCTAACAAAAAATTACATAATAAATTTTCAAGGAAGATTTAAGGTAATAGAATATAGAGATGTAATTTGGATGTATGCAATGAATTACAGAACAAATGGAATTAAAACAAGTCAATCAATAAATATAATGGACGTAAAAGGAAAGGTTACTTCAATTGCAACAATAAACATTGTAACTAAAGAAAAGAAAGAAGTATACGATGAAATTTGGAACACAATTGCTTCAAAGAATACAAATATTTTATTAGGCTATACAAAAGAAAATGCAGAAACAGCAAAGACTATGAAAGAAAACTAAATTGTACAAAATTGTACAATTTAGGGACGGAGCAAAAATTTACAAATTTGTGGTAAACCATAAGCGAAAGATTACAATATAAATAAAAAAGACTAATTCATGTGTGAAATATGAACTAGTCTTTTTATATGTTCAAAGTCTTAAAGTACTGGAAATCTTGGACGTACTCCGCCGATTAATTCTCTTAATATTAAAATTCTAATTAAATCATTCAAGAATGGATTTCTGCGTGGCTTTCTTGGTGGTCTATTTGGCATTTGTCTATCTTCAGAACTTTCTCTGTTAGTAGTTTCAACTGTAAGGCTAACACTAATTTTTGTATTTGAAACTGCTTTATCATAAATATCACTAACCATTCTTTCTATGGTATCTTCTGCAATTGGCATTGTAACATTTCTACAAGATGCAACAACCATTGGATATATAACTTTATATGAATCTGGGTATAGATTTTCTAGATTGCAGGACTGATTTTGCCACATAGAATTTGCCATGTTTGTATATGGATTTTGGCACATACCAGTACATCCCATGTTAGCACAACCACCATAAGGCATACCCATAGATTGATTCATGCCAGAAAATCCTAATGTATTTCTCATATAATCATCGTAATTTTGATAATTCACAAAATTCACCTCCATGCTAATAGTATATGCTGGGATATCGATTTCCGTACGTAATTATTTGAAACTTATCAGAGAGATGTAATGAAATGTAAAAAAATGTATAAAATATAATCAGATTTCACTTGCATAATGGAAATATATGTGCTAAAATAATATTACCTAATAGGTAATTAACTTAAAAGAAGGTGAAATATTGCAATTAAAGTATCAAGATGACAAAGTACAAAGGGTACTTTGTGACCCAAGAATATTACAAAAGAAGGTTGGACTTGAAATAGGTAGAAAAATAAAGCTAAGACTAAACCAATTAGAGGCAACAGAGAATTTTAATCAATATTTAACAAGAGTTGGATTAGGCAAGCCACATCCACTGGAAGGAAATTTAGATAAGTGCTATGCAATATCAATAACAGCAAATTATAGAATAGTAGTTGAACCACTTGATACAGAATTAGATATAGAAAGTTTAAAAAATTGTAAAATATTAAATGTAAAAGGAGTGTTAGATTATCATGGCGGAAAAAATGAATGGATTATCCCTTGATTTTATTATTCATCCTGGAGAAACTCTAAAAGAGGTTCTTGAAGAAAAACAAATGAGCCAAGAAGAACTTGCTATTAGAACAGGTTTTTCTCCAAAACATGTTAGTGAAGTTGTAAATGGTAAAAAAGGAATATCACCATCATTTGCAAGAAGCCTAGAGTATGTCTTTGGAATTCCAACAAGTTTTTGGATAAATCTTCAAGGAATTTATGATAAAGAAATGCTTGAGTATAAAGAGCAAGAAGAGATAGATGAAAATGAAGTTGAAATAGTAAAAAAATTAAAAAAAGTTATAGAATATGCTGAAGAACAAAATGTGATGAATAAAACAAAAGATGTATTTGCACGAATAATAGAGCTAAGAAATATATGCAATGTAAAGAATTTGACATATATTAATAACTTGGTTACTAGTCAAGTTGCTTTTAGAAAATCGCAAACTCTAGAAACGAATGTTTATGTGTTATATGTATGGCTTAGAATATGTGACATAATAGCAGAGAAAAATACAATAAATGAAGAATATGATGAACAAAAATTAATGAATAATATAGAGAAAATTAAGGACTGTATGTTTTTAGAAATAAATGAAGCAATAAAAAAATTAAAAGAATTATTTGCAGAATGTGGAGTTGTATTTCAAGTTGTGAAAAACTTTGCTGGAGCTCCAGTACAAGGTTTTATAAGAAAAAATGATAACAAAATAATACTTTCAATGACAATTAGAAGAGCATTTGCTGATGAATTCTGGTTTACATTATTTCATGAGATTGGGCATTTATTAAATGGGGATATTGCGGGAAATCAGTTTATAGATTATGCCGACTCAAAGTCGAACATGGAAGAAAAAGCTGATGAGTTCGCAAGTAATGCATTAATAAATGAAGAAGAATATAGAAAATTTGTGGAAAGTGAAAATTTGACAGAAGAAAAGATAAGGAAATTTTCTAAGGAACAGAATGTAAAACCTTTTATTGTTGTTGGAAGAATTCAAAGAGAGCAAAAAGATTATAAGCTTTTTTATAATTTGAAAACAAGATATAAATGGGAATAGAGAAAAGAGGTAAATATGTTAAAGTTAGAGAATATTAATAAAGATTATATATCTGGAGATACAACGGTTCATGCACTGAAAAACATAAATATTGAATTTAGAGAGAGCGAGTTTGTATCTATTTTAGGGCAAAGTGGTGGAGGTAAGACCACACTTTTAAATATAATTGGAGGT